>Ga0074046_10001487_pt1 | contig 21093 bp, 15 predicted proteins | sample BogForMeECP23OM3_FD_94441 | JGI IMG/M metagenome (GOLD analysis project Ga0074046, IMG submission 94441) | Bog forest soil microbial communities from Calvert Island, British Columbia, Canada - Bog Forest MetaG ECP23OM3 | ecosystem: Environmental > Terrestrial > Soil > Wetlands ... | reverse complement strand
GAGAGATTTTCCGGAATCTTCAGTTCGGGACCCGCTTATTTTTTTGAAATCCTCAGCAGCTGATTGAGAGATTTTCCGGAATCTTCAGTTCGGGACCCGCACATTTTTTGAAATCTTCAGCAGCTGATTGAGAGATTTTCCGGAATCTTCAGCTCGCGCCCCGCTTATTTTTTTGAAATCCTCAGCAGCTGAATCACTTGTTTCCCGGCATCCGCAGATCACGACCGGAACATTTTTGAAAAATCTCCCCCTCATGACCCGGACGTTTCCGGATACCCCTCCGGCAAGGCCGGAAGATCCGGGTCGTGGGGAGGGATGCAGCCCCCAAAATACGCCCGTAAAACCGTCCGATTCCACAGGAAACAAATCGGTGCTGTTATATCGATTTATTTGTGAAAATACGCCCAAATTGAACCTCATATAACGCCCATAATCGGGCAATAGCGGCCATCCGGCAGCCTCTTTTTCCGGGATCGGACGAAACCCATCCGCGCCCGGGATCGGGCCTCAAAACGCGAATACGTGAACCTGTTATTTCGTCCGATTGCCAAAATACGGCTGATTTTGGCTCGGATTAAAAATGAGCCCGATACGGGCTCCGATTGGATCCTGAAAAGGGTAATCCGGGCTCAATTTGGGCCCGGATTGGGGTAAGTGATGTGAGCTGATTTGGGGGCGGGGTGATTGACCCTGCTCTTGGGGAGGGCGATCATTTCCGGGAATTGCCGGGTCGCGGACCGGCCTTTTCTAAAGAATCTTTGGCAGCGGAGGCGCAGATTTTTAGAAATCTTCAGCTGCTGATCCGAACTTTTTCAAAAATCCTCAGCTCACGACCCCTACTTTTTCCGGAAATTTGTGGGGGTCGGTTTTCGATCTGCTCGTTATGTAGCGGGGATATCGTGGGGGCTGTCGCCCCCACTCCCCCACAAGCGAGAAGAGCCGCCGCCCCCGACGGGGCGCCCCCGCGGCGGCATTGAAATAGGATCAGCCGCATTCGCCCGAGCAGAGGGCCTGATGAGGCGCCCGAGCGACTCCGAGCAAAAGCGAGGAGGGGGGTGGAATCGCAATGGGATTTCTTCAGAGTTTTGAACAGAGAACGATGCCAGACGCGAGAAAACGCCTTGTCGGGTTTTGCGCTACGCACTTACCGGGATCCTAGTCCCTCTAAAAATCCATAAAGTGGAACGTCTCAAATGGGATCATGTCAGAATCTGTAGAAAAAAGGACTCATCAAGAAAGATGGATGGAATTTCTGGCTTGGGTTGTGGCTATTGCAGCATTTGCTTCAATAACTCTGCAAGTGATCGCTTTAACAGACCCATTACGAATCGTAGAAGGAGTACTCACTGATATATTTCTTCTCGTGGCTGTCTATATTTCGTACATCACCGTTGTTAAAGGGAAGGATTAACTTTTTTGGAATCCGCAGTTTCCGGAACCCATAAAAAAAGAAAATGTTGCTTTAAAAAAAGAAGATTCTGCAAGCAAAACTTCAGAAAAGTGCGAGGGATGGGAGTCGAACCCATGAATCCCTGCGGAACTGGATCTTAAGTCCAGCCGAGTTGGCCACTTTCGTACCCTCGCGTTCTATAGTATTTCGTGTGTACAATAAAAAGAATCGTGGCCGGGGAGAGATGGTGATTACCTTAGTGTATGACCGTTTAGTCTGCCGGACAAGGGGTTTTCAGGCTGCCTTCGCCACGTCTCTGAAACACTGGCAACCGACCCTGACAGAAATTCCTGCAACGTCATTGCCACGCATTATATGCTTGGCCGTTACCATACTGTATCCGGCAAGTGCATGACTTTATTTGAATGTACGGGTTGGGTTGAGGTGGATGGTGCCGTGCTCTCCCTGTCTGATGTTGAGAAGATAGTAAAGACAGATCCCGGGCAGATCCGCAGGTTTGGCGGAGAATTTGCACTCTCATTTGATACCTGCCATGCACGCGACCGTTTCGGCATCATCCCGGGACCGGGGCCGAAAGGTGAACTTATCTGCAACGGGCAGGCGCGTTTTTTGATCGAACCTGATCCCGCTCCCTGCACGCTTGATGAAGCGATTGTAACGGCAGTCCGGCTCAGGAGCGACGAGGGCGTCACCGCACTTTCTGGCGGGGTGGATTCGAGCCTTGTCGCCGCGCTTGCCGGGCGGGAATGCGTGGCAGTCGGTCTTGAAGGGTCCCATGATCTTGTACAGGCCCGGCATGCAGCAGATCTGCTTGGCCTGACCTGCACCGAAGTAGAAATAACCCCCGAGGAGATTGCTGACGCGCTCCCCGCTGTTATCGCCGCGATCCCGAAAAAAGACCCGGTCAACACCAGCATCGCGGTCACCCAGTATTTTATCGCGCGGTGGGCAGGTGAGCACGGGCACCGGCGTATCCTCACCGGTCAGGGAGCGGACGAGCTGTTTGGCGGATACGCCCGTTACCTCGCATCTCCGGCGCTGGAAGTGGACCTTGCCCGGGACGTTGCAGGATTGGAATCCCAGGCTGACCGTGACCAGGCAATCGCTGCCCTTCATGGCACGTACCTCTCCATGCCCTATCTGGATATCCGTGTCGTGTGCGCCGCACGCGCGATCCCGGCCCATGAAAAGGTGCATGACGGGCAGCGGAAGATCCCGTTGCGTGAGGTTGCAGGGTGTCATATCCCGCAGGAACTGGCAGTATACGGCAAAAAGGCAATGCAGTACGGGAGCGGGGTCTGGGGAGTATTGAAAAAGCTTGCCCGTAAAAATGGTTATAAAACGTCCGTGCAAGATTACATAAACCACATCGGACGGGTGGAACATGGTCACTGAAAAAGACGTAGAGCATATCGGTGAACTTGCCGATATCGGCATCGATACCGCTGAACTGGCCACTTTTACCGGCCAGTTCAACGCCATTGTGGACTATTTTGACGTGCTTGACCGGGTGCAGGGCAATGGCGCAGTCGCCCGGGATCTCTATAATGTGCTGCGGGATGACGTCGTCGAAATCTCGCTTTCGCAGGATGAAGCGACTCGAAATGCCGGGGCGCGGGAAGACGGGTTTATCAAGGCACCCCGGGTGATGTAGTGGCCGTGCACACGATCAGTTTCGAACCCGACGACCGGTACAACGCGTTCTTAAAAGTCTGCACAAAGCCTTCCCACGGTGAGGGAAAACTTGCCGGGGTGGCAATAGCGGTCAAGGACAACATCTCGACACAGGGAGTCGAGACTACCTGCGCATCGAGGATCCTCCAGGGCTACGTCCCGCCGTACGATGCGCATGCAGTCGAACTCATAAAGAGTGCCGGTGCCGCAGTTGCCGGCAAGACCAACATGGACGAGTTCGGGATGGGGACAAGCACCGAGAACTCGGCGTTCGGCCCCACGCTCAACCCCTGCGATGCGGGCCGGGTGCCCGGTGGATCCTCCGGGGGGAGCGCGGCAGCGGTGGCGGCAGGCATGGTGCGGATGGCCCTTGGCACCGATACCGGGGGCTCGATCCGGTGTCCCGCCGCATTCTGCGGGATTGTCGGGCTCAAGCCCACGTATGGCAGGGTCTCCCGGTACGGCCTGATCGCGTATGCGAACTCGCTGGAAACGATCGGGCCGATGGCAAACAACGTTGCCGATGTCTCGCTTCTCATGTCGGTGATCGCAGGCCATGACCGGAAAGACACCACCTCGCATGACAAGCCCTACAACCATACCCCGTCCGCTAACATCAAGGGACTCCGGATCGGTATCCCTGAAGAATACTTTGGGAAAGGTGTCGACCCGGAGGTTGCAGCAGTCGTTCGGCGTGCAATCGGCCGTCTTGAAGAACTCGGTGCCGTCACCGTCCCGTGCAGCATCCCCTCGATGGAATACGCCCTTGCTGCGTACTATGTGATCTGCACGAGCGAAGCCAGCTCCAACCTTGCCCGGTTCGATGGTGTGCGGTACGGCCCTGCTGCAGATACCAGAAAATCGTGGCACGCGGCATACCAGGATATGCGAAAGCAGGGGTTCGGCCCCGAGGTCAGGCGCCGGATCATGCTCGGCACGTTTGCCCTTTCCTCGGGGTATTACGGGAAGTACTACGCAAAGGCTCAGATCGCCCGGGAGAACATCCGGAAGGATTTTGCCCGGCTCTTCGCTGACGTGGACGTCCTCTGCGGTCCGACCATGCCCACCATTGCGTTTAAACTTGGCGAGAAGAGCGATCCGCTCTCCATGTACCTGTCCGATATCCTCACGGTGCCGGTCAACCTCGCCGGGATCCCGGCAATATCTGTTCCCTGCGGGAAGGTACAGGGAATGCCGGTCGGCCTCCAGATCATGGGCAGGCCGTTTGAGGACGAGCGCGTGATCGATGTTGCCTATGCGTACGAGCAGGTGGTGAAGCCATGATCGACGCCGATGTTGTTGTGGGCCTCGAAGTCCACTGCCAGCTCGATACAAAGAGCAAGCTCTTCTGCGGCTGCTCGACCGATTACCGAAATGACGGGCCAAATACCCACGTCTGTCCGGTCTGCCTCGGGCTCCCCGGCACCATGCCCGTCCTCAACAAGCGGGTTATCGAGTATGCCATGAAAGTGGCAAAATCGGTCAATTGTACGATCGCCGACGAGTCCGAGTTTGCGCGAAAGAACTACTTCTACCCCGACCTCAACAAGGCCTACCAGATCACGCAGTACGACAAGCCCCTGGCTCTTGGCGGCTACGTCGAGATCGAAGGTGACGATGGGAAGGAGCGGAAGATCCAGCTCACCCGCATCCATGTAGAGGAAGACCCGGGCCGGCTCGTGCATATGGGAAACGCCGAGCGCGGCCGGTACTCCCTCGTGGACTACAACCGTGCGGGTATCCCCCTCATCGAGATCGTGTCGGAACCCGACATGCGCTCGCCAAAAGAGGCGCGCAAATTCTTAAACAAGCTGCGGGCCACGCTCGAATATCTCGGCGTATTCGATTCAGAAAAGGAAGGATCGCTCCGGGTCGATGCAAACATCTCGCTCCGGGGCAGCGAGCGCGTGGAGATCAAAAACATCACCTCCTATAAAGGGGTCGAGAAGGCGCTGACTTTCGAGGTGACCCGGCAGAAGAACCTGATCCGGCGCGGGCTTAAGGTCGAACGCGAGACACGTCATTACCTTGAGGCACGCGGGATCACGCAGTCGGCCCGTTCAAAGGAGATGGAGAACGACTACCGGTACTTCCCGGAGCCGGATTTGCGCCCACTCCACGTCCAGTCATGGCTAAAGGACATTGTGCTCCCGGAGCTTCCCGATGCGCGGCGCGAGCGGTTTGTTCAGCAGTACGGGTGTTCACTCAACCATGCACGGACGCTGACCGGGGAACTCAAGATGGCCAACTTCTTTGAGGCTGTCGTTGCCCATGACACGGGGGTCTGCTCCCTTGCCGCAACATGGATCGCCGATACGCTGGCCGGCGAACTCAACTACCGGAGCATGGGGATCGATGCAGTTGACCCGATAAAGTTCGGCGGCCTCCTTGCCCTCTTAAAAGAAGGATCCATTACCGACAAGAGCGGGGTTGAGGTTCTCAGGGAGATGCTGGATGCAGTCAAGCAACAAAAAGTTCCGGAAGATCCAAAAACAATTGTTAATCGTCTTGATTTATGGAAAATTTCTGAAACAGGATCTGCGTCTTCTGGAGTAATTCTCCCTAAAATTGGACAGATTTCATTGGAAGTCGTCATTGAAAACGTAAAAAAGGCAAACCCCAAAGCTGTTGATGATTATCATGCCGGACGAAAGGGAGCACTGAATTTCCTTGTTGGGCAAGTGATGAAGGAGACCCGAGGGAAGTTTGATCCGAGTGACATAAATCGATACGTTACGGAATCACTCGGGGATACACTAAAGAAGTGATGGGAAATGACCATGCACCTGATCGTTGCAGAAAAGAACATCTCGGCCCGCAGGATCGCCCAGCTCCTTGCCGGGGGACAAAAAGTTGTCGAAAAAAAGGATGCCGGGGTATCGACCTACAGTTTCGGCGATACGACGACAGTGGGCTTGCGCGGCCATGTTGTCGAGGTTGACTTCGAGCCCGGCTACGAGAACTGGCGCAGCGAGCAGTACACCCCCCGCAGCCTGATCGATGCAAGGACTATCAAGGTGCCGACAGAGAAACGGATCGTCGCACTCCTCCAGAAACTGGCCCGTCATGCCGACCGGGTCACCATTGCAACAGATTTTGATACTGAAGGGGAACTGATCGGAAAAGAAGCGTTCGAACTGGTCCGGGCCGTCAACCGGAACGTGAAAATCGACCGGGCCCGGTTCTCCGCGATCACCCCGCAGGAAATAAAGACCGCGTTTGCGAATACCACAGACCTTGATTTCGCGCTTGCCTCCGCAGGGGAGGCCCGGCAGTCCATCGACCTGATGTGGGGCGCGTCGCTGACCCGGTTTATCTCTCTTGCCGCACGCCGTGGCGGGAACAATATTCTCTCGGTCGGCCGGGTGCAGAGCCCCACGCTCTCCATGATTGTCGACCGGGAAAAGGAGATCGAAAAGTTTGTCCCGGAAAAATACTGGCAGCTCGGCCTTGTAACCGAGAAGGCTGGCGAGCAGATCGAGGCCCGGCACACGAATGGCAGGTTTAAAGACCAGACATCTGCTGGACTTGCCCGCGACCGGACAAAAGAGCCGTTGGTCGTGACCGAGGTCAGGGAAGGTACCAAGCAGGACCGGTCCCCCTCGCCTTTCGACACGACAACCTATATCGTCGCCGCCGCCCGGCTCGGGTTCTCTGCGGCAAACGCGATGCGGATTGCGGAAGACCTGTACATGAACGGGTATATCTCCTACCCGAGAACCGATAACACGGTCTATCCTGCATCGATGGATTTGAACGGCCTGCTTGCGACGCTCAAAAATTCACCCTTTAAAAAAGACGTGGAGTGGACAATCGCCCACCGGCGCCCGGAGCCGACACGGGGCAAGAAGTCCTCTACAGACCACCCGCCAATACACCCGACCGGGGTTGCCACGAAAGAAGGGATCGGGGACGATGCATTCCGGGTTTACGAGCTCGTGCTCCGCCGGTTCCTCGCGACCCTTGCCCCGGACGCGCTCTGGCAGACCCTGAAAGTCAATTTCGATGCCGGCGGCGAAGCGTATACTACGACCGGCGGATACCTGATCGAACCGGGCTGGCACGCGGTCTACCCGTTCTCCGAGGCAAAGGAAACGATCCTCCCGGTGTTTGTCACCGGTGAGAAACTGCCGATCCGCAAGGTCAATCTCGATGAAAAGGAGACGATGCCCCCGGCCCGGTACACGCAGAGCAAGCTTATCCAGAGAATGGAGGAACTGGGACTGGGGACAAAGAGTACACGGCACGAAGTGATTGCAAAACTGGTCTCCCGCAAGTACGTGGAAGGTAACCCGCTGCGCCCGACCCTCGTGGGCCGGGTCGTGACCGAGGCGCTCGAGCACAACGCCGATGCGATCACAAAGCCCGACATGACCCAGACGATCGAATCGCACATGCAGCAAATAAAGGAAGGCAAACGCACCCGCGATGATGTCATAAAAGAATCACGCAGCATGCTGCACGCAGCATTCGACCAGCTCGAGGCAAACGAGCAGGTGATAGGAGATGACATCCGGGATCGTACCGCAGAGGAACTCAACCTGGGTCGCTGCCCGGCCTGCGGGGGGACGCTTGCAATAAAGCATATGCGGGGCTCCACCCAGTTTATCGGCTGTTCCCGGTATCCGGAGTGCACGTTCAACATCGGCCTGCCCGTTACCCAATGGGGCTGGGCAGTCCGCACCGACGACATCTGCGAAAAACATCATCTCCATTTCGTGCGCCTCGTAAGGAAAGGCGCCCGCCCCTGGGATATCGGATGTCCGCTCTGCCACCATATCAGCTCCAATGCAGAATCGCTTACCGAGATTCCCTCCATGAACGAGACTCTTCTGGAAAAAGCCCGGTCCCGGCATATCTACACGGTTGCCGAGATCTCCCGCAGAACTCCTGAAAACATTGCTCAGGTCCTAGGTCTGGCTCCGGATGCGGCACAGATTCTTAAATATGAGGCGGAAGGTGTGCTGGAAAAACTGCGCCGGCGCTCTGAATGCCGCAAGTTCATGAGGAACCACCTGATCCCCAGAAAAGGACGCAGTTATTCAAAAATTATGGCAGCCTTGAAAGAGTCCGGTGTGACCGATCTTGCAAGCCTTGCACGGGCAGAGCTGACTACCCTCCAGAAAGCCGGTGTCAGTGAAAATGAGGCGCATGACCTCCTGGCACAAGCCCGGGTCACTCATAACGGGCATGTCTTAAAGGAGATCGGCATTCCCGCGGTAAGCCTCAAAAAATATTTCACCGCAGGGATCACCAGTCCGGATGAGTTTGTTTCAACGACTCCTGAAAACCTCAGTAAGATGACGGGCATGAGTACCGGTACCATCAACCGGCATGTGGCGCTTGTCAGCGTGCACCTTCACCGGCCCGTTCCGGTAAAAATCCCCCGTGCCCGGATCGCAAAAGGGCGAAAAGAGCTGCTTTCGATCAAAGGCCTGACCGGCGCGATGGCAGAGAAATTTGCCGGCGCCGGGATCATCGACGGGGACAGCCTGCTCGCAGCGGATGCACAGCAGCTCTCCACCACCACAGGTATCGATGCAGAGAAGATCCGGAACTACCAGTCTCTCTTACAAAAGAAACGCGAGAACGCGGTCATCCGGATCTGACGGCCATTCTCTCATTTCAGGACAAGCCCGATTGCCACCCGCAGATCGTTGTCATCGAACGGTTTGACAATGAACCCATCAGGCTTGGTCTCACGCGCCCGTTCCAGGGTGGGGCCGTCGGAATGGGACGTGACGTAGATCACCGGGATGTTGAACCCTTTTTTGATCATTTTTGCGGTCTCGATGCCATCGATATCCCCTTTAAGGTTGATATCCATCAGCACAAGGTCCGGCTTGCAGTTTACCACCATCTCCATCGCCTCGGCGCCGGTTACCGCCCGCCCGCAGACCCGGTATCCCAGGTTTTTCAGGCGCCACTCGGCGATTTTGGCTATGATATCATCATCTTCTACCAGAAGAATTGTATAATCTGACATGACCTTTCCCGCCTCGTTGTCAATATATGCCCGGGTAATAACATATGGTTATCCCTCCCGTTTTTTATCTGTATTTTCCCTGACAAACCGGAACGCACCGTTGGGGATCAGCATCTCGAACTGCGCCCCGCAGCCGGGTCTTCCGGTCTCCCGGATCGTAATACCGGTAATGAGCAGGATCTCCCGGGTCAGGAAAAGGCCCATGCCGGTATTCCTGCCGATCCCCCTCTCGAAGATCCGCTCCTTCTCATTATCGGGAATACCGATCCCGTCATCCTCGCAGATCAGGGCAAGTCCTTCGTCAGAGATCTGGTAATAGAACCGGATGATCCCGATGTGCTCCCCGTACCGGATCGCGTTGTCAATAAGATTGTAAAAGACCTTTTCGAGCAGGGGATCTGCATAGACTTCTATATCCTCGATCTCATCGGCAAATGTGATCCCGGATCCGGAGAAATCAACAATCACCCGTTTTATGATTTCCCTGATATTCTGCCATCTTGGGGCGGTTACTCCTACAGACTGGTACTCGCGGGTAAACTCGATCTGCCGCTGGATGACACGGATAAGTTCCTTGATCTGGCCGAGGAGCTCTTCGCGTTCGGCTGGCACTTTCGTGGCGTTTGCCATGTCAACGCAGCCCAAAAGCGCTGTAATCGTGTTAAGGATATCGTGACGGGTGATATTGTTCAGGAGGTTGAGTTTTTTGTTCGCGAGCATGACCGCGTCTTCTGCTCTCCTGCGATCGGTAAAATCCCGGAGCACTCCATTTACGCCGATCACCTGTCCATTCTGGTCGACAATAATCGTGCTTTTTTCCTCTATCCAGTGGATATACCCCCATTTATCCAGCATCCGGAAACTGGAGTCAATGGGTTCACCCCCGGATAATTCCCTTGTAAGACCCTTCAGGAATTCTTCGCGATCCGCCGGGTAAATGAACCGTTCTATCGGCCGGGATACGACCTCTTCAGCAAGGTACCCGTAACGGTTGACCATCGGCGAGATGTAGGTGATCACCCCCTTAATGTCCGTGGAAAAGAGGACGTCGGAACTGTTCTCGGCAAGCGTACGGTACTTGTTTTCGCTTTCTGCGAGGGCGAGTTCAATGTTCTTACGTTCTGTAATATCGGTGATCGTGCCAACCCAGCCTTCCAGCACATTTGAGGAGGTGACAATCGGAACGACCTGGCCGTATAACCAGTACACGGATCCATTCGGGTGGACAAATCGTGATTCAGCCCCAATCATTTTTTTCTGGCGAATTTCTTCGCTCAGATTTCTGAGGAGGATTTCCTTATCTTCCAGCGGGAGGATGTCAGCCCAGTATTTCCCCCGGATGTCTTCAAACGAAATGCCGGTGATTTTAGTGAACATATCGTTGATGAAGAGGATATTTCCTGTAGGGTTCATCCTGAACACGCCCACCGGTGACGCCTGAAGAATGCCGCCGAGTAATTTTGTATTTTCTTCAAGCTGTTCCCTGAGCCGGATACGTTCGGTGAGATCGACCACAACGCCCCTGAAGCCGATGACTCTCCCCTCACGGTGAATGAGTGAGGTGTGGACCATGGCTTTCATCACTCTTCCATCGGGCTGTTTTAACGTATAGATCTCTCCCAGAGACGGGGCACCTGAAAGTACAGCCGCAAGCCCCCGCTCCATACGGTCAATATTTTCAGGAGATAAATAATGGCGGATGTTTACTCCCTTCGTGATATCCTCATCACTGATCTGGAACAAATCTGCACCGGTTTTATTGATATATCGGAGATGGCCGACGGTATCCATCTCAAAGAAGATCAGGGGGAGGTGTTCGGCAAGCTCCCTGAACCTCACCTCGCTGTGCTGAAGATCCCTCCGGGTCTCATTGATTTTTTCAAGCATCAGGTTAATATCCGTTGCAAGTCCGGACAGCTCGTCATTCCCGGTAAGCCTGAGTCTCTGATCAGGTTCATGTGCAGTTCCGAGATCACGCACCTGTTGGGAAAGGAATCCCAGCCTCGAAAGGACAAACCGGTCGATCATGACAATAACGATTACGCCAAGCAGCGCAAACGCGCCAAGTATGATAAGGATAAACTGCATCGTCGTTGTCAATCCCTGTACGAGGATATCGCGTGGCTGGACGGTTTCAACGACCGCTGCGTCAGAGCCGTAGATATCACGGATGAGGGCAAACCCTGCTATATAACTGGAGTTGATCGGTGTGATAAATTCCGGTTCGCTGCCGGGTTCTTCCTGCAGGTTTTTTGTGACTTCGGCTGGCAGGGATGCATCGGTCGTCGGGATAATTTTCAACAAAACCTGGCTTGGTGTGGAAAGCCGGTTCATTTCACCCTGATCGATATACCTGCCCATAATAACGACGCCCTGAGGGGTGCCGGAAAAATCAGCGTGGACAACAGGGCGTGAGGCAACAAGCACGGGTGTACCGGACAGCATCAGGATACCCTCGGATCCTCCCCGGGGATTGGACATGTTCATGAGCGGGTTTTCCCTGTCAAGCTGCCCGAGCAGTGCACCAGGGACCGGAACCATCGTATGTGTCCGGGTATCGTACGCCCCTGCATAGGCAATATCCCCCTTGCGGTTGGTGATGATGATGAAGTTTACCCTGAGGTTTTCATATGTTTCAGGGATGAGATTTGAAGAGATATAATCCGGCTGGTTGCCGTTGACAAAATTGTAGGTGTCGTCCCGTGGCCCCCAGTCACTGACAACCGATGAAAGAGAGTTACTATCGTCCTGTACCTTGTTGAGCACCTGCTGGAGATCTTTTTCGACATAACTTTTTTCAAGATTAGAATAACTTGCAATAAGAGTTCCGGATACAAAAATCGTAATGAAAACCATCACGGCCACAAACGAAACAACAAGAACAAAAAGAGTTTTTTCCTGAAGATTCATGAAAACCAGTGTACATTTTCATGGTTATTTCCGTGATATAAATCCTGTTATAGTTACCTGATTTCTTATCGCCGGCGTTTTTACTGCTCGATTGAATCGTTGGACTCCGGTAAAATCCGTTAACCTGACAAACCTCCCGGAGCACCGGTTTATTGGGATTAACAACATAGGTACTGCTGATACTGACATGAAGTGGAAAGACTGGGTGCATGTGACAAAACTCGACCCTGACAAGCAGCTCAGGCCCGGTGACATCGATGCGATCGCCACGAGCGGGACCGACGCACTGATGCTCTCGGGCACCCTGAACGTGACAAAAGAGAACCTTCTCGCCCTCCAGAAGCAGATCGCCAGGTACGACCTGCCGCTCGTGATGGAGCCTGCCGGGCCCGAGGCAGTCCTCCTCGAGGGGATCGAATATGTCTTTGTGCCAAGCGTGATGAACACGACCGACGTGCAGTGGATCGTCGGCAAACACCGTTTCTGGGTGCAGCAGCAGGATGGCCACATCCCGTGGGATGAGGTTGTTCCCGAGGCTTATATCGTGCTCAACCCCAACTCATCGGTGGGCAAAGTTACAAAAGCAGTCTGTGATCTCAAGCCCTCCGATGTTGCAGCGTATACCTTGGTCGCCGACCACTACTTCCATTTCCCGGTCGTTTATATCGAATATTCCGGAATATACGGCGATCCTGCCGTCGTGAAAGCAGCCTCTGAAGTGATCGACCGGTCGATCCTGTACTATGGCGGCGGGATCAACTCGGCGGAAAAAGCCGCGGAGATGGGGAAATATGCGGATACGATCGTGATCGGGAACGCGGTTTACGACAAGGGCGCCGCAGTCCTCAAGGCAACCGTGGACGCGGTCCAGTAATTCTTTTTATGCCCGAGATCGACATCGTCCTCGTGGCCCCCCTCTACGAGGGAAATGTGGGGTTTGCCGCACGAGTGATGAAAAATTTCGGGTTTACCCGGATGGTGCTTGTCGATCCCTGCAATCTCGGCGACGAGGCGAAAGCCCGCGCCTCCCATGCGCAGGATGTGCTGGGTAACGCGGAGGTCTGCACCATCGAAGATGTGTTCGCCCGGAGCAGTATCGTGGTCGCCACGACCGGGCAGGTGAGCAAGTCGGTCTGCACGCCGATGAGGATGCCGTTTTATTCGCCCCGCGAGCTGCGCGAACGCATCGGTACCGCGGAAGGGAGGGTGTCCATCCTGTTTGGCCGCGAGAACTGGGGGCTCAACAACGATGAGGTGAAACGCAGCGATATGATCTGCACGATCCCCACTGCGGACGAGTACCCGATCATGAACCTCTCCCACGCTGTCGGTGTCGTCTGTTACGATCTCGCCCATCTCCCTCCGTCGCAGTACCGGCTCGCCGCTCCCTACGAGATGGGGCACCTGTACCGGCACATCGACCGGTTCCTTGACAGTATTCACCACCCGGCGTTCAAGCGCGAGAACACGATGATCATGATCCGCCGCATTCTGGGACGTGCAGGTCTTACGACCCGTGAGGCAAGCACCGTGCACGGCCTCCTGCGCCGGACCGAGTGGCATGTCGATCCCGATGCGCTCGACCGGGAGAAAGAGGCACAGCGGCGGCACAAGAACCAGCGTGCTGATCTTGATACATCCCATGAGCTGGATGATGGGGAAGAGTAATACCTGCGGGTTTTTGATCCCGTTCATTACGAGGGTTTATTACCTGCCCTCCACAATCCCGATCTCCTCCCCCGTCAGCCCGTACAACTCATACACCAGCGCATCAATCGCCGCATCCGTCGCCTCGATCTGCCGTGACAGCAGCGTCTTCTCCTGTCCGGGGCGGGCGTCCTGCAACTTTTTGTTCAGGTCAAGCATCAGGGTGACGAGCGTAACAATGCGATCACTTTCACCCTGTCAACTCTGGGTATCTTTTAATAGATTATAAAAAAATCTCTTGTAGAGGATTATGTCTCATTCATCTCCCGAAGTTGTCATCGCGCCGGATGTCTTCCGATGGTTGTGTGGTAGCTCGGGATTTACGGCGGCCGACATATCAAAAAAAATAAGGGTATCCGAACGGATCGTCCGATCATGGTGTGAAGGTACTCAGAAGCCGGTTGTCCCGCTCACAAAAGTTGAGCATCTTGCCGAATTGTTTAAACGACCTCTCGCGGCGTTTCTCCTGTCACATCCTCCGGATGAACCCCGACTTCCTAAAGATTTCCGGCGACATCAGAATGCAGGACCGGGGTATTCAAAGGAACTGCTCCTTGTTATCCGTAAAGCACGGAGAATCCAGGAAATTCATCATGAGCTGACAGAAAACCTGCATATTTCTTCGAAGGTTCCCTTGAAAATACGGACTCTCAAAGACGATCCCGAAAAAGCAGCACGGGAAGAGCGTGAGCGTTCCGGCATTCACCCCTCGGGTGATAATGCCGGTATGACCCCGGTGAAGGCATTCGAAATCTGGAGGGGATGGCTTGAGTCCCAGAATATCTCTGTCCTGAAAACGAAGATGCCAACGGGCGATGCCCGGGGTTTTTCCCTCACTGATGGGGAGCCGTATGTGATTGTTGTGAATTCTGCCGATGCTGACCGGGCCCGGCTCTTCACTCTGTTCCACGAATACGCCCATATCCTCCTGAATATCCCGGTGATCTGCAATCAGGGGGAGGATGATCTTAAGGAATATGCCCCCATCGAACGCTGGTGCAATCATTTTGCCGGTGCATTCCTTGCCCCTGAGGAAGAGATGGGAAAAAATCCCTCCATACGGCAGGCACTCGCCTCAGGGAATTACCTGCGGGCCGCAGGCTCGATCAGGAAACAGTTCCTGATCAGCAATGAAGCAGGGCTGATGCGATTGCTTACTCTGAAGTACATCACATCCTCACAATTCATCCAGGGTCGGGATAAGATCCGTGAAGAATTCGCATTACGGGTGGCGAAAAAGAAACAAGCGATCGAGCAGCCCGGCGAAGAGGGAAAGGGCGGTTTCGGGATTCATCTGGATAAAAAATGCGTGGCGGAAAAAGGGACCGGATATGTCGCTCTTGTCATGGAGAATGTCAAAAAAGGGCATATCAGTAACAGCGAGGCCCTTGATTATCTCGATGTGAAACTCCGGCATCTGGAAAAGTTCCAGGAATCGATGGGCGCCTGAATGTCAGAACCCGATCAACCTGTTTTTCTATACGTTGTCGATACGTCTTTTCTTATTGAGATCCACAAACGCTATCCGGAGAGAACCCTGCCGGGTATCTGGAAGGATCTTGATGCGCTTATCCATGAAGGACGGGTTGTCGCACCGGAATATGTGAGAACTGAAATTAACCGACAGGATGATAGCCTGACGGGCTGGGTAAACCGCCACAGTGAAATGTTCGAGGGCATCAGTGCAGAATTATGGGCAACAACCGGCATTGTTGTTAATACGTTCCCGCGCACAGCACATGCATTATCCCAGAAGCCGGATCACGCAGACCCCTTCGTTGTCGGTCTGGCAATAAAACAGGGGAAGCAAGCCCGGTTTGAGCCTCGTACTATTGTAGTAGTCGCCGAGGAGAAAGGAAAACTGGGGGAAAATCCAATCTTGCGTGACAATGAGATCGAGAAGATCCCGGATGTGTGCCTGAAACTGGGGATTCCCTGTATCACGCATCTGGAGGTGTTCAAAAGGGAAGGGTTCAGGTTTTACTAGCAAAGAGACCGTGTCGGGGACATTGTCTTCATGATGTTTGGTTTCCTTATTATGATTTTCTCATCCGGCATCCCTGAAATATCAAACATATATTGCAAAGATTTTTCCTTTCCATTCTTTTGAAACATCCCCTCCATTATTGATGTCCAGTGTTGTTCCTTTGAATGCAGGTTCCAGGTCATCGGGCAGCTCTGCAAACAGTGTACCGTTCTCTTCAAAGAAACGGATGGAAAAATCCGGATTATCGGATGGAAATATGAATTCATAACTACCGGCTGCGGGATACGATCCGGGTCCAATACCATAAGCCTCTAAAAGTTCCCTATCGGAACCAGTAATTTTAAGGACTGCCATTTTTCATTTCCCGTTCCCTTCCACAATTGCAATCTCCTCCGGTGTCAGCCCGTACAACTCGTACACCAGCGTGTCAATCGCCACATCCGTCGCCTCGATCTGCCGGGACAACAGCGTCTTCTCCTGTTCGAGCCGGGCGTCCTGCAACCTCTTGTTCAGGTCAAGCATCTGCGTGACGAGGGAGACCATGCGGTCGTGCCGGGCTTTGTCTGCGGGGTCGGCGAAATTGATGGTGCGGATGGGGAGTTGTTCGATATATTGCCGGTTCAGAGCAATGTAGCCCCCCCGAAATGTTGAACTGATTTTCTTCAAATAAAATGTAGACAACGCAGAGTTGAGGAGACCCAACAGATAATGGTAGGACATTTTTTCTTCGGGCTTCAAGATGATGCCGTAGCCCCCACCACCGCCACCACCACTTCCCATAAAATAAAAGAAATCTTTAGAATCGAACGTGAAGCAAGCGCCATTTGCGATACTTGGCGCAAGAATTTTTTCTCGATTCATTTCTGTTAGATTTTGATTTCGACCAAATGCATACCATTGCTCGTGTTTCCATTTTCCGTTTTCTCGTGCCTCTAAAAGTGATCTGTTCTGTTTAAAATATTCCCAAGTGTCGGGATATCCTTCAGCGAGTTCTTTTGTGGATAGTAATATTGCTTTATTTTTTTCAATTTTATACGGAAAAAGAATAGATTTGGTGATGGTGTCAATGTAATAACGACGGATATTTAATGCACCTTTACATAGTGGATGAAGCAACTCTTTCTCAAGTGTGTGTTTCTTTTCGGTTGCCTCTGAGTAAAATGATCCATCTTCCTGATTAATGACAATAAAAACAGGATCTGCACCTGTTACCAATCCTTGGAATATTTTTGCAGTAACATCATTCAATTTTATTTTTTCAGATTCTAATTTTTTGAAAAGGCCCGAATCGTTACCCACTACAAAGTTCCACTCATTTTCGGAGACATCTTTTAATGAAATATTTCCCTCAATTGCGGTATGAGAAGAACGCCAAGAAATCAGATCGTCCACTTTGTTAAAATGGAACTCGTCATATCCTTTCTTTCCAAGAAATAGCAAGCACGTGTAAGTCGTCGCATTCTCGAACACCTGCTGATGGCCGAAATGCACAATCTCTTTCAGATGCTTACCCTTCGCAATCACCGAGCGTAACGGCTCGCCATACTGAGCGTTAAAGAATTTGTGCGGTAGGATATACCCGAGCAGCCCGTTCTTGTTGAGCAGGGAAAGCCCCTGCTCGACAAAGACCACATAGATATCGTAGTTGCCCTTGCTTGCGGAAATGAATTTTTTCTTATAGAACTCCACTTCCGTTGGCGCCCATTCTTTCATCGTCTGGATTCGGATGTACGGCGGGTTCCCGATCACCGCATCGAACCCGCCCGCTTTGATAATATCGGCAAACTCCGTGTCCCAGTCGAACGGGTTGATCCGCTTGATCTCATCGGCGGGCATATCAGGGGTCATGACATCCCAGCCGATGAGCGAGTTCCCGCACTTGATGTTGTCGTGAAGGCTCGGGAGCGCCCGTTCAGCGAAGAGCTTGAGCTGCTTGTCGATGTTCTCCTCGTTCTCCTCTTCGAGCACCTTGAGGAGCAGCGAGAGCTTGGTCACCTCAACGGCCTGCTGGTCGATATCGACACCGTAGATATTGTTGAGGAGAATCCGCTTCTTCTCGGCAGTCGTGAGCCGCCAGTCGCTCCGTGTCCTTGTGGTGTCGCCGCTCGTGCCGGCCTTGTAAACCGGGAGATCCACCTGCGCCAGTTTCTTCTTCCCGCGTGGGGCTGCTTCGGGCAGGAGCGCGAGCACGGCCGGGTCGGCGACCGAGTTCTTCTCCTTGAAGACCGGGACGAGGTTTGCGATGTACCAGTCCCGGTGCCAGTCGAGCAGGAACTGGTAGGCACCGATCAAAAACGAACCGGAGCCGCACGCGGGATCGAGGATGCGGATCTTCGCGACATCGCGGGGCGTCTTGTCCTTCACGAGCTCGCCGACCGTGTGCTTCACGATGTATTCCACGATATATTGCGGCGTGTAGAACACACCGCCCGCCTTTTTTACTTCCGGCTTGTACTCCACCTTTGCCTGGTGGCCGTCCGTGAGCCGGATCACTTTCCCGAGGAACTGCTCGTACACGTGACCGAGGATTGCCGGCGGGATGACCGAGAACAGGTACGGCGTCTCGGGGTAATAGAGCCGTTTGATAATGCCTTTGATTACCTTGTCATCAATCGTCACCGAAAGCGAGATCGTGTCAGGCAGTTCGTCCGAATCCTGCTCCTGCTGGAAATGGAAGAGTCCCGAGTTGTATTTCTCGTCCGCGTGCCGGAAGAGATCCGAGAGACGGGCGTAGGTGTGCTCGCCTTCGAGTAGTTTGTGCAGTGTCGGGTACTCCTCGATGCCCCGGTCTTCGCAGATGCGCAAAAAAAGGATACGGTCAATGGTGCGCTGCACGATACTGTTGATTTCTTCGGCTGAATTCCCGTTACGTATCGCGATATTCTTTGCAAGCGCATCCCGCCATGACTCGATCTCGGTCAGGATATCGTCATCGACACCCGCCGTCCCTTTCTTCCCCTTGTTCGAGAGCGCGTATTTGTCAAACGATCCGCGAAGGATACTCTCCTGCGAGAAAATAGATTCGAGGTACTCCCATTTCCCGGGGAGTTCGTTGTATGTGAAGTACTCGATCCGACCCTTGTTCGCCGGGTCGCTGTTCTCCGGTTTTATCGAGCAGTCATAGACCGCGAACTCCTCGAAGTTCGTGAGGATGGAGAGCGGGAGTTTCGCGTTCCACGCGTAGCGGCGCAACTGTAACGCGGCGTCAGCGTCATCCTTGATCCTGACGGACGGCTTCTTGGTCTCGACAATGAATTTCCGCGTACCGCCGATCCTGAACGTATAATCGAAAAACTGCGTCTTGCCCCGGATCCGGATCGGCTCTTCGTGCAGGACTTCCCGGTAGGCTTCCGAGAATCCCTTGTTGTTGTTCACGTCCCAGCCAAGGGCGCGGAAGAACGGGTCGGTAAAGTCCTCCCGCAAGTGGGTCTCGTTGTATTTTTCCTGCCCGCGAAGATACGCGTCCCGGTGAAACGTGTACTTCTCGACCAGTTTCTGGATCGCTTCGGGGACTGCCATTACAAAATTGTCGCTCTCAATAGCGTTAAAGATGTTGAATTATAATTCCGATAATTTTTCCGGAACGTTTTGTGATCGTATCTGAATAATCAAAAATTTTTACAATAATGCGAATTGAAATTCTTCAGAAGAAGATCGTTTGAGAACCATCAGCATCATGTCACCCCGTCCAAACCTGCCCTGATCCAGCCGTTTTTCCTGTGAGCCTCTTTACAGACCGACCCTAATCCGGGCTCAATACGAGCCCCGATTACCCCTTTACGGATCCAAAAGAAGCCCGTATCGGGCTCCGTTTAAAAATAACCTCAAATCAGCCTTATTTTTCCAATCGGACGAAATAAAACGTCCTCATAAACGCGTTTTACGGCCCGATCTCATGCCCGGATGGGTTTTCCGGTTGATGGTGAAAACAGTGGCCCGTAATGGGCTTCTATGGCCTGCCAAAGGGCATTATATGGGGCTCAATTTTGGCGTATTTTTTAAAATAGGGGCATTTTAGCGGTTTAATTTTTATGGGGGGTAATCAGACGATTTTTCGGGCGTTTTTCGGGAGAGGGGAGGAGAGGATCCCTGGAGCACTTACAATAAAAACAAGGGTTTTCCCGGAACAGAAGACCTATACCAGCCCGGATTTTTCAAAAAATGTTTTGTGAAGTTACCGGATTTTCCGGAAAAAAGCAGGTAAGGTTATCGAACTTTTCAAAAATTGTCCGGTAAAGTCATAGGACTTTTTGAAAATAGTTCACCAAAGTTATCGGACTATCTAAAAAAAGTCCGGCAACGTTATCCAATTTTCCGGAAAAAGTCCAGCTCAACAGCTGAACGTTCCGGGAAAAAACCGGCCTCCGGGTTACCCGCAAGCCGTCTGGATTATATCCAAACACCCGTCACCCTCCCCTTTTTCATCCCTCCCTTCCCACACTACCATGCATGATCTCCCTGCGGATGGTAAACGAACAGGATATCAGCACCATAAAATCGTGGCCCCCGTATCCCGTGGAATTTTCCGGGCTCGATTATGCCCTGAGGGACAGCGGCTGGCTCGATGAGTACTCTGGTAAAGCGGGAACCGATATCCTCATTGCCGAGGATGCAGACACCATCGCCGGCTTCTCTATCCTCTCACGCGATGGAGACGGGTGTGCCGAGTTCCGGATCGCATTGCACCCGGAACGGGTCGGTCATGGCCTCGGTAAGACTATCGCACTTCTTACGCTCCGGCACGGGTTTTTGGATCCTGCCCTGCACTCAATCCATCTGATCGTCCGCAAGACCAATCTCCGGGCGCAGAAACTTTACGCATCGCTCCGGTTCCAGCGCATGGGGGAATGCACGGAAGAGATCCAGGGAAAACCCGTCGAGTTCTTCCAGATGACCGTCCGCCGCGATCTGTTCGAACAGATGGAGACTGACCCGGTGGCACAGGACACTCCCGGATTAAAACATACTGCCGAAGCGGTGCTCGTCATCGATGTCCAGAACGAGTATTTCACCGGTAACCTCCCGGTCACTCACCCGCACGGCAGCATCAGCAATATCCTCGCGATCATGGACGCCGCGCTGGACTATCACATCCCTGTTGTCGTCATCCGGCATACGGGCACTGCGCCGGATGCAAAGACGTTCCGGAAGGGGACCTACGGGTGGGAACTGCTCGACGAGATCAAAAGCCGCCCGTACGATGTCCTGATTGAAAAGACCCTGCCGGGATGCTTCACTGGGACCAGCCTTGACGCATGGCTGAGGGAGCATGGGATTGCCACGGTCACCGTTGTCGGGTACATGACCCAGATGTGCTGCGACACCACGGCGCGGCAGGCCTTCCACCGGGGATATGGTGTCCGGTTCATTTCCGATGCAACCGGGACGCTCGCTGTTACCAATTCCGCGGGGACCGTC
>Ga0074046_10001486_pt1 | contig 21095 bp, 19 predicted proteins | sample BogForMeECP23OM3_FD_94441 | JGI IMG/M metagenome (GOLD analysis project Ga0074046, IMG submission 94441) | Bog forest soil microbial communities from Calvert Island, British Columbia, Canada - Bog Forest MetaG ECP23OM3 | ecosystem: Environmental > Terrestrial > Soil > Wetlands ... | reverse complement strand
CAAACGCGCGGAACGGTTCGAGCAGATCGATCGGCAACGGAAAGACGATGGTGGAATTGTGTTCGCCCGCGATCTCCTTGAGCGTCTGCAGGTAGCGAAGCTGGAGCGTGATGGGACTCTTGCTCATGATCTCCGCGGCCTCCGAGAGCCGCTGCGCGGCCTGAAATTCGCCTTCGGCTGCGATCACCTTGGCGCGGCGCTCGCGCTCGGCCTCGGCCTGCGCCGCGATCGCGCGCTGCATATCCTGCGGGAGATCGATATTTTTCAACTCGACGAGCATGACCTTCACGCCCCACGGCTCGGTTTGCGAATCGACGATTTCCTGGATGCGCGCGTTGAGCTTGTCGCGCTGGCTGAGCAACTCGTCGAGTTCGGTCTGGCCGCCGACGGAGCGCAACGTGGTCTGCGCCAGTTGCATCGTGGCGAACAGGAAATTTTCGACCTCGGTGACCGCGCGCGAAGGATCCACGACGCGAAAGTACAGGACCGCGCTGACCTTGACGGTCACGTTGTCCTTGGTGATCACGTCTTGCGGCGGGATGTCCAGCGTAACGGTCCGCAGATCGATTCGCATGATTTTCTCGAGCACGGGAATCACGAAGATCACGCCCGGCCCGCGATAAGGAGTGAGGCGGCCGAGACGGAAGATTACGCCGCGCTCGTACTCGTTGAGGATTTTGAGCCCGCTCAAAATGAAAATTGCAACGATGAAGACGACTACGCTTGCTCCGCTCGCCATCACGATTCTCCTTCGCCCCCAAGGGCAAGAGGCTGGTTGATGCCCTACGTTATCTTCCGAACGCTGCGAAATCTTCCGGACTTCACGACAACTTCTGCACTTGCAATTCCAAACCGTCGATCGACTTGACGCGAGCGCGCGCGCCGGGGCTGAGCGCGTCGGTGCTGACGGCGCGCCAAATCTCGCCATGGACAAACACTCTGCCCGGCGCGCCGGGAGCGATCGCCTCGCGCACCTCGCCGACCTCGCCGACCAGGCCCTCCGCGCCGGTGGTCGAGCGGTGGCGGCGCTCGCGGGCCACGATGTATCCGATGCCGAGGATGATCAGCGTCAGCGCGGCGGCGGCGCCGTATATAATGTCGCGATCGATCACCAGGTTGGTCTGCGAAGTATCGATCAAAAACAGCGAGCCTATGACAAACGCCGTAACGCCGCCCAAGCCGAGGATTCCATAGCTGGTGACGAAGGCTTCGGAGATCAGCAATCCAACGCCGAGAAAAATCAACAGCAAGCCGGTGAGATTTACCGGCAGGACCTGGAACGATGCGAGCGCGAGCAGCAGGCAAATCGCGCCGGCGACGCCGGGAAAGATGACTCCCGGATGCGCGAACTCGAAGTACAAGCCGACCAATCCCGCCATCAGCAGCAGATAGACGATGTTGGGATCGGCCAGGGTGTTGAGCAGTTGCTGGCCGGGCGTCATCCGCACGCGGCGCACGGCGGCATCGGCCAGCGCGAGCGTCACGGTGCGGCCGGCGACCTGGACCTTGCGGCCGGTGGCCTGAGTCAGCAGGCTGCGCAGGTCGGGCGCGACGATATCGACGACGTTTTTGGCAAGCGCCTCGCGCTCGCCAATCGCAACGCTGTGGCGGACGGCCTGCTCGATCCAATCCTGGTTGCGCCCGCGCTGCTGCGCGATCGTGCGGGCAAAGGTCGCGGTGAAATTCTCGACCTTTTGACCCATCGCGCCCCTGATATCTTCTCCGCCCTCTTCGACCGGATGAGCCGCACCGATTGTAGTTCCAGGCGCCATCGCGGCTACGTTCGCCGCTTCGGTGATGAAAGTGCCGGCAGACGCGGCGCTGGCGCCGGATGGCGCGACGTACACGATTACTGGTACGGGAGCGGCCAGGATGTCCTTGACGATCTTTTCCGCGGAATTGAGCAGGCCGCCCGGCGTGTCGAGCTCGATCACCAGGGCGCTTGCGCCTTCGGAATTTGCGGACGCGAGCGAATCCTCGATGTAGGCCGCGGTCGCGGGATTGATCGAGCCGTCAATCGTGATCAGTTGAACCCACGGCGTATGCGCCGCCGGTTTCGCGGGTGCGTCGGCGGCAAGTATTCGATCCGATGCGAACGATCCGATCGCGATCGTCAATGCCGCGATGGCGACGAACCTTAAGCGCAGGCTCACGAGGCGGAACCGCCGCGGCGCGGAATCGGCATCCCGAGAAATTTCATCACTTCCTGAATATCCGCCCACACCAGCCGTTTGTCGCTCGGGTTGCGGAGCAGGTAGGCGGGATGAAACGTGGGCATGAATCGAATGCCGCGGAAATCGTGCCAGTTGCCGCGCAACTTGCTGATGGGCGTCTTCACTTTCAGCACGGCCTGCACGGCGAAAGAGCCCAGCCCGACGATCGCGCGCGGACGCACGAGGTCAATCTGGCGAAACAGAAACGGCTCGCACGCGGCGACTTCGTCGGGTTCGGGATTTCGATTTTCGGGCGGCCGGCACTTGATCACGTTGCAGATGTACACGTCGGCGCGGCGGATGCCCATGCCGCGCTCGATGATGTCGGTCAGCAATTGACCGGCGCGGCCGACGAACGGCTCGCCGCGGGCGTCCTCGTCGGCGCCGGGCGCCTCGCCGACGAACATCAGTTGCGCGTTGGGATCGCCGACGCCGAAGACAAGATTGATACGGCGCGGCGCCAGCTTGCATCGCTGACAATCTCCGATGAACTGGCGCAGCTCGTCGAGCGTCGCGGATTTTTCGAGTCCGGGATATTTCGAGAACAGTTCGGTGGGCATGAGTGCGGCGCCGGTCCTGCCGGCTTCGGGCGGCGAATCGGCTGCAGGAGCCGGCGCGGTGAGCGCGGAGCGCGCGGCCCCAGACGCGGCCGCGGGAAGTCCTTCCATCCCCTCCTCGCGCAACTGCTCGACGTAATCGCGGATCGTGGCGACCAGCGTGCGACGATCCGGCGGCGAAGACGCGTCCATTCGAAAGCTATCTGACGGCACGCAGGCGCGAGGATTTACCTGGGCGGGTGGACTTCGGTTTGGCGGCGCGGATTGCGACGATTCGATCGAGGATCAGGTCCGCGACCGCATCCTTGGACATCTGCGGATGGCTCTGGGAGCGACCGTCGGAGCCGATGAGCGTGACGATATTGGTATCGACTTCGAAGCCGGCGCCCTCCCGCGTCACGTCGTTGGCGACGATAAGGTCGAGTCCCTTGCGTTTGAGCTTGGCGCGGGCGTTGGCTTCCAGGTCGTCGGTCTCGGCGGCGAATCCTATCAGCAGGCGCGCGCCCTTCTTCGCCGCCAGGCGCGGCATCTCGTCGGCGATCGACTCCATCTCGAGTCGAAGCCCGCGCGCATCTTTCTTGATCTTGCCGCGCGCCGGATTCGCGGGACGGAAATCGGCAACCGCCGCCGCCATCACGAGCGCCGTCGACCACGGAAAATTGCTGGACGTTTGACTGAGCATCCCGGCCGCAGTCACCGTGTCGATTCGTTCGACGCCGTAAGGCGTCGCGAGCGCGGACGGCCCCGCGACGATTCGCACGCCGGCGCCGCGCCGCCATGCCGCGCGCGCGATCGCAAATCCCATCTTGCCCGACGAACGGTTGGAGACGAATCGCACCGCATCGATCGGTTCCTGAGTCGGTCCGGCGGTTACCAGAATGTTTTCGCCCGCAAGATCCTGCGCGGAGAGCAGCTTCTCGATTTCCGCAACGATGATCGCCGGGTCCGCCAGGCGGCCCTTGCCCTCGTAGCCGCATGCGAGTGCGCCCTCGCCGGGATCGATGATCGCCGCGCCGCGCGAGCGCAGCCTGGCGAGGTTCTCGGCGACCGTCGGATGCTCGTACATGTGCACATTCATCGCGGGTGCGAACGCGACTTTCGCGCGCGTGGCGAGCAGCACGGTAGTCACTATGTCGTCGGCGATACCGACGGCGGCCTTTGCGATCACGTCGGCGGTCGCGGGCGCGATCACGATCGCGTCGGCGCTGTCGGCGAGTCTAATGTGGCCGATTTCAGATTCCTGCGTCAGAGAGAACGTGTCGGTGGCGACCGGATTCGAGCTGAGCGTCTGGAGCGTGAGCGGCGTGATGAACTCGGTCGCGTTGCGCGTCATCATGACCCGGACGATCGCGCCGGAATTGACGAGCAGGCGGACGAGTTCGGCGGATTTGTAGGCGGCGATTCCGCCACTCACGCCGAGCACGATCGTCTTGCCGCTAAGTACGCCCATCGAGCCTTGATTCTAGTGCGGCGCGTGCGTGAGCGAAACGGCCCGCGCCGCGGCCGTCAGTCGTAGTATTCAAGCCCGAGATGCGTGATCAGGTCCTCGCCGCGCATCCAGCGCAGCGTGTTCTTGAGCTTCATCAGCTGGATGAAGATGTCGTGCTCGGGATAGATGTTCGGCGCGTGCATCGGCGCCTTGAAGTAGAAGGACAGCCATTCCTGAATCCCGCGCATGCCGGCGCGACGGGCCAAATCGAGAAACAACACGAGGTCGAGCACCAGCGGCGCCGCCAGGATCGAATCGCGGCACAGGAAGTTGATCTTGATCTGCATCGGATAGCCAAGCCATCCGAAGATATCGATATTGTCCCAGCCCTCTTTGGAGTCGCCGCGCGGCGGGTAGTAATTGATTTTCACCGAGTGGAACACGTCTTTGTAAAGCTGCGGATACAGCTCGGGCTGAAGGATCTGGCCCAGCACCGACAGCTTGGTCTCTTCCTTGGATTTGAACGAGCCGGGATCCTCGAGCACTTCGCCATCGCGATTGCCCAGGATATTGGTCGAGAACCATCCCGACATCCCCAGCATGCGAGCCTTCAGCCCGGGCGCGATCAGCGTCTTCATAAACGTCTGCCCGGTCTTGAAGTCCTTGCCGCAGATGGGGAGGTTGGCCTCGCGCGCGAGTTCCAGCAGCGCGGGCGTGTCGGTGGTCAGGTTGGGCGCGCCGTTTGCGTATGGGATGCCCATCTTGAGCGCGGCGTAGGCGTAGATCTGGCTTGGCGCGATTTCGGGATCATTGTTGGCGAGCCCGGCCTCGAAGGCTTTCAGCGTCTCATGGACCGCCGACGGGCGATGGAAGACCTCCGTCGAGCCGCACCATACCATCACGGTGCGCGCGACGCCGGTGCGTTTCTGGAACTGCCGGATGTCATCCATCAGCATCGCGGCCTTGTCCATCTTGGTGCGCGCTTCCTTCAGATTGGGGCCGCGGATGTTGCGCACGTAGTCCTGGTCGAACACCGCCTCCATCGGATGAATTTTTTCCAGCGGCGCGCGCACCTGCTCCAGGAGCGCGGTATCGAGGACCGCGGCGTTGCGCGCCGCTTCGTAGGCGCTGTCTTCGTAAATGTCCCATCCGCCGAATTCGAGATCTTCCAGTTTGGCGAGCGGAACGAAGTCCTTGATCAGCGGCGTGCGTCCCTCGGTGCGCTTGCCCAGGCGAACGGTGGCGAGCTGGGTCAGAGATCCGATCGGCGCGCCCAGCCCGCGCTTAACCGCCTCGACTCCGGCGATGAAGGTCGTGCTGACAGCGCCGATGCCGGGCAGCAGCACGCCGAGCTTGCCGTCCGCAGGCGCGATTCGGACGGGATATTTGGTCGTCAAACTTCAGGCTCCTCGGCGTCAGCCCTTTCGAAACCGCGAGGGGTATTCGGCGCCGAAGGTTTGATCGGGATGGAGCACGCGAGCGCGCTCGATAAGGACCTCTTCGGTCTCGGGAATCTTGGGGTCCGGAATGCAGCAATCGACCGGGCAAACCGCCGCGCACTGTTCCTGGTCGAAGAAGCCGACGCATTCGGTGCATTTGTCGGGGACGATATAATAGAGGTCGTCCCTGATCGCGGGCGTGGTCGCGCCGTTGAGTTCCCATTGCGCGCCGCCTTCGTAAATCGCGGTGTTGGGGCATTCCGGCTCGCACGCACCGCAGTTAATGCATTCTTCTGTGATTACCGTAGCCATTTTCGAGCTCCAAATCCGGTCGTTGTTGAACTAGCTTGCCGCGCTTGGGCGGCGACGAGACGATAGGGCCGAACCGCAACAATATCGGCGCGCGGCAACCCGAGCAAGTATTTCAAGTTGTTAGTTGTCAACCGGCCGCGGCGTTTGCAATCCGCCGTGCGAGTTCCATGAACGCCACGCTCGCAGGATGCTCAGGTTTGGCGATCGTTATCGGCGTGCCGTCGTCGCCGGCCTGGCGCACCTCGGGATAGATCGGGATCCGCGCGAGCAGTTGGGTCGCTTCCTCGGCGGCCATCCGCTCGCCGCCGCCGTGGCCAAAAAGTTCGTCGCGCTCGCCGCAATCCGGACAGACGAAATAGCTCATGTTCTCGACCACGCCGAGAATCGGACAATGCACCTGGCGAAACATCTTGACCGCGCGCCTAGCGTCGAGCAGCGCAACGTCCTGGGGTGTCGTCACGATCACCGCGCCGTCGAGCGAGACCTGCTGCGCGAGCGTCAACTGCGCGTCGCCGGTGCCGGGCGGAAGATCGACGACCAGAAAATCCTGGCTGCCCCACAGCGTGTCCTTGAGGAATTGGCGCACGGCCCCCATCACCATCGGTCCGCGCCAGATAACCGGCGCCTTCTCGCCCAGGAAAAATCCGATCGAGATCAGCTTCACGCCGTACTTTTCGATCGGGAAAAAATTCTGTCCGCCCGCCGACTTCGGGCGCTCCTCACCGGCGTTGAACATCATCGGGATCGACGGCCCGTAGATGTCGGCGTCGAGCAGGCCGACGCTGAGCCCCAATTGCGCCAGCGCCACCGCCAGGTTCGCCGCGACGGTGGATTTGCCGACTCCGCCCTTGCCGCTTCCCACCGCGATTATGTGCTTGGTGCCTTCCAGGCGCACCCGGCCGGTTTTTTCGCCCAGCTCGGCTTCGATTCGATGCACCCTGAGCTCGACGCTGGGCACGCCAAGGTCGTGCGTGAGCGCGTGATGGATTCTCCCGGCCAGCTCGCGGATCACCTCGTCGCGCTCGGTGACCTGCCGAATCGTGATCGCGTAGCCGCCGTTTTGCGCAGGCTGCGCATCCTCGACGATTCCAAGCGCAACGATGTCGGCGGCGTAACCGGGATACTTTACGTGTCCGAGCGCCTCGATAACCGCATCGTTTGGTATTTGTCGTGCCACTAATGCAATTATCGCAGATGAATTAGCGCGTCGAAAGCAGTGCGCGATGCTAAGGCCGCAAGACGTTTCTCGCAGGCTTCGTTGACAATCTACGCAGGTCAGCGGAGATAATGGATGCCAGCGGTGGCGTCCATTTAGAGTGAAAAATCGCGCTTACATAATAAACGCTGCGTGGGACATGGAAGCCAAGGTCTGGGTCGCTACCAGCGATGACGTTCCGGGACTCGCTACCGAAGCGCGAGATGTTGACGCGCTGATAAAAAAACTCCGCGTCATGATTCCGGAACTGCTTACGACCAACGCGGTCCTCAAACAAGCCGGACTTCCCAAAGCATTTTAGCCGTCACCGCGCATGCGCGCGCGATGCTACGGCCGTAGCTTGTGCGCTATGGGCGCTCCTGCCCGTAGTCCCACGAGATTGTCCGCGCCGGCTTGAAGCTCACGACGACGACCTTGTTGCCCTTGAGCGACTTCGCGTACGCCTTGCCGAGTTTCTTGCCCAGGTACTCGACGGCCATCCGCTCCGTGCGTTTGTCGTCGATCTTTTCCTCGAGCGTGGCGCGCCCCTTCAGCACCACCGTCTTGTAGGGCGCCTTCTTGGTATCGACCACCAGCGTCACGCGCGGATCGCGCACCAGGCATTTGTATTTGAACGACTCCGCGCCGGTGTGAAAGACGATTTGCCCGCCGGCGTACTCGAACCAGGTCGGCACGGCGTGCGGCGCGCCGTCGGGCGCCGTGACCGCGACCACCGCGACGATCGGTTTCTTGAGCAGCTTCTCGATATCTTTTTTCTTCATCGGCATGCGGACCAGTTCTCCTGTAGCGGGGGCGGCTTGGAAGTGAGTGAAAAGTGAAATCTCACTTGCCCTTGAAATTCGGCTTGCGCTTTTCGCGGAAGGCGCGGATACCCTCGCGCACATCCTCGGACGGATTCGTGATCATCACGTTGAGCGCGGCGTCCTCGAGCGCATTCTCGAGCGTCATCTCGCGTTGCTTGTACATCATGCGTTTGGCCAGCCTTATTGCCAAGGGCGGTCCTTCCGCGAGCCGCCGCGCGAAATCGTTCACGCGCGCCTCGAGTTCCGCGTGCGGCACCACTTCGGTAACCAGCCCGAGTTCAAGCGCCGTCCTGGCGTCGTAGACTTCGGACAGCAGCGTCATCTTGAGTGCGCGATCCAATCCCATGAAGCGGGGGAAAAGGTACGCTCCGCCTTCGTCGCAGAGCAGTGCGAACTTGAGCGCGGTGTCCCCCAGCCGCGCCTGGTCCGATGCGATTCTGAAATCGCACGAAAGCGCGAGCGTCAGGCCGCCCGCCACCGCCGCGCCGTTAATCGCCGCGATCACGGGTTTGTCGAAGCGATGCAACGACAGGACGAGCTGATGGAACCCTTCGCGCATCTCGAGCATGTGGCCCATCGGATGCCGGTGAAATCGCGAATGGCTCTCGGGCGCGCCGCTGATATCGCCGCCGGCGCAGAACGCGCGTCCGCTGCCCGTGACGATCAACACGCGGACCTCGTCGTCCTGGCGCGCAAGATCGATCGCCGCGCACATTTCCTTGACCATCGTCTCGTTGTAGCCGTTCATCCGCTCGGCGCGGTTGATAGTGATTTTCGCGACGTGGTCGCGCGCCTCGTAGATGATCATCCTGAAGTCCATCGTTGACGTGACCTCTCTTCTTTATCTCATTCTGAGCGCAGCCTGCCGCAGCGAAGAATCTCGGATCCGGGTCCCGCCTTCGCCCCTGCTATCTGCCCTTAAACGTTGGCGTGCGCTTCTCGAGAAACGCTTTGACGGCCTCGCGATGGTCCTCGGTCAGGCCGGTCATAATTTGCCCCCACGCCTCGCGGTCGAGCAGCTCGTTGAACTCGTGATTGATCGCCGCGTTGAGATTCGCCTTCATATATGAATAGGCGACCGACGGACCGTTGGCGATCCTAGACGCGATAGCATGCACCTCGTCGCGGAACGATGCCGCCGGCACCACGCGATTTGCCAGTCCGATTCGCAATGCCTCGTCGGCGCCAATCATGTCGGCCAGAAAATATAATTCGCGCGCCTTGGCCGACCCGACCAATTGCGTCAGCGACCAGGTGCCGCCGTAATCACCCGAGAAGCCGACCTTGGCGAACGCCGTGCCGAAACGCGCCGCGTCGGACGCGATCCTGATGTCGCACGCCATCGCCAGGCTCAGTCCCGCGCCGGCCGCCGGTCCGTTGACTGCGGCCACCGTCACTTTCGCCATCTCGTGCAGCATCATCGACGCCTCTTCGCCGCGCCGCAATCCCGCGACGAGATCCTCGACCGTCTGCGGCGCACTCGATGCGCCTGCGCCCTCGTTGCGTTCGCGCATCCCGCGGATATCTCCGCCGGAGCAGAATCCGCGCCCCGCACCGGTCAGCACGACGGCGCCTACCTCGCGATTGGTCGCGGCGCGCCTGAGGTTGTCCACCAGCCCGCCCATCATCTCGGCGCTCATCGCGTTGAGCTTGTCGGGGCGATTCATCGTGAGGTAAAGGACGCGGTCTTTCAGTTCCGTGAGCAGATGGTCTGCCATTTTTTGGCCTCCAAAAATTCGGGTTCGATTCTGGTACTACTTCACGTTCGCCAATCTGTCGAGCGCCGCCGCGACCGCCTGGGTGCCGTCGAGATCGTGACCGAGCGCGGCGGCCGCGTTGAACATCGAGGCCATCAGCGAAAGTCCGGGCAGCGCCAAGCCCGATTCGCGCGCCGCCTCGGCCACCAGGCGCAGGTCCTTGCGTATCAGCTTGATAAAGAACCCCGGCCGATTATCGCCGGCGATTATTTTGGGACCGAGATTCGACAACTGCCACGACGCGGCCGCGCCCGCGCCTATCGCCTCGACCACCCGCGACGCATCGAGACCGCCGGCTTGCGCAAACTTGATCGCCTCGGCCGCCGCCTCCAGCGCAAGCGCGACCGCGATCTGATTGGCAAGCTTGGTCATCTGGCCCGCGCCCGACGCGCCCATGTGCGTCACCCTGCGCCCAAGCAGCTCGAACAGCGGACGCGCGCGCTCGAACGCCGGCGCTTCCCCGCCAACCATTATCGCGAGCGTACCGTCGCGGGCGCCCACGTCGCCGCCCGACACCGGCGCATCCAGGTAATCGACGCCGGCGAGCTTCAGCCGCGATGCGATCGCGCGCTCCGCCATCGGCGAAATAGTGCTCATATCGACGACCAGCTGCCCTGCGACGAGCGCGGGCTCGATCTTCGCGACGGTCGCCTCTACGTCGGGCGTGTCGGGCACCATGATGAACACCGCTTCCGCGCCCGCGACGCACGCAGCCGCGTCGCGGGCGACGATCGCGCCGTCAGCGCCGACGGCTCGCGCCTTGTCGGCTGAGCGATTGAAGACGCGGACGCGATTGGCTGCGCCGATCAATCGCCGCGCCATCGGCGCGCCCATTATTCCGGTTCCGATCCATCCGATTTCCATGCGCTCTGCTCCGTAAACAATGCACCGCGACCCGGCGGCTAAATTCGCGCACGATTCGATCACGCAAGCCGGCCGAACCACGGGACGAAGCGGCCGACCTCGCGCGCCCACGCCTCGTAATCCGCGCCGTACGTCCGGATCAAATGCTCTTCCTCTTCGAGCGCCTGATAGCGCAGGTTCAGGATCGCCCCAATTACGATGACTAACGAGAGGATCGTCGGAATCAGCAGCATCCAGCCCACAATCGTTATGCCGAACCCGAGATAGATCGGATTGCGCGAAAACCGGAACGGTCCGGAGGTTATGAGCCCGGCCGCGGGACTGTCCCGCTCGGCGCTGACCGGGATATCCCAGGACGCGCCCATCGTCGCGATCGCACTGAGAATCAACGACGCGCCCGCAAAAGCGACTATCGCGCCCAAAGCGGGGAGCGGATCGAAGAGCCGGTTCCCCAGCGGGATGTACCGCCCAAAGGCCGCCGCGACAGCCTGCCAAACCAGCAGAGCACCAAAGAGAATGAGGGCGACCGCTCTAATTCTATCCATCGCCCCACCCGAACCGGAAAGCCGAATCGGCGAGCGGCCGTACCTGACGCGGAATCGCGCAATGATTCCGCTCATCACGGCTGCGTACATCGCCAGCATCGCCAGCGGGACAAAACGCCAGAAAGTCATCGCTCAGCGATTACCACATAATGATTGTTGCCGCGAAACGACTCGCTCCATCTCCCCTCCGGTGCTCGTCCGGCGAGCGCACCGCTAGCGCTGTCCAGTCCAATCACGGGCCGCGACCGAGCGCCATCGAGCGCGAATCGCTTCGTACTGCGCGGCTGGCAACGGCCCGGCGTTGGCGTGCGCGATATTTTGCGCGATGCGCTCGGGCCGGGTCGTGCCGACGATCGCGGTGGTCACGCCGGCGGTGCCGAGCGTGAATCTCAGCGCGATCGCGGCGGAATCCTCGCCGCCGCTGCGGAGAAAATCGTAGTCGAGCGCTTGGATGCGATCCCAATACGGCCGCGAGTACCAATCGCCCGGCGGCTGTTTACGGTGGCGCCACGCCGCGTTGGCGATTGGCCGCTTGGCGATCACGCCCATCCCGCGCGCGGCAGCCTTGGGCAGCACGAGTTCGATCGCTTCCTGGTCCGCGAGGTTCACCGAGATCTGCACGGTGTCGAACGCGCCGCTTTCGACCGCATACACCGCTTCATCGGAGTCGGCGCTGCATCCTGCGAAGCGCGCCTGTCCGCGCTCGCGGGCTTGCCGGATGACCTCGATCACGCGGCCGTCTTTCAGAGTCGCCAGCGGCGGGCTGTGGAGCTGGATCACATCGACGTGGTCGGTGCGCAAGTTCTTGAGACTGCGCTCGATGCTCCGCGCGAGCATCGCGGGTTCCCAATCCGGTTGCGCATAACCCAAGGCGCGCTCGGCCGCAGACCCAAGCGGCGCGTGCCCGCATTTGGTCATCAGGACAACTTCGGCGCGCCGCTTGGCAATCGCCTTGCCGATCAGCGCCTCGCCGCCCGCGTAGCACTCGGCCGTATCGATCACGTTGATGCCGGCGTCGAGCGCGGTGTTCAGGATTTTATCGACGGCCTTCTGCGCGACGGCTTGATAGCCAATCTCGGAGCCGCCGAAGCCAACCGTGCTGACCCGGAGTCCGGTCCTGCCCAGTGCGCGGTATTCGATTGCCATAAGGATGCTTCGCAAGACTATGGACACCGAGCCGGCGAGGCAAAGAAATTGTTCGGCATTCGTATTCCTTTCTCCTGAACTAAAAGGGGATTAGTAGTTTGTTGACACCTCAACAGGAGACGGACATTATGAAACGTGACGTGACAGGCCGGACAACCGTTGACATCAGTATGTTCGCCTTCTGATCGCCATGATGATATTTGAATGACAAGCGTTTTGACACGCCTCGGCTCTTAACAGATCGCATCCGAATTGATGTATAAAGGCCGCGCGGACGATTTTTATGCGAATACTTCGCGTCAGAGTGGAATTGAACAAAGGTCGGAAGGGCATTCCAATGCACAAGCTTGCATCGATCACCGATGAGATTCAGAAGTTCTTTCTGCGAGTCGGCCTCGATCTTGGCATTCCAGCGCCCAAGGAACAATGGCTGGCGGTAAAGTTTGGCAACGGCTCCGTTGCTTACGATGCGGAATATCAAGGACGCGTTCCAGAGGAATCGCTCAGGGAATACTATTCGGAACTTACTAAGTTACCCCAACTTGCTCATTCGCCTGAGAGGGTCGCCTCGCGACTAAGCCCTAGCACGATTCTTCAGTTTGTTCGTATTGCCGAACCCATAGACGAAGATGAGGAGGTCCGATTCGGCTTATACAACAACGGTGTTAGAAAGCCTACAGAGTGGCACAGTTTAACCAAATCGATCTCTCGACAGATCGCTAATACGGTCGCTAGTGCGGAGAAATATCGTGGCGTTGCTCAAGGGATTGTGCATTCTTGGTTCAAGGAGGCTTCGCCGCCGTACTTCAATCTGCGAGAGTCTGTGAGTGGTCGAATTGTAAAATGTTTCTATGAGAAGAACGACTACGAGCACGTCGTCCGACTACTGCAAAAGAAGAATGCTATTGTCCAAATAGTGGGCATGATTACCGCCAACTTAGTTGACCAAAGGATCGAAGAAGTCCACGCTCAGAAATTCGCAATCGCTGAAGAATTGTCGGATGACGATTTCGAGAAATTCTTCGGGTTCGCGCCAGACCTGACTGGCGATCTCACGACGGAAGAATACATTTCGTCGGTTCGCGATTATGCCGAGTAGTCCACCGAAAATTTATGTTGAATCGTGCGCCTTTATTGATCTCGCAAAGACACGTCGTGGTATTGAGCTGAAAGAACCTGGTCGCCTGCGACACATATGGTTCGCGGAACAGATACTGCGGGCTAGTAGGGCCGGAGACTTAGAAGTATACACGTCCGCGATGACTAGCATCGAGTGCGTGCATATAGACCAGCAATACACTCCGGAGATTCAACAAGTCTTTCGGGCACTCCTTTCAGGCGCTAGTGGAGTAACGATCATCCAACCCAATCCGTTTGTTATCGAAAAAGCCCGTCAACTGCGATGGGTTCACGACATCGTGCTAAAACCGATGGATAGCTTCCATGTTGCTTCGGCTCTTGAAGCTGAATGCGTAGAGTTTGTGACGACTGATGGTGCAATACTTAAGAGAGTCAATCCAATCAATGCTAAGAATTTGCCTCTTCGCGCGATCTTAGCAGCAGACACGGCGTATCTGAGTGATAAGCATAGGCAGGCGGTACTTGCGCTTGAAAATGCGCCGAAGCCAAAACCTACCGAGGTCGAGGCGTCAATCCCGATGGCTCCTGAGCCGAAGGGACGAAAAATAAAGCGTCCGTTTGAGGACTAGCGTTGGCGCTTTAGCGCCTTTTCGGATTCTTCTTTCGGGACTTGTATCAGATGTTTCATCATCCGGTCGAACTCTGACATATCCGCGTCTCTCAGTTCTTCGCGGAGTTCTTTTGTCTTTTTCTTGATCGCCGGTGAATCTGATTTTGCCACGCTTCCATTTTAGCGAAGCGACGGGCACGCGAGCAACCGCTACGCGTTTGATATTAACTCCGCAAACGGATCGTCCGCATTTCTGCGATTGTGCCGATACGTGAATTCGCTCAGATAGAGCGGCAGATAGTCCTTGCTCACCTTGTGGTACGAACCCATGATCCCGCGCCGCAACAGCGACCAGAACGATTCAATCGTCTGCGTATGAACCTGTCCGCGCACATATTCTTCGTTTCTGTGCGTGACGATCTGATGCGGATAGCCGAGCCGTTGCAAATTCCGATACCGGAAGGTTTCGTCCGTCGCGACCAGATTAACTTTGTTGGAGACGGTATTGCGGACGAAATTATCGTAAGTTCTGAAGTCCGCATCTTCGACCATCTGACACACGACGTTCCCCTTACGGGCGATGGCTCCGATCACTTCGGTCTTGCCTTGAGATGCCCATTTGCCGCGCCTGCCGAGATGTTTGTTGCGCTCTTTGCCGCCAAGGTAAACCTCATCGATCTCGACCACGCCCATCAGTTGTTCCCATTCGGAATCTTTCATCGCGGCGCGGAGTCGCATGCACTGATACCAAGTCGTGTGATAGTTGTTCAGGTGCTTCGAGCCGTACATCATGCGATGCAGTTGAAGCGCGCTGACGCCCTTTTTCGAGACGAGCATCAGGAAACCAATCTTGAACCACGATACAAGCGGGCGCTTCGTATTCTCGAAGATCGTGTGCGTGATGACGCTGAATCGGTAGCCCTGCTTGCCGCAAGTCAGGACTTCGCCAGTCTCTTTGTTCACGCTCTTTTTGCCGCTCTTGCAGACCCAATTAAACGGGCGCGCTTTGAGTTCGTAAACCTTTTCGTTCCCGCATCGCGGGCAGCGCACGCCATTAGGCCAGCGCATCTCTTTGAGATACTGCTTGCAGGCGTCATCGTTCGGGAACCGTTTGTCGAAAGCATCTAGCGTTTGCATGGTCTAAATATAGACTTTTTCACGCTTGGTGTCAACAGCTTACTAATCCCCAACTAAAAATGTTTCACGTGAAACATTCGTGTCTGGTTCCTGGGAAATAACCCCTGTTTCGCAAAATGCGCCGTAATTCGTCGCGCACTAAAAACAAAAGGGCCGGACGTTTTTACGTCCGGCCCTTCAGCCAATGTTAACTGTGAAAACCGCTCAGGCGGCCTGCTTGGTCTCGATTGCCAGGCTCTCTTCCGCGATCGAACCGCGCTTGGAGAAGGTGACCGCGACGGCCAGCGCGATGATCGCCAGCACTACGACCGCGACGCGCAGCAGAGTCACACCGCCGAGCGCAACCGTGGTGAACGGCGCCGCTAAAATCGCGACCAGGTTCATCACCTTGATCATCGGGTTCAGCGCAGGGCCCGCCGTGTCCTTGAACGGATCGCCGACGGTGTCTCCCACCACGGAAGCTTTGTGCACGTCGGTGCCCTTGCCGCCCAGGAATCCGTCCTCGATCTTTTTCTTGGCGTTGTCCCAGTTCGCGCCCGCATTCGACATGAAGACCGCCATCAGCTGGCCGGTCAGGATCGTGCCGCCGAGGAACCCGCCCAGTGCGCCCGCGCCGAGACCGAAACCGACCAGCAGCGGCGAGAAAATCGCCAGGATTCCGGGTCCGAGCAGCTCTTTCTGCGAAGCGGCCGTGACGATATCGACGCACGCGCCGTAGTCGGGCAGCTCTTTGCCCTCCATGATCCCCGGATGCGTGCGAAGCTGGCGGCGGACCTCGAACACGATCTGATAGGCCGCGCGGCTGACCGCCTTAATCGCGAACGAACTGAACAGGAACGGCACCGCGCCGCCGATCATCAGGCCCACGAACACGGTGGGCATGTTGATCTGCACGCCGATCGCGCCGAGATGAGCTTCATCTATGAATGAGCGGAACAGCGAGACCGCCGCCAGCACCGCGGTCGCAATCGCCAGGCCCTTGGTCAGCGCCTTGGTGGTGTTGCCGATCGCGTCCATCCAGGACAGCGTCTTGGACGCCTCCTCCTGATGGATTCCGCCCATCTCGAAGATGCCGTGGGCGTTGTCGGTGATCGGTCCGTAGGTGTCCATCGCGAGGATGAAGCCGGTGGTGGTGAGCAAGCCCAGGCCGGTCAGCGCGATTCCGTAAAACTGGAGCGCAAGCGAATCGTGGAAAATCGCCATCGCGCCGACGATTGCGGCCGCGATCACCAGCAGCGCCCAGACCGACGACTCGAGACCCTCGGCCATGCCCGACAGGATCAAGGTTGCTGGGCCGGTGCGCGCCGCCATCGCGGTTTCGGTGACGGGGCCTTTGTCCGGATGCGTGAAATAGTTGGTGAGCCACAGCGTCACTACGGCGAGAATGATTCCGAGCGACGCGCAGCAGGCGAAACGCCAATCGGTCGCGCCGGTGCGCGGGTCGTCGAGGTAAAAATAATTCACGACGAAGAATCCGATCACGGATGCGATTGCCGAGGTCATGTAGCCGATTGTGATCGGGCGCATCGGATCGAGCATTTTGCCGGCCGGCACGCGCACCGCAAGGATTCCGATGATCGAGGAAAACACGCCGACGCCGCGCAGGATCAACGCGAACATGATCAGTTTGACCGCGAACGCGCCCGCGTACTGGCCATAGATGGCGATAAAGTCCGACTCCTGCAGCGCGTAGGCCGCCAGGATGATCGCGGCGACCAGCGTCACCTCGTAGGACTCGAAGACGTCGGCCGCCATGCCGGCGCAGTCGCCGACGTTGTCGCCGACGTTGTCGGCAATCGTAGCGGGATTGCGCGGATCGTCTTCGGGGAGATCCTGCTCGATTTTGCCGACCAGGTCGCCGCCGACGTCAGCCGCCTTGGTGTAGATTCCGCCGCCCACGCGCATGAAGAGTGCGGCCAGCGAGCCGCCGAAGCCGAAGCCGACCAGGACCTTCATCGCGTTTTCGCGGAACACCAGGAAGATGATCGTCGCGCCGAGCAACCCCAGTCCGACCGTGAACATCCCCGACACTCCGCCCGCCTTGAATGCCAGTTCCATCGCGCCCTTGAAGCTGGTCAGCGCGGCGTTGGCGCTGCGGACGTTGGCCTTGACCGCCAGCCACATCCCGACGTAACCGGCGCTGTAGGAAGCGGTGACGCCCATCAGGAAGGCGATCGAGATGCCCAGCGGCAGGTACAGGCCCTGATAGACGTTGCGGTACATGAGGAACAGCGCAACGAAGATGGCGGCGACGAACCAGATCATGGTTCTGACCTGCCGTCCGAGGTACGCCATCGCGCCGAGTTCGATCGCGTCGGACACGTCGGTCATCGATTTTGGTCCGGGGTCTGCCGCCAGCACCACGCGTATCAGCACGACTCCGTAGGCCAGCGCGACCAGCGCCGAGACCAGCACCAGCCACAGGATCATGACCTGTCCGCTGGTTAAAGTGGGCAGAACGATATTCGATTCGCTCATCGCAATCCGAGTCTCCTGAAAGGGTCGAGGTTTGTTTAAGGGCGTCGCCCGCTGTGCAATTGGATCGCGCCGTTCACGGCCGGGCGATTACCCTCTGGGCATCTGGCGCAGTCTAGGTTTTCCTGAATACGATGTCCAGTTATCCGCGGGGTGTTTGAACGGGAGTTCGAACGAACCCCCAGTCGCGAGGATCGGACTGGCTACTCTTCCTCCTTACCTGTTCTAACCGGGCGAAGCCCGGCCGTTGGCACGGCTGGCCAGTATTAATAGGCCGCGCCCGCCAACGGAGCGCGGCATTAACACTGGGTGCAGGGGTCACCCCTGCTAGTGCGGCCTCAAACGGTAGAGCCCCATTTCGCGATAGTCCGCGACCGTTTCGTGGGAGAAGCGGCGGCCGATCTCTTTGAACTCCCGCTCAAGCTCACCCCACCATTCGTCGGTCAGCGGCATCACTACGAGCAGGTACACCGGGCGTCCTTTCTTATCCTCCTCCGCCAGCTTGCTTGCTTCGGCCAGGTCGAGTTTGCCGCCGGGAAGAAGTACCGGCGGTATCGGCCCGGACCATCCTCCGACCTTTTTGTCGTAAAGCCAGAACAGGTGGAATTCGCTCACCACTTGCTTGGGGTGAAGTTCGCTAGCAAGATTGTTGAGGCCGACGAATTCAGTTCCTTCTCCGCCCGCAAAAAGCTCGAGCCATTGCAGGGAAATATCGCTGACCACCACGGCATTCTTTAGCCGTGGCCGGATCGCGCGCACCTCGGCGAGCAGCTTTGGCTGCCGCGGCGGCATAAGCCGGGAAACCGTGTTGACCAGAATCGCAACGGCAAGAAGCACATCCAGGGCAATCACCGCAAATCTTGCCCATCCCCTCTTAGGCCTTCGATTTGCGCTGACCAACCCGTAGCCCGCCGCGGCAAAAACGATAAACAATGCCGGCAGGATGAAGCGAGGGTCGAGAAAAAAATACGCGAGGTAAATAAGCAACAGCGAGCCAAGAAAGCCCAAGCCCAAATACACCGCGCGCATCGTGGTTGCGCCGCCCTCGCGGCGGATGGCGAACCACACGCCCAGCCCGGCGAAGACCGCCACCGGGAACGGGTAGAGGGAGTAGCGCGAGTTAAGTAATGTCATGAGCTCCAAACCCAAATTAAGCTGGTCGAACAGGCCATCGAGACCGAGCATTGCGATAGCGTAAGAGACAAGATGTCCGTGCCGATAGGTTAGATCCCAGGGCGTAAAGAGGAACCGCAGCTCGAAGGTCGTGGAAACTGAGCTGTAGGCCTCCCGCCACCAGAACGCGTAACCAGTCGAGAGTGGCGAACCGAGGTAGCGCAGATTTACCCAGGCCTGCAATCCCGGAAGTGCGCTGAATCCGATCGCGAACGCCATCACCCGCGCGAACTGTAGTCTGCGTGGTCGGACGAGCAGCGCCGCCGCGAGCATCCCGACCAAAATGGCGCCGTTGGTGACGCGGATTGTGACCGCCAAGCCGACCAGCAGTCCACACAGCGCAGATGCAACCAGGCTTTCTTTTTCCTGGGCGTACAAGAATGCCAGTGCGGCGAGGACTGCGACGGCAAGGGAAGGCACGTCGCTCATCACGCAGGTGGAAAGCCCGAGGAAATGCGGCGACGTAGCCAGTAGTAACCCGGCCAAAGCCGCGCTTGGCCTGTCGAACACCCACAGCGTCAGAATGTAAAGCCCGGCTATCGCGATCAATGCCGTCAGCGCCGTAACCAGGCAAAGCCGCTCGGGCTTGCGGCCCAGAAGTGGATACGCCGCGGCGAGCATGAGTGGATAACCGATCGTATAGCGGGACGGATAAGTATAGCCCCCGAAGTGGAGCACCGGCCCCAGGCCGCGATCCAGGTTTACCGCGACTGCCGCGTATTCGACCGCGTCGGGCATCGGCCACAATTCCTCTCCGTTGGCAAATCCCGTACCCGCAATCAGGAGCAGCGCAAAACCAAGCAGCAGCGCGAGAATCGCCGCGTCGATTCCTTTGAGGCGAAAGGCGGACACTTCGGCCGCATTACCACTGCGCCGAGCGGGCTGTGATGAAGCCGAATCCGAAGAATGTCGCGGTTTTACCGGGATCGCTCCGCTTCGTGAATGCGCCTTGGCGCGCGTACTTCGCCGCATTCAGGATCTTCGGTGAATCACCCTGAACCGGAATTTCCCTTTCGAGTCTCCGATTTCAACAACATAGATGGGGCGGTCACCGCCTGGATATCTGGCGCACTCTAGGTTTTCCTGAATACGAAGTCCAGTTATCCGCGGAGTGCCCCCTTTGTCATTCTGAGCGCAGCGAAGAATCCCGGATTCCGGTGCTCGCCTCGACTCGAAGCGCCGCCGAAAAGAAGAGGCCCCGGCGCGATGGCCAGGGCCTCGGAGATCACGCCGCGGCGAGACTTCGGATCACGGCGCCTTCAGGTCCGCGTTCGCGCACGGTCCATCTGAAACCGTCTGCACCAGGTTGCTGGTCGAGTTGTGTTGCGCGGCAAGCGATGCGGTGCTGCCCCGGCATTCCATACTTACCCCGGTGGCGTTCTTGTTCGCTTGCACCCCAGAAATGACGCCAAACTTTCCGGTCATATCGATGCCGGTACCACCATTTCCGTTGGATTTGCTCGCGATGACCTGGTTGGTCTGGTCCGTGAACTCCATTCCGTCGCCACCGTTGTTTGATGTGTTCGATTTGATCACGCCATTGTCGTCGATCATCTCGAGGCCAACGCCGGAATTGTGCTGGATTTTGCTACTGACGACGAAGCTGTCGTCTTGACCGATTTGTACGCCTATGCCGGTGTTGTTGTTTGCGGTGCTTGCCACCAGCAAGTTGCAGCACTCGGCGATGAAGATTCCGCCATTGCCGTTACCGTTGGCCTGGATTTTCGTCAAGCTGCTGTCGTCCGAACTTATGTCGATGCCGGAAGCGCCGTTGCTGTTCGCCGTGACCGAATCGAGCGTATCGCAGCAACCGTTGATGAAGATTCCGTCGTCTGCGTTGTTCGACGAATCGACGTTGGATATTATTGCATCGCCCGAGTCGGACAGATCGATGCCGTTTTCGAAGTTGCGGATTTTGCCGTTGACGATAATCGCGAAGTCGTACTCGATGCCGTTGTCGGTTATCGCCGCGCCGGTTCCGTTGCCGGTAATCGTTTTCCCCTTCATGTCGATCGCGACATTGCTCGCATGGATCACCAGGCAGTCGCCGGTGGCGGTCAGGTTGCTGGTCAGGAAATAATTCCCGGTCGACGACAGCGTTCCGCAAGCTGAAATCCCAGTAGCGGCGCGCGCGCGCCCGCAGAATCCACCAACCAGCAGCATCGCAAATAGCGCGGCCGTAAGCTCCCGCGCCGACAATTTGATATTCATTGTAACCTCCGATCGAAGATCCCGAGCGATGCGTGGCCGCACGCCGAGATCAGGCCTGGACATCTCCAGTATTGGTTCGAATCCATCGGGCTCGAGCCGTCTTGCTACAGCGTGTTGTTGAGCTCCGT
>Ga0074046_10001484_pt1 | contig 21102 bp, 20 predicted proteins | sample BogForMeECP23OM3_FD_94441 | JGI IMG/M metagenome (GOLD analysis project Ga0074046, IMG submission 94441) | Bog forest soil microbial communities from Calvert Island, British Columbia, Canada - Bog Forest MetaG ECP23OM3 | ecosystem: Environmental > Terrestrial > Soil > Wetlands ... | reverse complement strand
TCGACAAGGACACCTTCCCTGCCCGCCGACTCACCCTTACGGACCGCGTGCGCCTCGTACCCGGCGGCTCCTCCATCCGGGAAGGCGCCTACGTCGCACGGTCCGTCGTCTGCATGCCACCGATGTTTATCAACGTCGGAGCATACGTTGACGAAGGCACAATGATTGACTCTCACGCGTTGGTCGGCTCGTGCGCGCAGATCGGCAAACGAGTTCACTTGAGCGCTGCCGCGCAAATCGGAGGCGTCCTCGAACCGGTCAACGCAGCTCCGGTAATCATCGAGGACGACGTTCTGGTCGGCGGCAACTGCGGAGTGTACGAAGGTACGCTGGTCCGCGCGCGCGCAGTGCTGGGAGCAGGCACGATCCTAACGCGTTCGACACCACTCTACGACTTAGTGCGCGGCGAAGTGTATCGCGCCACCGCAGACGTGCCCCTGGAAGTTCCTGAGAATGCCGTGGTCGTCCCCGGATCGAGAGCGGTCGCGAAGGGCAAAGGCAAGTCGGACGACTGGAACTTGTCTCTCTACACGCCCGTAATCGTGAAGTATCGCGACCAGAAAACCGACCGCGGGGTGGAGCTTGAAGAGTGGCTGAGGTAGAGACGTAACTGCTTGAGCCTGGCGATTCGCGAACCTCATGGCAAACGAGCGGCCGAAGGCGGAGCTGACAACTGCTCTTGTTCCGCCGCCAACCGCGCCCGTGCTTCCAGATGCCTCTTCCGGAAATGCGTCAGCGCTCGCTGGCCCCATGCTCGCACGAAGTAGTAGTTCAGCACGCAGCCGATGGCGGAACTCGTAATCGGAATCAGTCGTCCCGCCCACTTCTCGACGACTTCCGCGCTGGCTCGCGCTGCTATGCGCTGAATCACTTTCGGCACGAAACGGTTGACCACTTCCTTTTCCAGCAACTCGCGGCTGATGTCCACTCCCGCCGCGCTGGCGGCCGCAATCCAGAGTTCGGCAATCTCGTCGTCGGTGTTCATCTCAAATCCGTAAATCAGACTGAGCTTCTGGATCGTCCGCATCGTAATTGCCGAGAGAATCCCGAGGTCGGGCATGATCGTGATGATTCCGCCCAGGCCAAATCCCGCGCCCTCGGCTGCTGCCAGCTTCATGCCGCTGCGAATCACCGATTCGGCTACGTCGTCGAGCCTCGACATTTCAACCGAGTAAACGCCGCGAAAAGTCACAATGGGCAGACCGTAGGCCGCGCGCAGCTGAAACAGAAAGCGCTCCGGATCGACCTTGACCGTTTGATAAGCGCGCGTCAGCCCTTTGCGGATTGCACCTTCGGCTCGCCGCCGCAGCCAGGATTTCTTCTCGCTCTCTGCCATCCTGATTGGAGTTTATCAGGCGGTCGCGGTACTTAAGCGCGAAGAAAAGGCAGCAATCCGTACCGCATGCGGTGTCGCCTAATGTCGGCGCAATTTCAGCACTGTGCTAGCATCATCTATTCGAATGTCAAAAGGTAAACTTCACATTGTTCCGTTGGGCGGATTAGGCCAGTTCGGCATGAACTGCATGGCCATCCGCTGGGGAGACGACATCATCGTCGTCGATGCCGGCCTGATGTTCCCGGAAGCCGAGCTTCTAGGCGTGGACATCGTCGTCCCGGACATTTCCTATCTCCTCGAAAATCGCGCGCGGGTGCGCGCCATCATCCTCACTCACGGTCACGAGGATCACATCGGCGCGCTGCCCTGGATTCTCAGCGAACTCAACGTTCCCGTGTGGGGCACCGAGTTCACGCTCGCATACGTCGAAGACAAACTCGAAGAGCATCAGCTACTCGATGACGCCGACCTGCGCGAGATCCGCCCCGGAGAACGTTTTCAAATCGGCCCTTTCACCATTCATCCGCTACAGGTAACGCACAGCCTGGTCGATTGCGTGGCGTTTGCGATTCACACGCCGCTCGGCGTTGTACTGCACACCGGCGACTTCAAAGTTGATCCCACGCCCACCGACAACCGGCTTTTTGACCTGCACGGTTTCGCTGAGTATGGCAAGGAAGGCGTACTCGCCCTGCTGCAGGACTCGACCAACGTCGAGCGCAAGGGCTACACGCCCAGCGAACGCGCCGTGCGTCGCAAGTTCGAGGAGATATTCGCGCGCACCCAGCGCCGTCTTTTTATCTCCTGTTTCTCGTCTTCGATTCACCGCATCAAACTCGCCGTAGACATGGCTTGGGAACACGGCCGCAAAGTCTGCTTCATCGGACGCTCGATGAACAGTTCGTCGGAAATCGCCGAGGATCTCGGCTACATCCAGATCCACGAGGGCACGCTGATCCATCCCGGCGAAATGAAAAACTTCCCGCCGGAAAAAGTCTGCGTGATGATCAGCGGCACGCAGGGCGAGCCGATGTCGGCCTTGTCGCGGGCCGCGGTTGACAATCACAAGCACGCCAAGATCGAAAAGGGCGACACCGTCGTCCTGTCGTCGCGGATCATTCCCGGCAACGAAAAAGCCATCTACCGCATGGTGGACCACTTGTTCCGCCGCGAAGCCTTCGTCATCTATGATGACGGCTCGTACCCGCCTGTGCACGTCAGCGGACATGCCAGTCAGGAAGAACTAAAGCTCATCATCAACCTGGTCCGGCCCAAATATTTCATTCCCATTCACGGCGAATACCGGCAGCTCAAACTGCACGCCGAACTCGCAGGCACCATGCGCGGGGCCGTCGGCAACGTGATGCTCATCGAAAGCGGAGACGTCCTTGAGATTGACGAACTGGGCGCACGCAAGGCCGGCCGGGTTAACGTAGGCCGCGTCTGCATCGATTCCGGATCGCGCACCGATGTGGTCGAAGATCTCGTGATGAAGGACCGCCGTCACTTGAGCGAAGACGGCTTCGTCATGCCCATCATCGCCATCAGCAAGCTGACCGGAAAGGTCGAGGCCTCACCCGAAATCGTCACGCGGGGCTTTGCTCCCGGTGAAAACGGCGTGATCGAGCGCGCGAGAGAGATCGTAATGGAGACACTCGATTCTTCGAGCGCGGAAGAAAAAGCCGACTACGGCGTGATCAAAGAGAAAATCCGCACCGACTTGAAGCGCTATATCTCGCGGCAGACGCAACGGCGGCCGCTGATCATGCCGGTGATATTGGAGATCTGAAGCTTTTCAGGCGGCCGGGATTGCCACGGGAATGGTCACCCTTGACGACATCAAGAAGGCGCAGTCTCTTCTTAACGGCGTCGCTGTCCGCACCCCGCTTCTTGAGTGGACTGGCGTCGCCGCCAAGCACAAGCTCTTCCTCAAGCTCGAGAACCTTCAGCCGATCGGCGCTTTTAAGCTGCGCGGCGCCTACAACAAAGTTTCTTCTCTGAGCGAAGAAGAGCGACTCCGCGGCGTCATTTCTTACTCGAGCGGAAATCATGCGCAAGGCGTGGCGTATGCTGCGCGGGCGCTGGGCGTGAAAGCGGTCATTGTTATGCCTGCGAACGCTCCGAAGAACAAGCTCGAGGCCACGGCTGCGCTGGGCGCCGACGTTGTGACGGTTGGCCCCAGCAGCGAGGAACGACGGCTGCGCGCCGAGCAACTTGCCGCCGAGCACGGTTATGCGATCGTGCCTCCCTATAACGACGAGAAGATCATCGCCGGGCAGGGCACGGTGGGACTCGAAATCCTCGAAGACCTGCCCGAGGTCGAGACCGTGCTTGTGCCGGTCGGCGGCGGAGGGCTCATCAGTGGAATTTCAGCCGCCATCAAGCTAACGAAGCCCGAGGTCAAGATCATCGGGGTTGAGCCGGAACTGGCGGGCGATGCGCGAGCAAGCTTGCACGCGGGGCATATTGTTTCCTTCTCCGCCGAGCAGGTCACGCAAACTCTCGCCGATGGACTGCGCACGCAAAGCGTGGGGCAGATCAATTTTGAACACATTCGGGCGTATGTAGACGAAATCGTCAGTGTGAAGGAAAACGAGATCCGCGAAGCCACGCGCGCCCTGAGCGGCAATCCGAAGACAGTGGCTGAACCGAGCGGCGCGGTTGCCGTGGCAGCCTTCCTCTTCCACTCTGGCGAGCTACCACAAACGGCGTACAACGTTGCCGTCATCAGCGGCGGGAATATTGAGCCGCAATTTCTGGCCGAGCTTCGCAAGACCTGATCGCGGAGAGCGAGAAAGCGCGGTCACCACAGGGTACACAGAGGAACACGCAGGCGTTCGCTTCCAATTCATTCTTCCCTGCGCAAATGTACAATCTTGCCTTCCGGAACAGGGAGGTGTTTTGAATCGCTGGCTGAAACAGTTCTTTGGACTTTCGCTGCATCAGACGACCGTTCGCCGCGAGATTGTCGCCGGGCTCACCACGTTTTTCACGATGTCGTACATCGTGGCGGTCAATCCGGCGATTCTCAAAACCGCCGGCATGCCGGTTGGCGCATCGCTCACCGCGACCATTCTCACGGCCATCTTTGGAACGCTGCTCATGGGCTTCTATGCCAACCGGCCTTTCGCCATCGGTCCTTACATGGGCGAGAACGCTTTCATTGCCTTTACGGTCGTTCACGTTCTCGGCTACACATGGCAAAGCGCGCTGGGAGCCGTGTTCGTGGCCGGGATCCTTTTCATCGTGATGACCCTTTTCCGCCTCCGCCAGTGGATGGTGGATGCGATTCCGCCCACGCTGCGCTACAGCTACGCGGTCGGGATCGGTTTGTTTCTTACCTTCATCGGGCTGAATCAGACAGGCATCGTTACGATCGGATTTCCCGGCGCGCCTGTGCGGTCCGGCCATCTCATGTCGCCTTCGGTACTACTTGCTGTCTTTGGCTTCCTGCTTATCACCGCGCTCAGCATCCGGCGTTTTCCCGCAGCAATTCTTATGGGAATTCTTGCAACGGCGGCGCTCAGCTTCATGACGCGAGTCTCTCCCGCTCCAACGGCGTGGGTGAGTTTTCCTCCCAGCCTTGAGCCGGTGTTCTTCCGCTTTGACTTGCATAGCCTTTTCAGCTGGGCTTTCTTCCCGGTGGTCCTGACCATTCTGGTGATGGCGTTCGTCGACACGATGGGCACTCTGATCGGAGTTTCGGCGCGGGCAGGCTTCCTGGACAAAGACGGCAACCTGCCACAGATTGAACGGCCGATGATGGCCGACGCCCTGGCAACGACCTTTGCCGCTGTGATTGGGACCACTACCTCGGGTGCGTATATTGAATCAGCGACTGGCGTTGAGGCCGGCGGGCGAACGGGATTGACCTCGGTCGTCACGGCGCTGTGCTTCGGCGGCACACTGTTCTTTGCCCCGTTCATCTCGGCCATCCCTCCGCAGGCCTACGGACCCGCTCTTATCTTCGTAGGCCTGCTCATGTTGACGCCGATCACGCGCATTCCTTTTGACGACCTGACTGAGGTGGTTCCCGCCTTCGGAGTGATTGCCCTGATGGCGTTCAGTTATAACGTGGGAATTGGCATGACTGCTGGGTTTGTTCTCTATCCTCTCTGCAAGCTGTTCGCAGGACGGTTGCAAGAGGTTCGACCGGCGCTCTGGGCTTTGACCGCACTCTCCGCGTTGTTTTTCATTTTCTATCCGTACTCATGACCATTGCATTCGTATGGGCGCAGACCGGGAATCGCGGGATTCGCTTGTGGCAGGGGCACGGAGCGATTGTCAGTTCTTGCCAGATGATGGGGGAAAACCAGTTTGCTGAAAAAGTCTGTATTCGAAGGCAGCCCCTGGCGCTGTTGATTGCCAAGACTTGCGGTATCGCTAAAGCGATACTGTGCTACGAATCCGAGTCTTTCAGGAAACTGACAAACCAATAGGGCGAGCCCGGAGCCGTTCGGCTTTGAAGAAAGTTAGGGGCGTGAACTGCCAGAGAATGGCCTATTGCTTACACGTCGGAGGTGCCCACAAATAAGAAGCGTCCCGGATTCGTTAGAATCTCGGGACGCCCGAACAGCCCTCCCCCAGAACTGCTCATGCCCACCATACGGCGTGTCATCCCTACGCGGAATCCCACGATCGCGGGGGGCATAGCTTGAAAGAGCCAATTACCGAATGAATCGTCTTTGGTAACATGGGGTTGCCTGAGGATGGAATTCCCCCCTCCCAACGCTCTGAAAACATGAGCTCTTGCCTGTTCCCTGTCGAGGTCCGAGTGCCTTTATCTGATCGTAGCCCAGACAACACGCTGGACACAGAACAAATCAGGAAGGGTGAATGTCTGCAGTGTGCACCGGATTGCACATCGCAGTGGGCAGTAACGGCGGGATGCAATGCTAAGTTATTGAAACATAAGTTGGTTAGAGAAACAGTCGATTTGGAATCGGAAGTGCACAACACAGCTTGGGGTGCCATGATCCCTCCATGGCAGAGCTTTGAGCACAACTTGGACTCAAGGTAGCAGTCAATACAAATTGGGGAGGAACGAATCATGAGGCGAGTGGTAATTCTTGCATTGCTTGCATTGGCGCTGCCTTTGGCGACGTGGGCGGACACGATTGATGTCACTAACAAATTCGGTTCAATTAATGTGTCGATGAACGGAATTGTCTCGACGCATTCGGAAATGAGGTCCTACAACGGGACCCTTGCTCCAGCACACGGCTCCCTCGGATATGTGAGCTTTGGAACCGGCGCTTTTTCAGGCACCTCGCTTGCCAGCGACGGTACATTTTCGGCGAAAGGCTCCTGGTTCGATATCGTGCGCGGCGGCAAAGGGGGAGGGACTATTTTCTCCGGTGCTTTTGTCGGCCCAATCACCTGGACCCAGACCACTCTGCCAGGCAAGCACCGCCTGACTTTTACCCTGACCGGAGATATCAAGGGTATGTTGAATAACGGGCACGAAGCGACAGGAACAACAACGCAGTACTTCTATTCAACGAAGTTCCAGCTGAGCAAAGGCGTTGCGCACATTGCGGGCGGTTCGACGACGCTCTCGGCTACGCCAGAACCTGGCACTCTCGGACTGTTAGGAACCGGCCTCGTCGGTATCGCTGGGATCTTCCGTCGCAGGAAGTCGGCGTAACCTCATTCGTTTTCGACATTGGACTCAGCACCACTCGCTCATGACCCCGCCGAAAGGCGGGGTTTTTAATTCTTCTTCCAGAACGCCCGCCGCGCAAGTGGTTACGCGCGTAACGCCCTATTGTGCCTTTCGAGTTGACCTCCTTCCTCTCCAAACCTAAAGTCAGGCGCAGGGGGTTCCATGAAGGACATCCATGAGGTTCTGCGCCATAAGCAGGCGCAATATACGCAACTGGGAAAGCAGATAGAGATGTTGCAGCAGGCAGCCGAAAAATTGCGCGAAGTCGCGCCGCTGCTTGCTGAAAACGAATCCGAAGACGACACCGCGGTTCTGGCGGAAGTCGAGGATGATAACAATACGATGGCTGCCAAAGCCGGCGCGCAATCCGCTTCGACCGTAAAGCCGGGCCGCAGCACCACTCCGCGCTGGCCGTAGCGGCGGGAACAAACGGGAGGCGCAGCTGCAATGATGCTACAGGCCCTACTGGTATCTAAGGATGATCAGGCTGCCGAGACACTGATTCACGTGTTGGCGCAGCTGGGCGTTGGCGTCGTCCGTTCAAGCGCGGCCGATGCCGCAGTCGCGCGACTCGGCGAAGCCTCCTTCGACCTGGTCATCGTGGACTTTGAGGATTCGGAAACCGCGTCTCTCATGCTGGAAAACTGCCGGCGGCTGGCCGGCCCGAATCGAAATCGTCTTGTGACGGTTGCGTTGCTGGCGGATGCACGGCAGATTCGTACCATCGTGGGCAGTGGGGCGCACTTCGTCCTCACCAAGCCTGTCACTCCAGAACGCGCCCTGGCCACCTTGAGCACTGCGATTGCAATCCTAAAGCGCGAGCGGCGCCAAGCCCCACGCGTTGCCGTGCAGGTGCCGGTTTCGATCCGCGTGGACCAGGACAATTCCGTCGAAGGTATTGTGCTCGATGTGAGCACCGGCGGCATGGATGTACTCGCGGCCAAACCGGTGGCTTCTTCCTCTTTGGCTGTCGTTTTGTTTGAACTGCCAGACAACCTTCGCATCGAAGCCAACGCGGAAGTCGCCTGGAGTACGCCAACCGGCCAAATCGGCCTTCGTTTTCTTGACATGGATTCGAAGATACGGGAACAGCTAGGCGAATGGCTGAACTCGCGATCGAGCAATAACCTGCCGGAGGAAGCACTTGCCATTGGCCAATGCAAGCTGACCGACTTGAGCGTGGGCGGCTGTTACGTCGAAACTGAGTCTCCATTTCCCCAATCCTCGGCTGTGGATCTTTGCTTGAAAGCGGCGGGTATGGAGATTCACGCAGAAGGTCTGGTCCGGGTCATGCACCCCAGCCATGGCATGGGCATTGAGTTTCCTGCACGCACAGAAGAACAGCGAAAAAGCGTTGCTGATTTTATCGAGTGCCTTACCAGCCATCCCGGAGCACAGCCGGAGTTGGAAATTTCTCCACGGTCCTTGGTCGCCAATGCTGTCGATTTCAGCCAAGCCGACGCCACAGGCGAAAGCGACGAGGATTCTCTGCTGGCACTGCTCCGCACCGGCGGTGGAATGGAACAGGAAGAGTTCCAGGCCGAGCTAAGCCGCCAGCGGACGCCGGCCGCCGTCAGCCAGTAGGGCTCTAATTCCGCACCTGTCGTTCCGTCCTGATTTCGAGCGAGACCTCATCTCTGTTGACCCGCGGCGTCCTTTAGGCCATCCAAAATAGGATCCCGCCTTCACCATAGCGTTCTGAGATGCAATAGAATTGCACTGCCGGCGTAGTCCCATTCACGTGCGGCCGGATACTGTGCGACTCCTCTCATCCCGCATCAGGACAGAATCCTTGCTGAGATACCGGGTTGCTTGCTGGCTGTTCATCGCAGTTGCGAGCGCGCTGGCGGTTGCACCGTTTTATCGTTTGGGCAGTCCCTCGGGCCACGATTTCGAGTTCCACGTGTATTCGTGGATGGATGTGCTGGCTCAATGGAAACAGAGCGTTGTCTATCCGCGCTGGGCAGCGCTGGCTCATTGGGGATACGGTGAGCCCAGGTTCCTGTTTTACCCTCCCATTTCGTGGATGCTGGGCGCGGCGCTCGGCTCCGTGCTTCCCTGGAAGGTGGTTCCCGGAGCGTTTTGCTGGCTTGCGCTCACGCTAGCCGGAGCAGGCATGTTTCGGCTCGCCAGGGAGTGGCTTGAGCCTGCGGACTCCCTGTTTGCGGCGGTGTTTTATGCGCTCAATCCATATCACCTGCTGGTCGTCTATTGGCGCAGCGCCTACGCGGAATTGTTGTGCGCGGGGTTGTTGCCGCTTTTGCTGCTCTTTGTCGTCAGGCTCAACGAGGCGAGCTTCCGGCCTGCGCTCTGGTTGAGCCTGGTGCTGGCGGGAGCGTGGCTGACGAATGGCCCGGCAGCGGTGATGTTGCACTATTCGGCGATTGGCCTGGGCGTGCTCACCGCCGTGCGCGAGAAGTCAGGCCGCCCGCTGTGGAGACTGGCGTGCGCCGCGCTGCTGGGCGCAGGCTTGGTCTCATTTTATTTGGTCCCGGCAATCTACGAGCAGCGCTGGGTCAATATTGCCGAAGTGCTCAGTCCGGGAGTGAGGCCGCAAGATAATTTCCTTTTCACTCGGAATGGCGATCCGGATCACAACCACTTCAATCTCCTGGTCTCCCTCGTCGCGCTGGCCGAGATGGTTGTGCTCGCTTGTGGGATCTTCTTTTCAAGACAAGAGCGCTACAAGAACGCTCTATGGAAACCCTTAGCAATTTGGGGGACGGCCACATTCTTGGCAACGCTCTCGTTCAGCAACGTGTTCTGGGAGTACCTTCCAAAATTCCGGTTTATCCAACTTCCCTTTCGCTGCCTGCTGTGCGTGAATGTGGCGGTTGCTATCCTGCTGACGATGGCGACAAGGCGATCTGCGATCTGGCGCTTGGTGGTGCGCGGACTGGCGTGCATTGCATTGCTGGCGGTCGTGATATTTGTTGGCTGGCGCACCCAGCCGCCTTGGTGGGCTACCGCCGGCGACGTCGAAGATATGCAACGATCAGTCGCCGACGGAACTGGGTATGAAGGGGTGGACGAGTATGTGCCGGCGGGAGCCGACCCGGATGAGCTGAACAAAGACTTGCCTCGGCTCAGCGATGCTGCGGGATCGGCGGATAGCGATCTGACGGGCAACAGCGCGCCGGTTAAGGGGCAGGTCGGCAATACGAGGATAATCAACGAGAAGATCATCCAGTGGGACGCAACGGACAAACACTTTCGGGTCCTCACCAAGAGTCCTGCCAATCTGACCGTGCGCTTGTTCAACTATCCTGCGTGGAAGGCCGTGGTCAACGGCCGGCGCGTTGTGACGGCGACTTCAGAGGTGACGGGCTTGATGATCGTTCCACTGGAAGCCGGCGAAAATGACGTCGAGATCCGGTTCACGCGCACCTTCGACCGATCGTTGGGAGATAAGGCGTCACTCCTGAGCCTGGCCGTGTTGGCGGCAGCCTGGGTTGCGACACGCCCTAAACCGGAATTGAGAGCCGATCCGAGGCCAACACTGTGAAGCCCCGCACGGTCCTCATTGCTACGTCGAACGCCGGGAAGTTGCGCGACTTCGCCGGAGCAGCAGGCAATCACGGTATCACAGTCGAAGGCATTCCCGGATTTTCTTCGCTGCCGCCCGTCGTCGAGGATGGCCTGACCTTCGAGGCGAACGCTCGCAAAAAAGCTGAAGAATACAGCCGGACGTTCCCTGGTGAACTGGTGCTGGCTGACGATTCCGGGCTGGAGGTTGATGCGCTGGGCGGCGCCCCGGGAGTCCACTCCGCGCGTTACGCGGCCGACGAGCCTCACGCCGTGGAAAGCAACACCGACGATGAAGCCAACAACGCGCGTGTGCTGCGAGAGCTAATCTCTGTGCCTCCTCAAAAGCGCGGGGCGCGTTTCGTCTGCGTGATCGCCGCCGCCCGCGATGGTCAAACGCTCGCGACATTTCGCGGCACGGCGGAAGGAGTTGTTCTCGATGCTCCTCGCGGGACGAACGGGTTCGGCTACGATCCGCTTTTCTACCTCCCGCAAATCGGGAAGACTTTTGCGGAATTGAGCGCTGAGGAGAAATCCAATTACAGTCATCGCGGCGCGGCGTTCCGCGCGTTCCTGGAGTGGTATCGCTCGATTGCACGGTGAGTGTTACCTCTGCGGGAACTACTCAGATTTTGCGGGACATTCCATCTTCGACTATGCGCACCGTGGGCTGCTCGTCAGCCCTAAGTGCCTGACCCGTCACCTTGTGTCCGCCATCACGTGCAACTGTGACGCACGTTCCCTTGACTTGTGTTCGAATACGAACCGATAATGTCCGGTTCGCTTGTTCTTCAGCGACCTCACAGAGGAGCCCCATCGTGGCGTCAACAGCCTCCACAGTTCCCCGAATCAAGCCCGGCGTTGCTCCCCTTCGCGCGGGCGAAGGAAATTCGTTCCTGCTGCGCCGTCTGCACTCTTTGACCGGCATCGTCCCCATCGGCGCGTTTCTGCTCGAGCATTTCATCTCGAACTATGAGGCCTTCAAAGGCCCGGAGGCTTATGGCGCGCAGGTGAAATTCCTGAACAGCCTGCCATTCGTCGTCGGCCTGGAACTGTTCTTCATCTGGATCCCGATTCTCTACCACGCGCTGTACGGCGTCTGGATCTGGTGGCGCGGGGACGCGAACGTTGCCGACTACCCGTGGCAGGGGAACTGGCTCTATACCGCGCAGCGTTGGACGGGCATCATTGCGCTCATTTACATGGTGCAGCACACCTACTATTTGCGCTTCACAGGTGTGCACCTGCCGACGCACCCGATGCAGTCTTTTGCCAAGGTGCAAGGAGAATTGTCGAATCCGGCGATGGTTGTGTTCTATGCCGTCGGCATCATCGCGGCCTCGTGGCACTTCAGTTACGGAATCTGGTTGTTTGCGGCGAAATGGGGCATTACGACGGGCGAAACGGCGCGACGCCGACTTGGTTATGTGTGCTTGTTACTGGCCCTTGGGCTGATTGGCCTTGGCGCGGTCAGTATGTACGGGTTCCTGAGCACGCCGAGACAACCGCTCGACCCGAATGCTCCGGAAAGTGTTGCGATGCAGTTGAAGTAAAACAACCCGGGCCCGGCTCGGGAACCACATTTGCAAAAGATCGGACTCATAAGATGGCAGCTCCGAAGATCATCGTCGTTGGCGGAGGGCTTGCGGGCCTGGCCGCCGTTATCAAGATCGCCGAAATGGGCGGCGAGTGCGATCTGTTCTCGATCGTCCCGGTCAAGCGCTCGCACTCGGTATGCGCACAAGGCGGCATTAACGCGGCCAAGAATCTGAAGGGCGAAGGTGACTCCACCTACAAGCACTTCGACGACAGCATTTACGGCGGCGACTTCCTTGCCAACCAGCCGCCTGTGAAGGCGATGTGCGAAGCCGCGCCCGGTATCATCGACCTGCTTGACCGTATGGGCGTGCCCTTCAATCGCACGCCGGAGGGCCTGCTGGACTTCCGCCGCTTCGGCGGCACTTTGTACAACCGCACGGCCTTCGCGGGCGCGACCACGGGCCAGCAACTGCTCTATGCACTGGATGAGCAAGTGCGCCGCTACGAGGCCGAAGGCAAAGTCAAGAAGTACGAGCACTGGGAGTTCCTCTCCGCAGTGCTCGACGGAGGCCGCGTCTGCCGTGGCATCTGCGCCATGGACCTGCGCACCATGGAGGTCCGCACTTTCCCCGCCGACGCAATCATCATCTGCACGGGCGGAATTGGCGCGATATTCGGCAAGTCCACCAATTCGGTCGTTTGTACCGGGTCGGCGCAGTCGGCGCTCTATCAGCAGGGCTGCTATTACGCGAACGGCGAGTTCATCCAGGTCCATCCCACCTGCATCCCCGGCGAAGACAAACTGCGCCTTATGTCGGAATCGGCGCGCGGCGAAGGCGGGCGCGTCTGGGTGCCCAGAACTCCGGGCGATAAGCGCGATCCCAAGAGCATCCCGGAAAAGGAGCGCTGGTACTTCCTCGAAGAGCGCTATCCGAAATATGGCAACCTGGTCCCGCGCGATGTGGCCACCCGCGAAATCTTCGAGGTCATCTTCAAGCACAACCTCGGCATCGACGGCAAGCCGATGGTCTATCTCGACCTGACCCACATTGACCGCAAGACGCTCGACCGCAAGCTCGGAGGCATCCTCGAAATCTACGAAAAATTTGTCGGCGTTGACCCGCGCGACGTGCCCATGAAGATTTTCCCCGGCATGCACTACACCATGGGCGGCATGTGGATTGACTACAAGCACGCCACCAACATCCCCGGCATCTACGCCGCCGGTGAGTGCGATTATCAGTACCACGGCGCCAACCGCCTGGGCGCGAATTCGCTCGTCTCCTGCATTTTCGGCGGATTCATCGCGGGCCCGGCGGCGGTCGAATATGCGACGAACGCGAAGGCCGCGCCCGGCAACGGCCACTTCGATGCCGAGCGCAAGCGCCAGGAAGAAGTCAATGCCGGGCTGATGAAAGCCGACGGCAGCGAGAATCCATTTACGATCTGGCGCGAACTGGGCGACGTGATGACCAAGGAATGCACGGTCATCCGCTTCAACAAAGGCTGCCAGGCCGCCGACGCCAAGGTGGTCGAACTGCTGCAACGCATCCGCAACATCAATCTAAGTGATCGGACGCAGTGGGCGAACACCACGGTGGCGTTCGCACGCCAGCTTTATAACATGCTGCAACTGTCGCGGGTGATCGCGCAGGGAGCGGCCATGCGCGACGAGTCGCGAGGCTCGCACTACAAGCCTGACTTCCCCGAGCGCGACGACAAGAACTGGATGAAGACGACGAAGGCGTCGTTTGCGCCGGATGCGGATGAGCCTAAGTTTGAATTTGAGCCGGTGGACGCGGCGCTGATCCCGCCGCGACCGAGGAAGTACTAAGTTGAAGAACTAAATCGGCACGAGGGGAACTCGTGCCCTTCCCGGTGGTTTTTCTTATGATGCTTTTTCGTTTCGGGAAACCCAGTCATGCTAGGAGCTAAAGGCTAGAAGCTAATGGCTAATAATAAAACCGTAACTTTCAAGATCAAACGCCAACTCACCCCCGACGCTCCGGCGACGTGGGAAGAGTTCCAGGTTCCCTACCGGCCGAACATGAACGTTATTTCGGCCTTGATGGACATCGCGGCCAACCCCGTCACCCATGACTGCAAGAAGACGACGCCCATCACCTACGACTCGAATTGTCTCGAAGAGGTGTGCGGGTCCTGCGCCATGCTGATCAACGGCAAGGCCAAGATGGCTTGCTCTGCCCTCATCGACCATCTCGAGCAACCGATCAAGCTCGAGCCGTTGTCGAAGTTCCCCGTCGTGCGCGACCTGGCCGTCGACCGCAGTGTGATTTTTGAGAACCTGAAGAAGGTCAAAGCGTGGGTACCGGTCGATGGCACCTACGACCTCGGCTCCGGCCCGCGCGTGACCGCCGAAGCCCAGGAAGAAGCCTATCCGCTGTCGCGCTGCATCTCCTGTTGCTGCTGCATGGAAGTATGCCCGCAGTTCACGGAAGACACCGGATTTGTAGGCGCGGCCACGATCTCGCAGGTGCGGCTGTTCAATACCCACCCCACCGGCGCAGCCCTGAAGCGTGAGCGCCTCACAGCGCTGATGGGAGACGGCGGCATCCAGGAATGCGGCTACGCCCAGAACTGCGTGGAAATCTGCCCGAAGGACATACCGCTGACTAAATCCATTGCGGAAGTTGGTGGGCAGGTCATGAAGCAGGCAATCGTAGACTTGTTCAGGAAATAGGCTGTTTGCTTTCGGCTATTCGCCGCTGGCTCTGGTTTTTGGGCCCAGTTTTTCGGTTTCTGAAACGCGGCGGCATGTAGAATTGGCACTCGCTCGTCGTAACTATTACTGGTAACTCTCTTTCGTTACGCCACTTGCAGCGATTGTTTTACACAATTCGTTCATCTGTGGTTTACAATTGCAACTCCTTTTGGAATATCGGGGTTTCCCCGGCACCAAGGGCGCTTCGTCTATGATTCAAGGGCAGAGGATTTCCACAACGCGGTGGATGATGGCGCTTGCGCTGATTGGCTTTTTGGCTGGCGCGCGCGGCACCGCCTTTGGACTTCATAACGTCAACCCTCACCACCACCCACATCATCCCCTGCGCCACGCACGGCGCGTTCTTTGGAATCCTCTGTTCCGGCCGTCACACGATTCCCTGCTGCGCCAAAATGAAGAAATCGACCGCCTCCAGCTTCCCCGCATCGTGGATGAAGAGCAACTGGAAGAGTTGAAAGCCACGCACGAACTGGTTCCCATCGAAGAAAGCGAAACGCTGCGGATCGAACACGGGCTCGATCCTTCGCGCCGTTATTGCCGTCCCTGGGCGCGCGACTTTGTCGAGGATCTTGCCGAAGTCTATTACAACCGATTCCACGACCAGATCCAGTTGAACTCAGCTGTCCGAACCGTGAAAGTGCAGAAGAAGCTGCGCCGCCGGAATCGTAACGCCGCGCCAGCCGAAGGTGAGACCGCTTCCTCCCATCTCGCCGGCATCACCGTTGACCTGCAACGGCGCGGGCTAACGAAAGACGAAATCCGCTTCGTTGAGTATTACCTGTTTTATCTTCGCGCCCTCGGCCTGGTCGAACCCGAGGAAGAACGCCGCCACTGGTGCTTCCACATCATGGTGTCGGACCGCTACGAAGACTGGCGCCAGACCCAAACCCTCTTCCCGCCTCGTCCTCCCGATAGCACAATCAACACCGTAGCCTCAAACTGACGCCGGCCTTCCTTACTTTAAGGAATATGCAGTAAATGATTGAATAATAAAGACCTTATTTCTAAGTGCTTATTTCTCAAAGACCTGCGAGATTTTCGGCGCTAAGTCTTTGATTCTTAAAGATCGTTCGGAGAGGGCCTCCGATACTAACCAGTAAACACCCAACCGTTATACAATTCCTCTCCACATGATGATTCGGCTGCGAACGCTCTTTCCTCTCGCACTCCCTCTTGCCCTCGCACTCGCCCACGCTCAAGCCGCGCGCGCACAAACAATCAGCGCCAAAGCCCTTGAAATTCACACCTCGGCCATCGTTATCGACACCCATGCCGACACGCCACAACGGTTCCTTGACGAGAATTACGATATCGGATCGACCGACCCCAAAGATCCCGGTCACATCAGTCTCGATAAAGCCAAGGCCGGCAATCTGGGCGCAGAGTTCTTTTCCATCTGGGTCGAGCCGGAAACGAATCAAGGACACTTCGCGCGGCACACGCTCGATCTGATCGATTCGGTTTATGAGCAGGCCGAACGCCATCCCGGCCGCATGATGATGGCCTTCAGCGTGGCCGACATTGAGCGCGCCCACCGCGAACACAAACTCGCCGCGTTGATGGGAATCGAAGGCGGCCACTCGCTTGAAAACGACATCCACCTGCTCCGCGACTACTACCGCCTCGGCGTGCGCTACATGACCCTGAGCTGGTCCAATACCAATGAGTTTGCCGATTCATCGGGCGATATCGACAACCCAAAGGTGGAGCACCACAACGGACTTACCGAGGGCGGCAAGCAGATCGTCCTCGAAATGAACCGGCTGGGCATGCTGGTGGATATCTCGCACGTTGCCGACAAGACGTTCTGGGATGCAATCGCGGTCAGCAAAGCGCCCGTCATTGCCTCACACTCGTCTGCTCGCGCCTTGACTAACCATCCGCGCAATATGACCGACGACATGCTGTGTGCCGTCGCCAAGAATGGGGGCGTCGTTCAGGTCAACTTCTACAACGCCTTCGTTGACGAGAACTACCGCAAAGCCGCCGAAGCGCAAACCAAGGACCGCGACGCCGCGGTGAAAGCCTATACCGACAAACTTAGGGCCGAAGGCAAAACCCCAACCTATCTCGATTCAGACCGACTCGAGCGTGAATGGGCCGCGAAAATCCCGCGCCCACCGCTCAGTTCGTTGATCGATCATATCGACCACATCGCGAAAGTTGCGGGAGTGGACCACGTGGGCCTCGGCTCGGACTTCGACGGCGTGAGCGGCGCCACTCCAGAAGGAATCGATTCGGCCGCCGATCTTCCTAAGATTACGCAGGCTTTGCTCGACCGGGGCTACAGCGGCGACAATATTCGCAAGATTCTGGGCGGCAACATTCTACGCGTTCTCGGCGAGGCCGAGCGCATGAGCCGGGAAATGCAAACCAAGGAGGCGGCATCGTTGTCGTACAATTGATGGTTTGCCAAAACACTCGACAGGAGCATCCATGCGAACTCTTCTCTCTACGCTTGTTCTGATTGCTGCCACTTGCACCCTCGGTGCGGCCCAAGCTGCCGACCCAGTCGCCATCATTCACACCACGGCCGGGGATTTGCACTGCACGCTGTTCCCGAAGATAGCGCCCATCGGCGTCGAGAATTTCATCGGCCTCGCCGAAGGCACCAAGGATTGGACCAGCCCGGTCACACATGCAAAGAAGCACGGCGTGCCTCTCTATGACGGCACGATCTTCCATCGCGTGATCCCCGAATTCATGATTCAGGGCGGCGATGCCGCCGGCACCGGCACAGGGGATCCTGGCTATCAATTCAAGAATGAGACTTCGGGCAGCGTCGGTTTCGATCGCCCCGGCCGTCTTGCCTATGCAAACGCGGGACCCGGCACGAACGGCTCGCAGTTTTTCATCACCGAAGTCCCCTCCCCCAGCCTCAACGGGGGCTATACGATTTTTGGCCAATGTGACGAGGCGGCTGTCACACTGGTCAAGAAGATTGCCCGCATGCCGCGCGGTGCCAATGACATGCCCAACAGCCCGGTCAAAATCACGCACATTGAAATCCGACATGCCGGGGCAAAAGCCGACAAGCCAGCGGCGGGCAAACCAGTGGCAGCCAAGCCGGGAGCGTAAAGAGGCGGCGGAGCGAGCGGATACTAAAATACAAATTCGAGGGGAATCTATGACCCGGACACCTGGCACCTACGCCTTGTTTGAAACCAGTGAGGGCACGATCGTTTGTCGCCTGTTTGAGAAGGAGGCGCCGAAGACCGTGGCCAATTTTGTCGAGCTCGCCGAGGGCCAGCGCGAATGGACCCATCCGACGACGCGCAAGAAAACGAAAGACCCTCTTTATCACGGAACCATCTTCCATCGCGTAATTCCGAACTTCATGATTCAAGGCGGAGACCCGATGGGCACGGGCTTCGGCGGCCCAGGATACCAATTTGAGGACGAAACGAAAGGCTCGCCGCATCGTTTCGACAAGGCCGGTAAGCTCGCCATGGCCAATTCCGGGCCAAACACGAATGGCTCGCAGTTCTTCATCACCGTAGCCAATACGGAATGGCTGACCGGAAAGCACACCATCTTTGGCGAGGTCGTGGAGGGTTATGAGGTTATAGAGAAAATCTCCAAAGCTCCCAAGAATCGCCAGGATCGCCCGAACAAAGACGTAGTGGTGAAATCCGTAAAGATTGAACGGTAAAAGCGTGCACGAAGGCTGACGACGCGACCAGGCGCGGCTCTTGCTGCTTTGGAACCGCACCCTCCAGGGCTTGGCGCTGAGGGTGTGGCTCGTCTGTTTACAGGCCTTTAGCAGTCCCCTACAATGTATTAGCGGCCTAGGAAGAGCGCCCCGGCGCTCCGTTGGGCTTGAGGGGTTTTCGCATTCCCTCGCTATCCGGCTGATTCCCGAGCGTCTCATTGAGAACGGGAAAAGGAATTTAAAGAGGCCAACGGCCCGAACGGAGTTTCGTTGTCATGACAATTTTGATCACCATTGTTCACGTAATCGTTTGTCTGTTCCTGATCGCTGTGGTGTTACTGCAAAGCGGCAAAAGCGGCGACCTGGCTGCGGCATTCGGTGGACAGGGCAGCCAGACAGCATTTGGACCACGGGGTGCGGCCTCGGCGCTTTCCCGGGCAACGACGTGGTCAGCCATTATTTTCATGATCACATCTATTACGCTCTCGATTTATGCGGCGCGCCGGACTGGGCCTTCGTCGGTGCTCTCGGGCGTGAAGCCATCGCAGACAAATTCGCAGCCGAAGCCGGCTCCGTCAACCCCTCCAACGGTTCCTCAGAATCAGGCACCGACTCAAAAGTAAGCTCTCAGTTCGGCTAGTAGGGCGACGAGGATGGCACTATTCTGCGGATGCCTGCGGCGTTTGCAGGAGTCATCCCCGCCTCGTGCCGATGAACAGGAATCTGGGATACTTTGCGATCCCGCGAGCCTGGTTCTCTACGGGCGATGCCAAGCCAGTTCGAGAGCTCATGCGGAATCGCTTTTGAGGCGTGGAGAGACACATCATTCAAATGCCTTGCGCCTGGGCTCGCATGCCTGAATTGTTCCGGGCGGCAAGCGCCTTCCGACGAGATCGTGGGACTGTTGTTTACGGGCGGAGCTTCCGTTGATGGGGCCGACGATGCCGGATTGGCTGGCGGGCCTTTCTTTTGGCTTTTATGTTTGCGCTGAGCTTTCGGGCCATTGGCAACTTCTCAAAAATCGAGAGAGGTGGCGCACCCGCATTTCGTTTCGTGTCAGCGTTCAAAGGACAACCCCTGGTTCTACTCTCACGTTGATGTGGCCCACGCGCCCCGGGCAAAAGTTGCTATGTGCGGACGCGGAGCAGCAGCAATGTCTGGTCGTCTTGCTGCAGGCCGTGCCGTTTGACTTCGCCCATGATCAACTCCCATAGCTGCGGGAGTGGCTGAGCGGCGTTTTTCCAGAGCAACTGCTCGAGGCGATCGAGACCAAATTCCTCGTCGTTCTCGTTGGGCACCTCCGAGATCCCATCGGAAATGACCAGAAACAGATCGCGCGCGGAGTAGCTGACGCGCTTGCTCGAATAGCACCCGCCGGGCATCAAGCCCAAGGGAAGCTGCTCCATGGCGAGCCGCGCGATATCCCCGGTTGGGGCGCGATAGTGAAGGATGGGCGGATGGCCTGCCAGCGAATATTCGGCTTCGGACGAGCCGTCGAAGTACAGAAGGGCGAGCGTCGCGTACATGTTCGCCTCCTTGACTGCGGGAAGCACGCGGTCCGCACTTTCCAGCACGGCTACCGGTTCCTGTCGGAACTGGAGGGAGACACGTACCGCCGTCTTCAACATTCCCATCAACTGGCCGGCGGCCAAGCCGTGTCCGGAAATGTCAGCCACGTAGGCGAGCAGCGTTCCGTCGCGCTCTACGGCATCGATCAAGTCGCCGCCCATTTCTGTGCTGGGAATGGATTTCCCGTAGACCTCGAAGCGGTCAAGCTGAAGCGAAAGCGTCGGAACCAGAGTCGCCTGTATGCCGTGTGCGAGGGCAAGCTCGGTCTGGATGCGGACGGTCGCGAGGCCTTCGGTCCTGATGAAATCGACGAGCAACCGATACCCGACGATGGTGCCCACGAGGATGCCGATGGCGTCAAAGACGACGCGACTGTGCATCGCCTCCAAGTCCGGCGACGCGAGCGAATGAGAGGAGATTCGAACCGCCAGCCACAGGCCGGCCCCCATAATCAGCAGAAGAACAGGGACGAGACCAGTCCTTCCCATGCGGGCGGCAAAAATGGCTGTCCCAAGCGTACCCAGGCAGACGGGCCAGAAAAAGCCTCGACCTAAGGGTTGATTGTTCACCAGTAGCAGGTCGATGACGAAGCCGACCGCGCACCAGGTGATAAACGCCGCCACTAGGAACTTCGCCCTGCTCAGCCTCGGCAGCGTCCGCCAATAGGCAGTCGATGTGTTGGACGCCCACCGATTGGAGAACCAGGTGTGAACTGCAGTCTTCATAACCGCTTGCCTCAGAAAGCCGATGCTACGGGACGAGCATATCAGTGGGCACCGGATCTGGGCGGATGTCTTTGCAAAACGTCAGGGACGTTGGCAGGTGGGAGGCTCGCCTTGGGCGAAGCAGGCACGGTCAAAGTAAATGGGTGGGAAGGCCTTAAAATGAAGATTCGGCCGCCAGCCGCGTAGAAGATAGAACACTCCAGCGCCAGGCGGCGCGGCAGCCCACCCTTCGGCTACCGCTCAGGGCAGGCTTTCTCGAAAAGCGCGAGAAGTGGGGCACCCGCTTTTTCCTTTCTGCTAACACTTACTTGTGAAGCGCTGTACTTACCCTCCGGAGATGTGGGCCAC
>Ga0074046_10001483_pt1 | contig 21117 bp, 16 predicted proteins | sample BogForMeECP23OM3_FD_94441 | JGI IMG/M metagenome (GOLD analysis project Ga0074046, IMG submission 94441) | Bog forest soil microbial communities from Calvert Island, British Columbia, Canada - Bog Forest MetaG ECP23OM3 | ecosystem: Environmental > Terrestrial > Soil > Wetlands ... | reverse complement strand
CTATTTCTGGATTGACGACGGCAACTATGGCGCATACCCAGCGCCTACCTCGGGCCACGGAACGTTCACCGGTTTCGAGGTCTCCGAGTTGCTGGCCGGGTTTATGGGCGGCTATACCGTGGGGGGCTTCCATGGCTATTACGACACCCGAAGCTGGGAAACCGGCTATTTCGCACAAGACGACTGGCGTGTGAATAACAAGCTGACTCTCAACCTCGGCATCCGCTACGACCTGTTCACCTGGCCGTACGAAACGAAGAACAACCAGTCGGTCTTCGATCCGGCGACCGGGCTTCTCGCTGAGGCTGACAAAGCCCCCGGATACAATCGCTCGCTCATCGAGACGCCGAAGCACAACTTTGGTCCACGCATCGGAGTTGCTTACGACCTGTTTGGGACGGGCAAAACCGTGCTCCGCGGCGGCTATGGACTGTTCTACTATCTTGACCGCGGCGGCGTGGCCAACCAACTCTCGAACAACCCCGACTTCAACGGCGCCAACACCTACTATGCCTGCAATACCTCTTCGTTGGGGATCGATTGTTCCGGTGCCCACAATCCCAACAGCGGCTACCGTATTACGCTTAGCGGAGCAGCGCCGATTGGGTCCACGAATCCGGTGGGTGCCAGTGGGGCCTTGCCTCCCAAGGTTGGAATCAATCCCGACTCCGTGAGTGCGGCCAACAGCGTGATCTATTACCCAAAGAACAGCCCGAACTCGCACATTCACCAGTGGAACGTGCAGATCGAACAGGCTTTGGACCACAGAACATCATGGGTCCTCGGATACGTTGGGACGCATATGGCGAACGTTGCCACGCCGTTCAACGCCAACAATACGATGCTGGCGCCCTATTCGGCGGGGCCGGCGACGAATTGGTTCCCGGTCGGGGGCCCCATCAACCCGAATGGCGTGGGCGCCATCAACGAGTATGCAATGATCGGCACCGGAAGCTACCACGGCTTGCAGACCAAGCTGACGCATCAAATGAGCAACGGATTGATGGCAACTCTTGCGTATACCTGGTCGCATACGCTCGATAATGCCGCTTCCACCTTTGGTGGCGCCAGTGGCATCGTGGTAGGCAGCAACGGCACGCCGCTACTCCACTATCAGTATGGCAACTCCGATGCTGACCAGCGTCAGAACTTCACTGCCAGCGTCATTTACGAGCTGCCCTTCGGACGCGGAAAGGTGATTGGCCACGATATGTCCCGAGGCCTGGATGCGATCGTTGGCGGCTGGCAGTTGAACAACGTGATCGTGCTGGCCAGCGGTACACCGATGGATATCAGCGGTGCGTCAGCAACGGCGAACGGCCAGAATTCGCGTCCGGATTACCACGGCGGATGCTCGACCGGCGTCTCCACTTTTGTTTGGATCAAGTGCGCGCCGGGTGCGTTCACGAACCCTGCCGGCCTCGTAGGGACGCTTCCCAAGAACGCTTTCCCCGGACCGGGAACCCATACCTGGGATATGTCGCTCAGCAAGAAGGTCAGCTTTACGGAACGCTTCAAAGTGGAGCTGCGGGCACAGGTCTATAACCTGACCAACACACCCCAGTTCCAGAATCCGGACGACAACTACAATGACACCAGCCCTACTAACGGTTTCGGCATACTGACGACGCCACGGCTCGCGCCGAGCAACCGGCAGCTGGAACTGGCGGTCCGTTTGGCATTCTAATCCGTCGCACCGGAAGGGCGCCTGAAAACAGTTTTCAGGCGCCTCCGGAATCTCAGGGAGCCGGGAAGCAGGATATGCTCTCGGCTCTTTTTTCTTGACTTGTTTTGCTCCGCGTTGCTCGGTCGGTGCCTCAAGGCGGGTTGCTGGGAACTGCCATGAAAAACAAACGCACCATTGCGCTAGTGCTGCTTGTGGTCTGCCTGCTTGCGCTGCCGGCATGGCCGCAGCCCGATGCCAGGGCCGCGCAAGTTCCCGTAGTCCGCAAAATTGAGCCGCCCAACTGGTGGGTAAACTACACGCCCAAGCTCACGTTGCTGCTCACCGGTGAGAATCTGAGTGGCGCCCGAGTGGAAAGCCCGACGAAGGGTCTGACCCCGGTCGCCGCAGAAGCCTCGGCCAACGGACATTATCTTTTCGTCCACCTGCAACTCAGTTCCAATCTGCTGTCGGGAACCGTTGCCTTACATCTGATCACTTCGGCGGGATCGACGACCGTCCCGTTGCCGCTGCTGGTTCGCACCGACTCCCGCGGCCGCTTCGCAGGTTTTTCTCGCGACGAGGTCATCTACCTGATCATGCCCGACCGCTTCGCCGACGGCGATCCGTCGAACGATCAGCCTGTGGGCTCAGATGGGATCTACGACCGCAGTCAACCCAAGGCGTACCACGGCGGCGATCTGCGCGGTATCCGTCAGCATCTGGACTATCTGCACGATCTGGGTGTGACCGCAATCTGGCTCACTCCCGTCTGGAAGAACACCGACTCCGACTACCACGGCTATCACGTCGTGGACTTCTACGCCCTCGACGACCACATGGGCTCCATGCCGGAATACCAGGCACTGGTGGCCGAAGCACATCGGCTGGGCATGAAGGTGCTGATCGACTACGTCGTCAATCACACGGGACCTCATCATCCCTGGGCCAATGACCCACCTACGCCCACGTGGTTCCACGGCACGCCTGCACACCATCTGGAGCCTGCCTATACGTTCAAAGGGTTGGTCGATCCGCATGCTTCACCGCGCGAGTATCTTGCCACTCTCAACGGCTGGTTCGCGGGCAAGTTGCCCGATCTGAATCCGGACGATCCTGAACTCGCCACCTACCTGGCGCAGAATGCGATGTGGTGGACGGAGACGGCGCAACTGGACGGCTTCCGTCTGGATACATTCCCGTATTCCACGCGGCAGTTCTGGAGCGGTTGGCACGAGCGACTGCGCCAGGTCTATCCGCTGATCAACGGCGTCGGCGAGGTAGCGGACGGCGATTCGACCATCACCTCATTCTTCGAAGGCGGACGGAAGCAGTTTGACGGTATCGATTCCGGCCTCGCCACGGTTTTCGACTTTCCCCTTTGCAACGCCTTGCGCGACGTGGTCATCAAGGGCGCGCCAATGGAGAAGATCGTCGATGTTCTTCGTCACGATGAACTCTATCCCCATCCTGAAATGCTGGTTACTTTCATCGGCAATCACGATAACGGGCGCTTCGTGAGTGAAGAGGGCAGCAGCCCGGCCAAACTGAAAGCCGCATTGTCACTGCTGCTGACCTTGCGCGGGATTCCGCAGATTTATTCCGGTGACGAAATCGGGATGCCGGGTGGCGGCGATCCCGACAACCGGCGTGACTTCCCCGGAGGTTTCCCGGGCGATCCGCGCAACGCGTTCACTGCCAGCGGCCGCACTCCGGAACAGCAAGATGTGTTCGCCTATGTGCAATCGTTGTTGGCGCTGCGGAAAGCGCATCCCGCCCTGCGCACGGGCAAGCAGTGGCACATCGGATGGGATGAGAGCTACTACGCATTCCTGCGCGAACTGCCGGAGGAAAAATTGTTCGTGGTTTATAACAATTCGTCTTCCAGCCGCGAACTGAAGATTCCCCTGGAAGACACGCCCCTGGCGGGAGCTCAGCGGCTGAAATCTGTGTTTGGCGGTGCGGTCGCAGAAATTACCGCAGGTGAGTTGAATGTCACGGTGCCGTCCCGGACGCTGGCTGCGTTCAATGTCCAGTAAGCGTAGCTTGACCATCTGCTGATGAGTTTTGAACGAGACAATTCCATGCTGAAGCGTGCTCTGATCCGCCTCTTTTTTCTCCTCCTTGCCGCGGGCCTTTGCGCCTCGCAAACCAACCCCCGCGACGCCGAAGGCCACGAGTGGTGGCAACACGCCGTCTTTTACGAGATCTATCCCCGCAGTTTTGCCGACAGTAACAACGATGGTATCGGCGACCTGAAGGGCATAACTTCGAGGATGGGCTTCCTCCACGATCTAGGCGTGGATGCCATCTGGATCACACCCTGTTTCCCTTCGCCCCAGGTCGATTTCGGCTATGACGTCGCAGATTACGAAAACATTGACCCCATGTACGGGACGCTTGCGGATTTCGATCGTATGATGAAGAGCGGCCGAAAGAAGGGCGTACACATCATTCTCGATTTCGTCCTGAACCACACCTCCGACCAGCACGCCTGGTTCAAGGATTCGGCCTCGTCCCGCACCGCGCCCCATCGCGACTGGTATATCTGGCGTGACGGGCGTGGCCCCAAGCAGCCCCCCAATAACTGGAGTTCGGGTTTCGGCGGCTCGGCTTGGAAGTTCGACGACAAGACCGGCCAGTATTACTATCACTACTTCTATCCCCAACAGCCCGACCTGAACTGGCGCAACCCTGCCGTCGAAAAAGCCATGTTCGACGTGACCCGTTGGTGGTACCGGCGCGGCGTCTCCGGTTTTCGCCTGGACGCCGTGGATACGCTGTTCGAGGACCCCGAGCTCCACGATAACCCCATCAAGCCCGGCGTGAATAACTACGGCGATCCGAACATGGAGGACCAGAACAACACCAATCTGCCCGAGCTCCACGACGTGCTTCGCAAACTGCGCTCCGTGGCCGATGAATCCCATGCCGTTCTGATCGGTGAGACCTGGACCAGCAATATCGAGCAGTTGAAAGCATACTACGGCACACGCGGCGACGAGTTGCAGTTGCCCATGGACTTCATGTTCACTACCGTCAACAAACTTGATCCCGCCGAGTTTCGGCGGCAGGTTGCAGCCGTGGACTCCGCCGGCGGATGGCCCGTCTACGTCATCGGCAATCACGACCTGGTCCGCTCCTATAACCGTTACGGCGATGGCGTCCATAATGACCAGATCGCCAAGCTTATGGCCGCTTTTTACCTGACTTTGCGCGGTACCCCGGTTATGTACTACGGCGAAGAGATCGGGATGGAGAACAACGATCCGCAACGCAAGGAGGACGTCAAGGACCCGATCGGAAAACTAGGCTGGCCCAGGGAAAAGGGCCGCGACGGCGAACGCACTCCGATGCAGTGGAAGAACGAGCCCAACGCCGGCTTCAGCAAGAACGCTCCCTGGCTTCCCGTGCCCGCCAGCTACGCGACCCACAACGTAGAGACCGAGCTCAAAGACCCCGGCTCAATCCTGAACTTCTACAAGCGCATTCTCGCGCTCCGCCACACCCATCCCGCGCTGCTTGAAGGCGCTTACGTCCCCCTCAACCAGGATGACCTCAACGTGCTCTCCTATTTGCGCACCTATAAGGGCAAAGCCGTACTGGTAGCGCTCAATATGTCGAACGCCGTGCAAAAGGTTACATTCGACCTCTCCCAGCAGGGATTTGCCACCGCGAAATTGAAACCGCTGGCCGCCTCACAGGCGGAGGCGGTCGATTCCGGAGTATCTCTGCAGCCCTTCGGAGCTTTCGTGGGTGAAGTGGTCAAATGACGCCAGAGCAAATGCCGCACGGAGGTTCGTCCATGCGCTTCAGGCTGTTGATCCTTACTCTGCTTGCGTCGCTGCAGATCAGTTGTGCGAGGACTCCGGGGGGCACCGTGAGTCCTGCTGCGAATCAGCCGAACCCCTATCAACCCATACCGTACGTTAAGATCCAGCATCCGGAGTGGAGCAAGAACGCCACCATCTACCAGATCAACACCCGTCAGTTTACGCCGGAAGGCACTTTCCGGGCGGCGGAAAAGCAACTGCCCCGGCTGAAAGAGTTGGGCGTCGATATCGTGTGGCTGATGCCGATCCACAAGATCGGCGAGAAAAATCGCAAGGGCACTTTGGGTAGCCCCTACGCGGTACAGGACTATTACAGCGTGAATCCTGAGTTCGGCACGCTGGACGATCTCAAGCATTTCGTCCATGCGGCGCACCAGCAGCACATGTACGTCATCCTCGACTGGGTCGCCAACCATACCGCGTGGGACAACGTCCTCGTAAGTCAGCGCCCCGAATGGTATGCGCGCAACTGGAAAGGCGATTTCACGCCGACACCGTGGCAAAACTGGACCGATATTATCGATCTTGACTATCGTCAGGAAGGCCTGCGCAAGTACATGACCGACGCCCTGAAGTACTGGGTAAAGGAAACGGACATCGACGGCTATCGCTGTGACGTGGCCGGATTCGTCCCACTGGATTTCTGGAACAACGCGCGCAAGGAACTCGACGCTATCAAACCTGTCTTCATGCTGGCAGAAGCAGACTCCCGCGACCTGCACGCGGAAGCCTTCGATATGACGTACGCTTGGGGCTGGTATGACGCCGTCCATCAGATCACCACCGGCAAAGCGAAAGACCTGGGTGGGTTGATCGGCTACTACTCCTCGAATGAGAGCGCGTATCCGCCCAACAGTATGCGCATGACGTTCGTCAGCAACCACGACAAGAATGCGTGGGATGGAACCGAGTTCGAACAGTTTGGCAAAGGCCTCGAGCCGGCGATGGTGCTGTCTGCCCTGGGCGACGGCATGCCTCTGATCTACAACGGGCAGGAAGCGGGCAACACCAAGCGCCTGAAGTTCTTCGAGAAAGATCCGATCCTCTGGAAAGCGCACCCCAACGGTGATCTTTATAAGAAGCTGATCGCGCTCAAGAAGAAGAACACCGCGCTCTGGAATGCCCATTGGGGTGCAACCATGATCGCGGTTCCCAACAGTCGTCCTGACAAGGTGTTCAGCTTCGTCCGGCAGAATGATGCGGACAAGGTTTTCGTGGTAATCAATTTCTCAGATCAGCCACAGACAGTGGCCTTCAAAGACAGTCTTTATCACGGCAAGTACACAAACTACTTCGAGGCCCGGGCCGTCGAATTGGACGCGTCTGCAAAACTCAGTTTGAAGCCGTGGGGATACCAGGTATTCGTGAAGTGATGTTCGCCTGATGGTCCGAAGCCTCTCACAGCCGTGATATCTTCGCGCGCTTGCCCTCGGTCACCCGAAGTGGGGCTGTGGACGCCAGTTCTACGCGGTTCCTTCCATTATTCTTGGCGCGATACAGAGCCTGGTCGGCTGCCTGGATCACCTGCTCGGGCTGCCGGTAGCGGGTGCTTGGCTCGGCGACGCCGATGCTGACCGTCACCGACAGGCGATCGGGCGACTGGGTAGGGCTCGCGGAAGCGTCTTTCCTCTTTCTTGATTTTCTGCGATCGGATTCGCTAGCTCGGCGATCGCTTTCTTTCTCTGCATTGTTTTCGGTTCTGCTCTCGGCTCGGCGTTCCGAACCACGTACCCGAAACGTGGATTTCTCAATGATCTGGCGCAGCGTGTCCAGATGCTCGAAGGCCTCTTTCGCCGAAGTGTTGCGAAAAACGATGGCGAACTCTTCTCCGCCGCAGCGAAACGCCTGGCCGTCGCCGCCGACGTGAGACAGTCGCGAAGCCACCATGCACAGCACCTGGTCGCCGACATCATGGCCGTAGGTGTCGTTGAACTTCTTGAAATGGTCGATGTCGACGATGGCGATGGCGTATTGCTGGTCGAGTGAAAGCAGGGCTTCGTTGAACGCGCGCCGTCCGCGAATGCCGGTGAGTTCGTCGTAGTAAGCCAGTACGTAGGAAGTCTCAATCAGCGAGGCGCCGAGGATCAGAGTGGCAGTCGCCACGTAGGCGTCCGCCGCTTTGCCGAGCGGGGCGAATTGCAGCCACAGAAAAACCGCCGCCACGGACCACGCGAAGCCAGGCTCGATCGGCTTGCGAGTTTGAAAAAATCGCCAGACGAACACCCCGGTCGCAGCCACAAAACTCAACAAAATCCAGGGCGGGATCGGAGTCTCGCCGGGATGATGGGGATTAGCAGGACTATTCTCCGGCCGGCACAGCACCGCGAACATTACCGATTCGAGAAACAGCAATAAGAAGCGGGGAGCGATTCCCGCAATCACCAGGCCGCGCTCGCGCATCCGGGCAAACATTATAAAGTTCAGCGGGATCAGCAGGGCGGCGAGCCCAACCGCCATGCGTCCAGGTCCGGTTTGAACCTGGCCATTGGAGAAGAAGTTGACCGCGCGATGCGCCAGCAGCAGCGCCAGCAAGGAAAACAAAACGCGGCTGGAATTGAAACGCCAGGCAAGAATCAATCCGGCCGTAAACACGCCAACGTAGTAGAAGGCCAGCGAGGGCGCGACCTGGACGAATAGCGAGCTGTTGACGAGCCCCGCCACCAGCGCCAATAACAAGCCGCCAGGCACCAGCCACACCTTCCACGTCTTCCCGTTCACTCCTTCAGAATACGGCAGCCGGAGCCGGGAGGCGGTTATGTTCCGGGCACGGGCGGGGTGGTGCCCTGAATCGGTAGTGATCCACACGTCCCGAGCGACACCTACCACGGAGTCACAGAGGAATTCAAAGGATGGAAAAGCCTTGATTCTTGCAGACTTGAAGGTTGTCTCTGTGCCTCTGTGTCTCTGTGGTCAGGCTCTGGCCCCCCACAGGCCGCAAGCAATGGTAGTCTTCCCTGTTCATATTTCGCACCCATGGCCCGCACATCGCAATCCGCGCTTCATCCCGAAATCCGGATCGCCATCGACACCGGAGGTACGTTCACCGATTGCGTGTGGGTTGAGGACGGCGTTCTAAAAGCTCTGAAGGTCTTTTCCACGCCTGATGATCCCTCGCGCGCGATTGCTGAAGCTTTGAGAAAAATCAGAACGACTCGCCAGGCCGGTGTTGAAGCAGCTCTAACGCTGCTGCACGGCACCACGGTCGGGACCAACGCTCTACTGCAGAGGAAAGGCGCCCGCGTCGCCCTGATTACAACTGCTGGGTTTGAAGACGTCATCGAAATTGGACGGCAGGCGCGTCCTCGCCTGTATGACTTTTTCTTTGATCGGATTGCGCCGCTCGTTTCCCGGGACATGCGATTCGGCGTCAAGGAGAGGACGGATGCCGAGGGCCGGATCTTGGAGCGTCCAATGGAAGCGGAGGTGAACCGACTGCAGGAGGCGGTGCGACATGCCCGCCCAGATGCCATCGCCATTTCTTTACTGTTCTCGTTCGCCAACCCGGAGAACGAAGTGGCCGTAGCTGCGACCGTGGCGGAACTCGGCAAACCGCTCTCTGTGTCTCATCAGATTCTGCCGGAGTTCCGGGAATACGAACGCACGAGCACAGTCGTAGTGAACGCCTATCTGCAGCCGCTCATGCAGAGCTACATGGAAAAACTGGCGGAGCGCGCCAAAGAATCAGGAAAGGGCTCTGCGGCACGCAAGCGAAGCCAGCCGCGGATCTTCGTCATGCAATCCAGCGGCGGAATCACGGCGCTGGAGTCGGCGGCGCGCGAACCGGTGCGCACGGTGCTCTCCGGCCCCGCCGGTGGACTGGTGGGCGCGGCGGCCACGGCCAGCCGCAGCGGCTTCCGGAAAATTCTCTCCTTCGACATGGGAGGAACCTCGACCGATGTGGCCGCAGTCCAGGGTGAGGTTCGAGCTGGCGGCCAATCGGAAGTAGCCGGGCTTCCGGTGGGAGTTCCCATGCTGGAGATTCACACCGTGGGAGCCGGAGGCGGTTCGCTGGCTCGCTTCGATGCCGGAGGTTCATTGCGCGTGGGACCGGAATCGGCAGGCGCCGATCCGGGACCGATCTGCTACGGTCGCGGAACCGAGCCCACCGTGACGGACGCCAACTTGCTGATGGGACGCCTTCGTCCCAACCGTTTTCTGGGCGGTGAGTTCACGCTCGACGTCCAAAGAGCCAGCCGGATCACGTCGCAATGGCTGAAAAAACACGCCTCGCGTTTGAGCCTGGAACAATTTTCCGCCGGAGTCGTACGCGTGGTGAATGCCAACATGGAGCGTGCTTTGCGTGTCGTCTCCATCGAGCGGGGATACGATCCGCGCGATTTTGCGCTGGTGGCATTCGGCGGCGCCGGCGGCCTTCATGCCTGCGAACTGGCCGAGGCGCTAGCCATCCCGACGGTCATGATTCCCGCACGACCGGGCGCGCTCTCGGCGTTCGGGATACTGGTCAGCGATGTGGTCAAGGACTACTCGCGTACGCTGCTCCAGCGCTTCGACAGGTTGCCGAAGGGAAAACTGCAGCAAGAATTCCGCAAGCTGGAGGCCGCGGCGCAGAAAGAATTCCGTGCGGAACAGTGGCCTGGCGCCCTTCATTATGAAAGGAGCCTTGACCTCAGGTATCGCGGCCAAGGTTACGAACTCAACGTGCCCGCCACCGACGATGTCACAGCTCACTTCCATGAAGAACATCAGCGCCGTTACGGGTATCACCACCAGGAACGAGAAATTGAACTAGTCACGCTGCGTCTGCGCGCCCGGTTGCGCACGCCGCAGCCATCCCAACTTGAAACAAAAGTTGTGCGGCGGCAATCAGCGAGCAAGGGGTCGCCGCGTGTAGCGCCCATTGAACGCGCTCCCGTCTCTTTTAACGGCAAAACCGTGACCACACCCGTGTTTGAACGAGGAGACCTTGTCCCTGGCCGATTTATGAGGGGCCCGGCTGTAATCACGGAATACAGCGCTACCACGGTAATTCCACCGGGAAAGAAGTTTTGGGTGGATGCGTCAGAAAACCTGGTGATTAAGATCAGATGATCAGGACCGGATACAGCTAACAGTCATCGGTGAGAATGAGATTCGTATCAGGGCATCCCTTCAGACATGCCGCAATTGCATAGCATTGACGCGCCTCACTCTTCTTCCGGTTCTTTCTTTTCCTCGATCGCCATGTCCTTCAATTCGCTGGACTCGAACACGTCCCCACATTCCTGGCATTCCACATATTCAGATTCTTCATCGCGGGAGACGATCTGCACCTGCGGATGCCTGCACTGCTCGCGGCTGACTTTCTTTGAGGAGGATTGCGACGGCTGGCTAGACATCATAAACTTGGCGACTATTCATCTCTCAAGGGGGATGCGCGTTTTTCCCTGAATTGGCGATATTTTGCTGCGGCGGACCAAGGATGTCAAGTATCTTTGAGAGCCAAGGACGAATTTCGAAGCACAGACGTATGGCCACTTTGTTCCCTGATTCGCTGTCCGCGACGGCCGCCGAGTTAACCGATGCCGGAGCGAAGCCGATCTCTCGTGAAGCGGCCTGCCGGCTGCTGCGAGCCGACGACGACATGCTGCCTTCCCTGCTCACGGCGGCACAAAGTGCACGTGCGAGATTCAAACCGGGAGTCATCACCTATTCCCGTAAAGTGTTTCTTCCCCTGACGAATCTGTGTCGCGACTACTGCGGCTACTGCACGTTCCGGCGCGATCCCGGCGAGCCCGGAGCGCACAACATGACGCCCGACGAGGTAATGGACGTAGTGCGCGCGGGTGAGCGTGCGGGATGCACAGAGGCGCTGTTCAGCCTGGGCGACAAGCCCGAGCTGCTCTTTCCCCAGATGCGCGATACCCTGCGCCGGTGGGGATATAAGTCCACACTCCATTATCTGGAAGCGATGTGCGAGAAGGTGCTGCGCGAATCGAGCCTGCTGCCCCATCCCAATCCCGGGCTGATGAGCGCGGAATGGCTGGAACGCCTGTCGCGCGTAGCTCCGAGCCTCGGGCTCATGCTGGAAACAACCAGCCCGCGCCTGCTCGCAAAAAACGCTGCTCACGATAATGCTCCCGACAAGGAACCCGCGAAGCGCCGGCGCGTAATTGAGGATGCAGGGCGGCTGAAGATTCCTTTTACCACGGGAATTTTGATTGGGATTGGCGAGACGCCGGAAGAGCGCGTCGATTCGCTGATTGCGATCCGCGACCTGCATGAGAAGTACGGGCACATCCAGGAAGTCATCGTGCAGAACTTCCGCGCCAAGCGTGGGACCCCGATGGCAGACTGGCCCGAACCCGGCCGCGGAGAAATGCTGCGCACCGTGGCCGTCGCGCGCCTCCTGATGCCGGAAGTGAACATTCAAGCGCCGCCGAATCTCTCCGATCCGCACTATGCCGATCTGCTCGATGCCGGCATCAATGACTGGGGCGGAGTTTCGCCGCTGACGCCGGATTTCATCAATCCGGAAAAGCCCTGGCCGCATCTCAACGACCTGCGACATCGGACCGAGGCAAAAAGATTCGAGTTGCGCCAGCGGTTACCGGTTTATCCTGAATTTGCAGAACAGGCAGCGGCCCACAGCAAGTTGCTGGCGGAGCGTCTAAGCTCCGCCGCTGATGCTGGGGGCTACGCTCAAAAAAAGAGGGCGGCATGATCACTGTACTGACCGGCGGCACGGGCGGCGCCAAATTTGTGGATGGACTCCGGCAAATCGTTCGTCCGGAAGATCTCACCATCATCGTGAACACCGGCGACGATATGCTGTGGTGGGGATTGTACGTTTCACCCGATCTCGATTCGATCACCTACATGTTGGCAGGAAGACTGAGCCAGGAGCGCGGTTGGGGCGTGAAGGGCGACACTTTTTTTTGCCTCAATGCCATGGGGCAGCTGGGACAACCGATCTGGTTTCACGCCGGCGACCGCGATCTGGCCACACACATTTTTCGTTCGAAGCTGTTAGCCGATGGCAAGACCCTCAGTGAAGCCACCGCGGAAATCGCGGCCAAGCTGGGCGTCAAAGCCCGCATCCTGCCCATGAGCAATTCGCGCGTGGAGACCAGGGTTTTGACTCCCGTGGGTGACTTGAGCTTTGAAGAATATTTCGTCCAGCGCTGGTACCAGGATCCCGTAGAATCGGTTCGCTTCGTCGGCTCCTCGGATGCCGAGCCCGCGCCCGGAGTGATCGAGGCGATTCGGTCGGCGGATCTTGTGCTGCTGGCGCCGAGTAATCCGGTAACCAGCATCGGCCCGATTCTAGTCGTGCCGGGAATTCGCGAAGCGCTGCGCGAAAGCCGCGCCCGCACTGTAGCCGTGAGCCCGATTGTCGCAGGAGCCGCAGTCACCGGACCCGCGGCAATACTCATGGCCGCCCAAGGCTTCGCGGTTTCGATTGCCGGAGTTGCCGACTGCTATCACGATTTCCTCGATCTGCTCGTGGTCGATTCCGAGGACGCCTTGGCTGCCGAAGATTTACGCAAGACCGGCATGCGCGTGCATTGCACTCCGACCATCATGCGCAGGAATGAAGATAGACTCGCGCTCGCCAAAAGCGTACTGGAGGCGGCGATGCAACCTCCGACGGCTCAGGGCGCGGTGGAGCGCGCATGATTCTGGTTCCAGTAAAAAACCTCGCCGCCGCCAAGCAGCGCCTGTCTTCCATCCTGAGTCCCGAACAACGTCTAGCGCTGGCGCAAGCCATGTGCGAGGACGTGCTCGAAACGCTGGCGCGCTGGCAAAGTCGGCCTCCCGTTGCCGTGGTGACGAGCGATTCGTTTGCGCACGATTTGGCAGCGCGTTTCCAGTTCGAGGTAGTTGCCGATGACAACTCCGGAGAAACCAGCGCCATCGAGATGGCCACAGCGTTTTGCCGGGAGCGTGGAGCGGGCAGCACCCTGGTGGTTCCGGCAGATATTCCCTTGATCGACAGTTCGGAGCTGCAGAAGATCGTGGATAGCGCTCCACCAGGTGGCGCTGTGCTGGTGCCGGATGCAGCGCGGCGCGGCACCAACGCAGCCTGGCGATCTCCCAGTGATTTGTTCCCGCTGCGCTTCGGAAACGACAGTTTCCTGCCGCACCTGTCGGCGGCGAAGGCAACCGGTCTGCCCTGTGTTGTGCTCGAACTGCCAGGGATTGCGCGCGATGTTGATCGTCCCGAAGATCTCCGCGAGTTGGCCGCTGCCAGCGGAGATCGGCGCTCGCAGAAGCTGGTACGAAGCTGGAACCTTAAAGTGTAGCGCCGGACAGCCGCCGAGACGGCGGCGCTACGGCCGCGGTACGAGAACCGCAGTTATGAAACCATCGTTCACATGACGAAGTCTAAGCGTGGGGCTGGGGAAGTTCGCATTCTTCCGATTACCATCAGCGGAGAAGTTCGCGCAGGAGAATCCCTCAGCGCGCGGTTGTTGGCGGCGGCAAAGAGTTTGGGGCTGCGCTTTCAGGATGGCGACATCCTCGTCGTAAAGCACAAAGTTGTTTCGAAGGCGGAAGGCGCGCTGGTCGCACTCGCTGAGATCCGGCCCTCGGCGGCGTCCCGGTCCTGGGCTCGACGGTACAGGCTCGATGCGCGAATCCGCGAACTGGCGATCCGCGAGAGCCGTCGAATCGTCCGGCAAAAGCGCAATGTGCTGATCACTGAGACGAAGCACGGTTTCGTTTGCGCGAACAGCGGCGTGGACGTTTCGAACGTCGACGGTGGCAAGCACGCGGTGTTGCTCCCGGAGAATCCCGATCGTTCTGCGGCGCGCTTGCGGCAGGAGTTGAAGAAGCAGCTGGGGATCGAAATCGCGGTCATCGTAAGCGACAGTTTTGGGCGTCCGTGGCGCGAAGGCTTGACGGAAGTTGCGATTGGCGTCGCCGGCATGCGTCCTCTGGTCGACTACCGCGGACGCCGCGATCCGCACGGCTACTCGCTGCACGCGACGGTCGATGCGGTCGCCGACGAACTGGCTTGCGCCGCGGGCCTGGTCTGCGGCAAGCTGGCAGGCACGCCCGCCTGCATCATTCGCGGCTATGCTTACCGCCAAGGAAGCGGTGGGGCACGGGAATTGGTCCGGCCCGCGAAGAACGATCTTTTTCGCTAGTATCTTTTGTGAATTGTCATCCTGAGCGAAGCGAAGGACCTGCTGTTCGCCGCAAAATGCAGATCTTCGGTGGGTCCGCGTTTTCGCTGCCGGGCGACAGGAGAATGCTATGACTTTGCAGTTCTCTGAACTCGAGCAATTCCCCGCGCTGACCTGGGACCAAATCGCGCCCCAAGCCTCCGCGACGATTCGCGGTGCCCTTGAGCGAGCGCTCGAAACGCAGGACGGAGCATGCCTGACCGACAAAGAGCGCTACGCCCTGGCAAATTGCGATGACGTGGACTTGCTTGCGCTGCTAGTCGCCGCCGACACGCTGAGGCGCGACCTCGTCGGCAACATCGTCAGCTACGTGGTCAACCGCAATATCAATTTCACCAACATCTGTTTCGTAGGCTGCAAGTTTTGCGCCTTCAGCCGCGGCCCGCGCGAGGCCGACTCCTATTTTCATTCCCTCGAAGACATGGGCCGCAAAAGTAAAGAGGCGTGGGAACTGGGCGCCACCGAAGTCTGCATCCAGGGCGGCCTGCCGCACGGTCTGCCTCCTTTTTATTACCGTGACATTCTGCGCGCCGTGAAGAATGCCGTCCCCGCGATGCACATCCACGCATTTTCTCCCATGGAAATTGTCTACGGCGTGGAACTGACCGGCATGACCTTGCGCGACTATCTCACCATGCTGCGCGACAACGGCCTGGACACGCTGCCCGGCACAGCGGCCGAAATTCTGGATGACGAAGTGCGCCAGGTGCTCTCGCGCAACAAACTCTCGTCCGCCCAATGGCAGGAGGTGATCCGCACCGCGCACGCCTGTGGCATCCCGAGCACTTCGACCTTAATGTACGGGCACCGCGAAACGCCCGACCATTGGGTAAGGCAGTTGTCTTTGTTCCGGCAGATTCAGGCGGAAACTGGCGGCTTCACCGAGTTCGTGCCGTTGGGCTTTGTGCACCAGCACACGCTTCTCTTCCAGCAAGGCCTGGCGCGCACCGGGCCAACCCTCGCCGAACACCTCAAGATTCATGCGCTGGCCCGAATCCTGCTCGCTGGCTCGATTCACAACATCCAGGTCTCGTGGGTAAAGCTGAACCGCAAACTGTCGCAGCTTTGCCTGCATGCCGGAGCCAACGACTACGGCGGAACTCTGATGGAAGAAAACATCTCGCGTGAGGCCGGAGCAACCGCGGGCCAGTACACCAGTCCCGAGGACTTCCAGGCGTTGATACTGGAAATTGGCCGCATTCCAGCCGAGCGCAACACGAAGTATTCGCGCATGAAGATCAAGCTACCGGTCGAATCGTTTTCTTCCGAGGCTTCTTTCGAAACTGAGTTCGTTCCGGAGTTCGCGTGAACGCCCGCATGAGCCGAGCCATCGCCGTCATCGGCGGCACTGGCCCGGCTGGCACAGGCCTCGCTTTGCGCTGGGCGCGCGCGGGAGAGGCCGTCATTATCGGCTCGCGCGATGCCGCGCGCGCACAGCAGACGGCCGACGCAATCCGCAAACGCGCCGGCGCAAACGCTCAAGTTTCCGGGATGGAGAATTCCGCGGCCTGCGCTGCCACCGATCTGCTGGTGCTCACCGTTCCGTTCGAGGGTCAGGCCGCGCTGCTGAAGCAGTTGAAGCCTGCGATTCGTCCGGGCAGCATTCTGATTGATGCCACCGTTCCTCTGGCCGCAAGCGTCGGCGGACGCGCCAGCCGCACTCTGGGAGTCTGGCAAGGCTCGGCCGCGCAACAGGCGGCGGAACTGGTTCCGAAGGGAGTTTCCGTAGCGGCCGCATTCCAGAACGTTTCGGCGGAAGTACTCAACGGCGACGAAGCCGCGGATTGCGACGTGATCGTGTGCAGCGACGATCCAAACGCCACGCAAATTGCGATGGAACTCGCGGCCAAGATCGCCGGCGTGCGAGCCGTTGATGGCGGCAAACTGGAGAACGCGCGCATCGTCGAGCAGATCACCGCGCTGCTGATCGGCCTCAACCTTCGCCACAAAGGCCACGGCGGAATACGGATCACGGGCTTGCCAGATTCCGCGTACAAGACAGGAGACAGGTAGTCTCAGTTCTCGGTTCAGTTCTCGGTTAAAGGTCTTCTGGGTAGGAGACCCCCTTGGTCGCGGTCTTTTAGAGTCAAAGACTTAGAGGTTGTTGCGGTGCTAAGTCTTTGAGGAAATTGGAGTTAGAGGTAAGGTATTTTAGAATGTGTGAGTTAGCGGCTTGACCGTCGGGGAAAAACCTTGTCAAGAGGGTAGCCGGGCGCTTTTCGGCCTAACTTACTCAATTCACGGCGGATATATTTTCCTCAAACCCTTCGGTTCACCCCCTCTGAATTTGAGATAATGGATATAGAGACTAAGAAAATCAGCGCGGCCCAGCGGGCCGCGTTTTTTTTGGGTCTTTATTTTGTGGGTCAGGGTGGGAGTTATGGCGAGTTATCCAATTGAAATCCGGCGTTGCCGGCATGTCAAAACCAATGGCACGCAGTGCGGATCTCCGGCGCTCAGGGGCAAGGAACTGTGTTTCTACCACGAGCAGAACCGGCCCCAGCCGGTGGAACTTTACATTGACGGAGAACGATATTCGGACGGCTCGATTGTGCTGCCGGTGTTCGAGGACGCGCATGCGATTCAAACCGTGATCCGGCAAGTGGTGCAACTGATGTTGACCCGGAGAATCGAGCGCAAGGACGCCGGGCTGCTGCTGTACGCGCTGCAGATCGCGTCCGGCAACCTGAAAATGATGCAGGCGGAAAAAGCCAAGCCGACGCAGGTAGTGGTGGAACCGGACAAAGCGGCAGAGACGCCGCTGGGCATGACTCCGTGGTCGGCCAGCGGCCAGGGACATGATCGCGACGAAGCTGAGGGAGGAGAAATTGAAGCGCAGAATTCACCTGCTCCGCCCGCGTCGCCGGAGGAGGTCTATGCCGCCATGAGCGCCGAAGAAAAAAAGGCGATGAGAAAGGACTTCGTAGGGAAAGGCTTGATTCGGTCCGACGAATTCTTAGCCTTTCTCTTGGACGATGGGCCTGATCCGCTACCGCTCGCGATTACCCGGTTTTGGGAGGAACGCGAGCGCAAGAAGCGGTCGCAAGCCGCGAGTTTGGAGGGTGCAGGCGAGCAGGAGTTGCCTCCGGGGAGCATACAAGCGTGTCAGGGGAGGGGGGCGCGGATGGGCAGGCGGGTGAAATCCCACTCATCGCACACTACGCGATCGAGGGGCACCCGGCCAAAGGCTCAATAGAGTCTCTTGTCCGCCGCTAATTTGGGTATGCTTTTCTCCACAAAGCTATGCCCTACGCATTCGGAACCGGCGCGTCGAATTCCAGTTAAACTAGCAAGTTCACGCTGGTTAATGCAAAATTCATATTGGTGTCTGCCTGCACCATCTGTCCACTGAAGTGCGGCAAAAATATAGTATTGGAGTTTATTCGCCGCTATGTCCGTAATGTTTTTGTCGGTTAAATTGATTTCTGTAAGGCTCGTGGCTTTTTCACCCATCAACCAGACTTCTGGGTGTTTATCTTTTTGGTGAATCGGCCACCACGATTTAAACGTCGCAAATCCGGATTCCTCGGATTTCTTTGAGTTAGCACCCTCCACGAGAATTGCGTATGCCCCATAAAGAACGTCCTTGGCCGATCCGGGACCGGAATTTATAAATCGAAGTTCATCTCCATGAATTCCCGCAGTTATCGGAAACTCAAACCTTTGTGCTTGAGTCAGGGATACCCCATTTAGACTTAGAATGGTACTGTCCATTGTTACATTCGCAAGCAACTTAGGTGGAGGGTTTGGAGGAATGTTCACCGAGATTGAGGCAGGTTGATGCAACAGTTGCTGAATGGACACCTTGATTTCACTCACCATGGTAGTTAAGTGTGAAATAGCTGAGGACGTCTGCTCGCCTGCTGGCCGATGAGTTAGCGAATATCCTTGGGTCGTCAAGAATATGGTCCCAACAACAATCATAACTGTCCCAGCAGATTTAGATAGGCGATTCCATCCCATAGTCCACGGAGACTTCCAGAGTAAATGGCACGCACAGAGCGCAACGGCTCCTGAAAGAATGACTCCTATATAAAAGTTGACGGGAATGCCGAATGCAGTCAAGGCAGCATACCCTCCGCCAAAAATAAAAAAGACATAAGCTTCGATGGATGACCGTGTAAGGGAACGTTCTGCCGTTGTCGTTGGTACTGCAACAGCGCCGGGGGCGGGCTCCATTTGTTGCAATCTCTTCGCGACCTCTTCCGCGATTCTCTCTTCTGATTTCCTCGCCTTACTCCGTTGATGGCTATTACCGGGGTACTTGCCTTCCATTGCGCACACCTCCGCAGTGATCTCCGAATATTCCCGTTACTAGCGAAAATAAACGGAAGATCATTCGAAGTATATGACTTAACCTGCGTCAACTGCACAATCCCGTTTATTTGTACTTTTGTTTCTTAAACTTACGAGGCGGGTGGGCCCCATCTCCGGCGGGTAGTATAACTCGCATCGTCAGGTGTAGGCAGAGAAGAGAAAGGGGTGCGCCCCTTCTCGCGCTTTTCGAGAAGGGGCCCTCCCGAACCGCCGACACCGTTCGACTCCGCTTTACGCCGCCGGAGGTCGGACCTTCATCTTCAGGACTCCCCACTCATTCACTCGCACCGGACCGGCGACTGCTCCCTTTTCTTCGGGCGCGAGTCAAAGGCAGCGGACAGGAGTGTCCGCTCTACACAAACCAATGTTCCGGGGACGCCACCAAACCGCGCTTCACCGGATTCCGATGCATGTAGCGCAGCTTCTCGATGCGTTTGCGCTCGGTCCATACATTGAAGTCGTAGAACCGCTTCCGCCAGATATGCTGGGGGGCGCCGTCGAACAGAATGACCTGCGCCGGATTGCGTCGCCGCCTCGCCTGCGCCAGAATGCGTCGCGCAAATCCAAGTTTGAGGGCCTGTATGACGGTTGAAGGAGTCTTGACCTCCGGTTCGCTGATCAGCAGTTGAATATGTTCGGGCATGACCACGTAACCGGCGACGACGAAGTGATAGCACCTGCGGATCTGCTCCAGCACGGTGAGAAACAGATCGCGACGGCGCGGGGTGCCCAGCCACGGCTGCCGACGATAACAACTGCAAGTGATGAAATGTAAGTCCCCGGCGCCGTAGTAGCGCTTTAGGTTGCACCGCATGGCCCCAGAGTAGTGGCGCAATGAGGTTGGCGCGGTGACGGCGCGCACCATCCCGTGGTGATGAAAGATCCGAGCTCAGGCCGCGTGACGCGAATGCAAACCGCGTCGGCGGTTCGGGAGGGCCCCTTCTCGAAAAGCGCGAGAAGGGGCGCACCCCCAGTTGTTTCGATTCATGTCAAAAATAAACCTGGATTACACTTCCTCGCTAAGGCGAGCCAGTACTGAGAGTGTCATACACTCGAGTACGTTACGCATGCCATTCTGGTTCGAGAAAAACCCCCAAAAGATATGAAGTTGTGGGCGGTGCTGATTAAGGGATTAGAGGAAGGCTCAACCCCTGAGTCTTTCTGTCAGGTCGCGAAGCGCCGCGCTCCACTCGTTCAGCCCCTCCGCCTCCAGCCACAGGTCTTTGAGTTCGGAGTTGGTTCGCACCCTTTCCACGGCCCGGCGGGCGAGGTCAACCAAGTCGGGCGGAGCTCCATACTTGGTCTTGCTGATCCAGTCGAAAATCTGCCGCGGCGTCGCCGACGATGCCGTCTCGTCCCTCGCAGCCGCGACCAGCGCCGCCACCACTTCCGCGGCCGCGATTGCGCTGCCGCTCTCCGGCGCTTCCAGATAGTTTTCCTGATCGGCGGCGCGGGCCAGTATCGCCCTCACATCATCGATTCCCATCGATTTGAGCCGCTCCAGGAAACTCTGCGCGTCCTCGTTTTCGAAACTGCCCGTTCCCCATCCCGGCATGAAGCCTCCGAGCAGAATTATAGAAGGTGCAACTCGCCCTGCAACGATTCAGCGATGTTTGATGAAAGCGCCGGTTTGCAGTTCGGCCATCGCCTGGCGTAGCTGCTCCTGCGTGTTCATTACGATCGGGCCGTACCATGCCACCGGCTCCTCGATCGGCTTGCCCGACACCAGCAGGAACCGAATCCCCTCGTCTCCAGCCTGGACGCTGATTTCGTCGCCGCGATCGAACAGCACCAGCGAGTGATTACCGGCGTCGTACACGGGCGGCGCATCGGGCTTTGCGACCTGCTCGGTCAGAACCGCACGCGGCTTCGAGGAGTCGCGGAACGTGCCCGAACCCGCAAACACGTAGGCGAAAGCATTGCGCGTGGTCTCGATTTTGAGCCGCTTCCGCTGCCCCGGAGCAACCGAAACATCCAGGTAATTCGGATCAGCAGCCACCCCTTCCACCGGTCCCCTCTTCCCCCAGAACTCGCCGCAGATAACGCGCACCCGCGTGCCGTCATCGTCGGTCACCTCCGGTATCGCACTCGCCGGTATGTGCTGATACCGAGGGTCGGTCATCTTCAGCGCTGCGGGCAGGTTCGCCCAAAGCTGAAATCCGTGCATGCGGCCGCG
>Ga0074046_10001481_pt1 | contig 21122 bp, 17 predicted proteins | sample BogForMeECP23OM3_FD_94441 | JGI IMG/M metagenome (GOLD analysis project Ga0074046, IMG submission 94441) | Bog forest soil microbial communities from Calvert Island, British Columbia, Canada - Bog Forest MetaG ECP23OM3 | ecosystem: Environmental > Terrestrial > Soil > Wetlands ... | reverse complement strand
GAGCTGCTCCGCCTGCTCGTCCAGCATGCCGGCAAGGTGCTGACGCACCGGCAGATCATGCGCGCGGTCTGGAACGAGACCACGGACGTGCAATATCTGCGCATCTACATCCGTGCCCTGCGGCAGAAGATCGAGGCGGACCCGGAGCGACCCGTGCACATCCAGACCGAAACCGGCGTCGGCTACCGCCTGCGCGGACCCGACTGATGCGGGCCCCCGTATGAACCTGTCCGACCTGATCTCGCCCGAGAACGTGCTGGTCGGCCTGCGCGTGGCCGGCAAGGCGGCGGCGCTGCGCACGCTCTCGGCCAAGGCCGCCGCGGCGACCGGACTGAACGCCGAGGCGATCCTGGCGGCGCTGCAGAAGCGCGAGACGCTCGGCTCGACCGGGCTCGGCCGCGGCTTCGCCGTGCCGCATGCCCGGATCGAGGCGCTGGACCGCTTCTTCTGCCTGTTCGCGCGCCTCGCCCGGCCGATCGACTTCGCGGCGATCGACGAGCAGCCGGTCGACCTGATCTGCCTGTTGCTCATCCCGGACCGGGCCGGCAACGACCACGTCACCGCGCTGTCGGCCATCGCCCGGCAGATGCGGCCGGACTCCGCCCTGGCCGACCTGCGCCGCGCCAAGACCGCCGAGGCGGTCTACGCGCGGCTCACCCAGGACACGCCCTCTCCCGCGGCCACCGCATAGGCCGCCGCGCCGTTCGGGGCCGCTACCCGCGGGTCGGATCCAGCCCGCCCAGCCAGCGATTGATCACGGCGTCGGCCTTGCGCGCCAGCGCCGCGCCGTGCTCGGCGGCTTGCCGGCGCAGCGTGCCGATGTCGATGCCGGCGGCGCGCAGCTCCGCGGTGTGCCCGATCAGCCAGCGCTCGAAGCCGGGACCGCCCGCCTCGGGATGGAACTGGAAGCCGATCACGTTCGCCCCGACCGCGAACGCCTGGTTGCGGCACGCCGGCGTCGAGGCGAGCAATGTCGCGCCGTCCGGCAGGTCGAACGTGTCGCCGTGCCAGTGCAAGGTGAGCGGATCGTCGGCGAACGGCGCCAGGCATGACGCAAGCCCTGCCTCGGTCAGCGTGATCGGTGCAAACCCGATCTCCTTGATACCGCTCGGATAGACCCGGAAGCCGGCCGCCCGGGCGATCACCTGGGCGCCGAGGCAGATGCCCAGCGTCGGCCGCCCAGCCGCCAGCCGACGCGCGACCGCGTCGATCTCGCCGGCCAGGAACGGGTAGTCGTCGGTCTCGTAGACGCCGATCGGCCCGCCGAGCACCACCATCAGCTCGGGCGCGAGCGGGTCGAACGCCGCGGGACTCTCCAGGCCCACCTCGCAGACCCGCACCGGCCCGACCCGCCGGGCGATGGCCGGGCCGAACGCGCCGAGGTCCTCGAACGGGACACAGCACCAGCGTGGACGACACGGCACGGCCTCCTGGACTCGCCCCCTCGATGATCGGCCCGCCGGCGAGGTGTCCGCAACCGGCGTGCCGTGCAACCGGCCATCCCCGCCCCCGGCATGGCAGTTACGCCCGGCCGAACTCCCCGCAGACGGCCCGGAACCTGCTAGGGGCAGGGCCACACGCTCGAGGTGACCACCCGAAATGACGCTGCATGTCGCGCTGACCCATCGGACGACCTACCGCTACGATCGCCCGATTGTGCTCGGACCGCAGACGATCCGCCTGCGCCCTGCCCCGCACGCGCGCACGCCGATCGTCTCCTACACGCTGAACGTCGAGCCGCAGCCGCACTTCCTGAACTGGGTGCAGGACCCGCAGGGCAACTTCCTCGCCCGCGTCGTCTTCCCCGAGCGCGTCACCCACTTTGACGTCACCGTCGACCTCGTCGCCGACATGGTGACGGTCAACCCGTTCGACTTCTTCCTCGAAGAGCAGGCCGAGCAATTCCCCTTCGCCTACGACCCCGTCCTGGAACAGGAACTGGCGCCGTTCCGCCGGCTCGACGCGCCGGGCCCGTTGCTGGCCGCACTGATCGCCGAGGTGCGGCGCGAACCGCGCCGCACGATCGACGTGCTCGTCGAGCTGAACCGCATGGTCCAGCAGCGGGTCGGCTACATCGTGCGCATGGAGCCCGGCGTCTGGTCGCCGGAGGAGACGCTGGCGAACGCCAAAGGCTCGTGCCGCGACAGCGCCTGGCTGCTCGTGCAGCTGCTGCGCCAGCTCGGCTTCGCGGCGCGGTTCTGCTCCGGCTACCTCATCCAGCTCGTCGGCGACGTGAAGCCGCTGGAAGGCCCGGAGGGCCCGACCGCCGACTTCACCGATCTGCACGCCTGGGCCGAGGTCTATCTGCCCGGCGCCGGCTGGATCGGCCTGGACGCCACCTCGGGCCTTCTCACCGGCGAGGGCCACATCCCGCTCGCCGCGAGCCCCGACCCGGTCTCCGCCGCCGCCATCACCGGCGGCCACGAACCCTGCGAGAGCACGTTCGGCTTCGACATGAAGCTGCAGCGCATCCGCGAAACGCCGCGCGTCACCAAGCCTTACGGCGAAGCGACCTGGCAGGACATCCTGCTGACCGGCGCGCGCATCGACCGCGCGCTCGCCGCCGGCGACGTCCGCCTGACCATGGGCGGCGAGCCGACCTTCGTCTCGGCCTCCGACATGGACGCGCCGGAGTGGAACATCGAGGCGCTCGGCCCCACCAAGCGCATGTATGCCGGCCGCCTGCTGCGCCGGCTCGCCGCGCTGTGGTCGCCGGGTGCCGCGCTGCACTACGGCATCGGCAAGCACTATCCGGGCGAGCAGCTGCCGCACTGGGGGCTGTCGTCGTTCTGGCGGCGCGACGGCGAGCCGGTCTGGCAGGACTGGGAGCTGCTGGCCACCGACGAGGACCGCGACAACGCCACCCCCGACGACGCCAGGCGCTTCGCGCGGATGCTCGCCGAGCGACTGCAGGTGCCGCCCGACCTCGTCTCCGACGCCTACGAGGACATCCACTACTACCTGTGGCGCGAGCACCGACTGCCCGCGAACGTCGTCACCGAGGACGCCAAGCTGAAAGACCCGCTGGAGCGCGACCGGCTGGCCCGCGTGTTCGGCCAGGGTCTGGCGTCATCGGTGGGCAGCGTCCTGCCGCTGCGGCGCGTCGCCCAGAACGGCACGCGCCGCTGGCAGTCCGGCCGCTGGTTCTTCCGCGGCGACCACCTGTTCCTGGTCCCCGGCGACAGCCCGATCGGCTTCCGCCTGCCGCTGGAAAGCCTGCCCTGGGCCAATCCCGACCACATCGACGCCGATTTCGAGCCCGACCCGTTCGCCGCCCACCCCGCCCTGCCGCCGCACTCGGAGCTGGTGCAGGCCTATCTGCGCCGCGGCAACGGAGGGGGCCGCCCGGGCGGCCCCGGCGAGTACGGCCCGGTGCCGCAGGACGTCATGCCCGAAATCGGCCGCGAGGAGCCGGACCTTGTCCGCACCGCGCTCACCGTCGAGCCGCGCGGCGGCATGCTGCACGTCTTCTTCCCGCCGCTCTATGCCGCCGAGGACTGGATCGAGCTTGCCGCCGCCATCGAGGCGACCGCCGCCGAGGTCGGCCGCAAGGTGTTCCTCGAGGGCTACACACCGCCCTCCGACGACCGGCTGCTGCAGTTCTCCGTCACCCCCGACCCAGGCGTGATCGAGGTCAACGTGCATCCCGCCGCCAACTGGCCCGAGCACGTCGAGCGCACGGTGCAGCTCTACGAGGTCGCGCGCGAAGTCGGGCTGGCCACGGAAAAATTCATGCTCGACGGCCGCCATGTCGGCACCGGCGGCGGCAACCACGTCGTCATGGGCAGCGCACGAGCCGAGGACAGCCCGTTCCTGCGCCGCCCCGACCTGCTGAAGTCGCTGACCGGCTTCTGGCACAACCACCCCAGCCTGTCGTTCATGTTCAGCGGCCTGTTCATCGGCCCGTCGAGCCAGCACCCGCGCATCGACGAAGCCCGCCAGGACTCGCTGCACGAACTCGACATCGCCCGCGCGCAGGTCTCGGCGTTCAAGCACACCCCGCCGTGGCTCACCGACCGGCTGTTCCGCAACATCCTCGCGGACATGACCGGCAACACGCACCGCACGGAATTCTGCATCGACAAGATGTACTCGCCCGACGGTCCGGGCGGCCGCCGCGGCCTCGTCGAGTTCCGCGCGTTCGAGATGCCGCCGCACGCGCGCATGTCGGCGGCCCAGATGCTGCTGATGCGCGCCGCCGTCGCCGCCTTCTGGCAGACGCCGTACGACCGCCGCCTCGTGCGCTGGGGCACGCGCGTGCACGACCAGTTCATGCTGCGCACGCATGTCGAGCAGGATTTCCACGACGCGCTGGAGGAACTCGCCCAGCTCGGCTTCGCGCTCGATCCCGACTGGTTCGAGCCGCATCTCGAATTTCGCTTCCCGAAGATCGGCGAAATTGCCGCCCATGGTGTGACCCTGGCGCTGCGCCACGCCCTCGAACCCTGGCACGTGCTGGGCGAGGTCGCCGCGATCGGCGGCACCGCGCGCTACGTCGACAGCTCCGCCGAGCGCGTCGAGGCGCTGGTCAGCGGCTGGGTGGATGAGCGCTACGTGCTCGGCGTCAACGGCGCCGCCGTGCCGCTGCGCCCGACCGAGCGCCCCGGCGAATACGTCGCCGGCGTGCGATTCAAGGCCTGGGCGCCCCCATCGGCGCTGCACCCGACCGTGCCGGCGCAGTCGCCGCTGATTTTCGACATCTACGACCGCTGGTCCGGCCGCAGCCTCGGCGGCCTCACCCACCACGTCGCCCACCCCGGCGGGCTCAGCTACGAGCGCTTCCCGGTCAACGCCAACGAGGCGGAGGCCCGCCGCAGGACGCGCTTCGTCCCGTTCGGCCACACGCCGGGACCGATGCCGGAGCCGGTCGTGGTGCCGGATATCGAGATGCCCTTCACCCTCGATCTGCGGGCGCTGGCCTGATCGCCCAGTCTCCGTCACTCTTGGGGCCCCCAAGTCAGACGGCGTTCGTGAACGACAGCCCCATCCAGGACGGCATCCCCGAGTTCGGCCCTGCCATCGACGAGATGGTCGACGGCCGGCATCGGCTGCGGCCGCACTGGCGGCTGCTGATCGGCACGTTCGGCGGCCTCGGTCCCGAGGGCATCGCCGAGCGCGCCCAACGCCTCGACCGCGCCTTCGCCGACGAAGGCGTCAGCAGCATCCTCCCCGGCGCCTCGAGCACGATATGGCGCTGCGATCCGGTGCCGCTGCCGATCCCGGCCGCCGAGTTCGCGTCGCTCAGCGCCGGCCTCGCCCAGCGCGCCCGCCTGCTGGAGGCGGTGCTCGCCGATCTCTACGGGCCGCGCAGCCTGCTGGAGGACGGCACGCTCCCCCCGGCGCTGGTGTACGCCAACCCCGGCTGGCTGCGCCCGTACCACGCCGGCCCTGCTCCGACCCACCGCCTCCTCGACTTCTACGCCGCCGACGTGCTGCGCGGCCCGGACGGCACGTGGCGCGTGCTGGCCGACCGCACCGCCGGCGCGGGCGGCGTCGGCTACGCGCAGGAGAACCGCCGGCTGCTCGCGCGCGTGATGCCCGAAGCGTTCCGCGGCCTGCAGGTGCGCCAGCTCCGCCCGTTCTTCGACGTCTGGCAGGACGCGCTGCAGCGCCTCTCGCCCGGCAGCGGCGGCGCCACCGGCGCGGCGGTCGCCATGCTCACCGCCGGCACCAGCAGCCCGCACTGGTTCGAGCACATGTTCATCGCCCGCGCGCTGTCCTGCGCGTTGGTCGAGCCGGGCGACCTGACGGTCCGCGGCGGCATCCTCTACCTCAAGACGCTCCGCGGCCTGCAACGCATCGACGTGGTGCTCCGCCGCGTCGACGGGCGCCTGCTCGATCCGCTCGAACACGAGGTGTTCGCCGGCTACGGCGTGCCCGGCCTGATGGACGCCGCGCGAGCGGGCACTCTGCGCGTCACCAACGATCCCGGCTCCGGCGCGGTAGAAGCACCTGCGCTCGCTGCGTGGCTGCCCGCCCTGTCGCTGAAGCTGCTCGGCGAGCCGTTGCAGATGCAAAGCGTGCCGACGATGTGGCTCGGCGAGTCGCGCGCGCGCGAACTGCTGCTCGCCGACCCGTCGCGCTGGCTGCTGCGTGCCGGCCTCGACGGCCGCGCCCCGGCTGTGGCCCTCGGCTCGGTCAGCGAGGCCGGGCTCGCGGCGGCCCTCGCCGAGGTGGCCGCGAAACCCTGGGCCTTCGCCGCGACCGCCTGCCTGCCGCCCTCGGTGGTTCCCTCGGTCGGCCCGGAGGGGCTGGTGCCGCGCGCGGTCATCCTGCGGATGTTCCTGGTCCACGACGGCACCGGTTGGCGCGCCATGGAAGGCGGCCTCGCCCGCGTGGTGGACCCCGACGCGCCCTTCGCGGCGGCGCTGCCGGGCGGCGGCCTGGCCAAGGATGTGTGGATCCTCAGCGAGGACAGCGAGGAGATGGTCGGGCCGCCCGCCTCCGTCATGCCGCCGGTGCCGATCCGCCGCATGCCCGGCGAGCTGCCGAGCCGCGCCGCCGACAACCTCTATTGGCTCGGCCGCACGGTCGAGCGGCTGGAAGGCGCGGCTAGGCTGATCCGCTCGACGTTGCAGCGCCTCGGCCGCGAGACGCTGCTGCCGCACGAGCTGGCGGAGCTGCAGATGCTGGCGCGCTGCCTGACCCGCGGGCGCCTGATTTCGTCCGAAGCGCGCCCAGGGCCGGGCTCGCTCGCGCCGCTGTCCGACGGGCTGCTGGCGGCGGTGCGCGACCGCGGCCCGTTCTCGGTGCTGCTGACCGAAGCCGCCCGTCTCATCGAGGCGGTGCGCGACCGTGTGACGAGCGAGATGTACGCCGCCTTCATCCAGGCGCTGCGCGCGGCGCACCTGGAAACCCAGCGCGTCCGCCGCAGCCTCGACGGCCTGTCGCACGCGATGACCGAGGTGGTGCGGTTCTCCGCGCTGGTCTCCGGCATCGCGGCGGAGAGCATGGTGCGCGCCGGCGGTTGGCTGTTCCTCGACCTCGGCCGGCGGCTGGAGCGGGCGATCTGGATCGCGGACGCCGCCGCCGACGCGCTCGACGTGCCGCAGCCGCGCATCGAGGCCGGGCTGCGGCTGCTGCTGGAGCTGTGCGACAGCAGCATCACCTACCGCACGCGCTACCTGACCGTCGTGCAGCCCGCGCCGGTGCTCGACCTCGTGCTGGCCGACACCGGCAACCCGCGCGGCCTGTGCTTCCAGCTCGATGCCATCCGCAACCATCTGCAGGACCTCTCGGGCTGGGCCGACGCCAGCCTGCCGGCGACCGCCGCCGACCTGCTCGACGAGGCCTCCGCGCTGGTGCAGCGCGTCGCCGCCTCGCGCGACCAGTCCGCCGAGGCCGCACTGCTGCCGACGCCCCTGCGCAACCTGGAGACCCAGCTCGCCGAGCTGTCGAACCAGCTCAAGCGCCGCTATTTCACGCTGCTGCCGGCGGCGCGCACCTATGGGTCCGGCCAGGGCGAGCCGGAGGCGCTGCGCGGCGCCGCATGAAATATCGCGTCCGCCACCAGACCGCGTACAGCTACGGCACCCCGGTGGACCTCGCCGCGCACCTGGTGCACATGTCGCCGCGCCCGCTGCCGCACCAGCGGATCGTTTCCGCCAGCCTCGAAGCCGACCCCACCCCGGTCCGCATCACCGAAGGGACCGACTATTTCGGCAACGACGTACGCTGGATGTTCCTCGACAAGCCGCACGCGGAGTTCGACGTCGTCCTGGACGCCACCGTCGATGTCGCCTTCCCGCCGCCGCCGCCGGACGACGCCACGCCGGCCTGGGAAGACGTGGCGCGCATGGCCTCGCCCGCCGGCGGCCCGGGCTGGCGCGAGGCGCAGTTCGTCTTCGACAGCCGGCTCGCCCCCGCCGTCCACGCGGCCAGGGACTACGCGTTGCCGACCTTCACCGAGGGCCGCCCGATCCTCGCGGCGCTGCGCGACCTGAACCATCGCATCCGCACCGAATTCGCCTTCCGCTCCGGGGTGACGACGATCGCCACCCCCGTCTCGACGGTGCTGCGCCAGCGCGCCGGCGTGTGCCAGGACTTCGCGCACCTGATGATCTCGGCGTTGCGCGCGCTCGGCCTGCCGGCGCGCTACGTGTCCGGCTACATCCGCACCCGCCCGCCGCCCGGCCAGGCTCGGCGGCGCGGCTGCGACCAGTCGCACGCCTGGGTCGGCGCGTGGCTCGGGCCGGAGCATGGCTGGGTCGACCTCGATCCGACCAACGACCTGATCGTCAGCGACGAACATGTGATCCTTGGCTGGGGGCGCGACTACGCCGATGTGAGCCCGGTGCTCGGCGTGCTGCTCGGCGGCGGCGAGCACAGCGTTGCGGTGAGCGTCGACCTCGAAAGCGAGTGACCATGGCGGGCTTGTTCTTCTGGCGGGGGCCCCGCGTCCCCGTCCTGTCCTTGCGCGGCATCCTGTCGGCACGTGCCGGCGCATTGAACATCGAGGCCTACGGCCCGTTGATCGACGCCGCCGTGAAGTCCGCCAAGGACGCCACGCTGCTGCTGGAGATCGACAGCCCGGGCGGCTCGCCGGTGCAGTCCGACCTGATCGCCGCGCGCCTGCGCCGCCGCGCCGACGAGCACCGCGTCAAGCTGCGCGCCGTCGTCGGCGAGGTCGGCGCGTCGGGCGGCTACTGGCTCGCCTGCGCCGCCGACGAGATCGTCGCCAACCCGATGAGCATCGTCGGCTCGATCGGCGTGGTCGGCGGCGGCTTCGGCTTCCCCGACGCGCTGTCCCGCCTCGGCATCGAGCGTCGCCTCTACACGGCGGGCGAGCACAAGCGCCGGCTCGATCCATTCCTGCCGGAGAAGCCGGACGATCTGGAATTCGTCCGCGGCCTGCTGGACGAACTGCACGCACGCTTCAAGGACTGGGTGCGCGCGCGGCGCGGCGTGCGATTGACCGCTGACGAGAGTGCGGTGTTCGACGGCGGCTACATGCTGGGCGAGCGCGCGATCACCCTGGGGCTGGTGGACCGGCTCGGCGACCTGGACACCGAGGTCAAGGCGGTCGGCGGCAGCAAGGCCAGGGCGCGCAACTTCAAGCCGCGCCGCCGGTCGCTGCTCTCCCGCCTGCCGCGCATGCTCGCCGACGCCCTGTTCGACGCGGCGGAGGAGCGCGCGCGGCCGGGTTTCCGGATGTAGCGCTACCCGAACCCCATGATGTCCATCGACAGGAACAGCGTCAGCACGACGGCGTTGACGATGTCGATGAAGAACGCGCCGACGATCGGAACGATCAGGAAGGCCTGCGGCGCCGGGCCGTGTCGCCGCGCGAGCGCCTGCATGTTGGCGATGGCGGTCGCCGACGCGCCCATCGCGAAGCCGCAGAACGCCGCCGACATCACCGCGCTCTCGTAGTCTCGTCCGACCAGACGGAACGTCACCAGGGACGCCCACAGCGCCACCAGCACCACCTGCGCGGCGAGGATGACCATCAGCGGAGCCGCGCTCCGGTATGCGCTTCCGAGATCGAGCGCCATCATCGTCCAGGCCAGGAACAGCGACAGGCACACCGACCCGAGCAGCTCGGTTGCCGAGGCGTGCAGCCGCAGCCCGATCAGGCCGCCGACGTTGCGCAGCACCAGCCCGGCCAGCAGGCACAGCAGGAAATCGGGCACCGTGACAGGCGCATCCACCAGCCGCGCGCCGAGCCACTGGCCGGCCAGCACCGCGACCAGCGCCGCCGTCAGCGAGCCGATCACCGGCACCGTCGTCACCGGTGTCTCCGTCGGACCCATGATGACGCCGCCGTCCCGGGCGCTGTCCGCCGACGCCGACAGGCTGAAACGACGGATCAACCGCTCCGCGACCGGCCCCCCGATAACGCCGCCGAGCACGAGGCCGAGCGTCGCCGAGGTCATGGTCAGCGCCATCACGCCGGGAATGGCGCTCGCCTCGCCGAATTTCTCGACATAGGCCGCGCCGGTGCCGTGGCCGCCCACCAGCGTGATCGAGCCGGCAATGAGGCCGAGGAACGGGTGCAGGCCGAGCAGCTTCGCCATCAGCACGCCGAGCGCGTCCTGCGCCAGCAGGAAGGGGACGAGCGCCAACAGGAACCGCACCAGCCGCGACCCGCCGCGCACCAGCAGCCGCAGGTCGGAGGTGAGTCCCAGGCAGGCGAAGAACAGCAGCAGCAGGTCGGACTTCGCGGTGTTCGCCAACGCGATGCCGCGTCCGGTCGAGCGGATCAGCACCGCGGCGGCGATGGCGAACAGGATGCCGCCGCGATCGGGCTCGGGATGCTGTAGCGGGCCAGCAGTGCGACGCGCTGGCAGAGCACCGTGCCGACCAGCAGCACGACACACGCGGCGAGCAGCGAGGGCAGCACGTCGAGGCTGATGAGGCTGTCCGAAATCGTCATGGCTGCCCGATATCAACCGACATTTCTCATGAACCGTCCAAAGCGCATGCTGGTGCCGCGCGTGAGCTGCCGATCGTCTGGCCGTCTGGCGGTTTCCACCTGCGTCACTAGTCTAGCTTCGTATCGGCGACCGTATGCAATGACTGCCACCGTGTGGCTGCCGCCGCTTTTCAGAGCCCTGGCGACAGCGTTGCTCGTCGTCTCCGCGTTGCCGTCGCCGAGGTGCTCGGCCCGTTCTGGGGCGGCTTGATCATCAGCCTGCCGATCTCGGCAGGCCCCACCTACGTGTTCCTGTCCATGCGGCACGGGCCGGATTTCGTCGCCGCGAGCGCGCTGAGCAGTTTCGCGGCGAACGCGGCGACCACCCTGTTCCTGATCGTCTACGGAGTCCTGGCGCGCCGCATGTCTGCGTGGCCATGCCTCGTCGTCGCTGTGCTGGCATGGCTGGCAGGAAGCCTGGCGACACATCTGGTCATGTGGACGCCGGCCACAGCGTTCGTCTTGAACCTGGCCCTCTACGCCGCCGGCTTCGCGTTGCTGGACACGTCGCAAGGCACGGACGCCAGAACCGCGCCGCGCCCACGGCGGCGGCGGTTCGACCTTCTCGCCCGTGCGGTGGCGGTTGCCGCCTTCGTCACGTTCGTAGTCTCGGTCAGCTCGATCCTCGGTCCCGACGCCACAGGGATCGCGGCGGTGTTTCCGATCAGCCTGACCAGCCTGTTCGTCATCGTGCGGCCCCGGATCGGCGGCCGGGCATCGTCGGTGCTGGCCGCCAACGCGCTGCGTGCGATGCCCGGCTTCGCCATGACGCTGCTGACCTTGCATCTCGCCATCCGGCCGTGGGGAACCGCGACCGCGCTCGTCCTCGCGCTGCTGGTCTCGGTGTCCTGGTCCGCCACCTTGCTCCTGCTGAGACGATGGCGACAGGTTGCGTAGTCATACCAAGCTCTGAGGAGCGAAACTCGTTCACTCCGTCATCGCGAGCCGCCGCTTGGCGGCGTGGCGATCCAGGGTCGCGCGGCAAGCGCCTGTCACGTCGCCCTGGATCGCAGCGACACTGCGTGCCTCGCGATGACGAGATAAATCATGACGTCCGAAATCTTCTCGCGCTGATCGGTTGCGGATGGAACGAAGACCCCACCGCATCCCTACGCAGCGGCAAACTCCAGGAACGGCCGCCCGCCGCTCATTCCGGACGTCAGCGACAGCTGCGACGACTCGCGCATCGTCATGCCGACGAACGTCACGTGGATCGGCGCCCCATCACGCGCAGTCACCTCGAACGTCGCCCCGCGTTCGCCCGCCCCGCCGCCCATGCCGATCCAGTCGATCCTGCCCGGATTGCGGATACCGAGGATGTCCAGCACGTCGCCGCCCTGGAAGTTGGCGATGTGGTGCCAGCCCGGCGCGGCGCCCGCGCCCGCATGAACGACAAACGTCTCCGCTCCACTCGCCGGGTTCGATCCGGAATCCGCCGTGGTGCTGCCGATGAACGCCGGCGCCGGCGGACCGTACAGCGCCTGCACGGCGGCGATATCCGTCGCATCCAGCGCCTGGTCGCCGGCAGTCGCCAGCGGATACTCGATCGAATTCGGATCGGTCAGATTCTCGCCCAGGCCGATCGCGTGCCCGATCTCGTGCTCGGCCAGCTGCAGCAGCGTCGACGCCGTGCCCTCGTAGGTCGGATTGGACGCCGACCCGACCAGCGGCAGCTGCGCGGGATTCTCGAGCTGCACGATCACGTCGGGATTGAACGTGCCGTTGCTGCTCGTCCACGACGTCCACCCGACCGTGCCGGTGCTCTGCGTGTTCAGGTCGGTGAAGCCGATGCGGATGTCGGCCGCCTGCGCCGGGTTGGGGCTGTCCAGCACCTCGACGAACTGCAGGCCGGAGACCTGCTCCCAGGCCTGGATCGCCTCGTTGACGATCGCCTGCTGCGCCGGATCGAGCGCCGCGTCGAACGGATGGAACACATCCTGCGCGTAGGTCGTGTCGGCGAAGCTGTAGGTGACGGTGCCAGACGACCAGATCGGCTCGGGCGTGTACTCGGACATCGTCGTCTCCGGCGCGCGTTAACGCCTCATTTATCTCCTAACGGCGTCTTAAAATCAAGATAAATCGCGCTGAACGCGACCGCCCTCCCGCATCGGCACGCGCCGCGTGCGCCCCATCACGGGACGGAACAAGCCGCTTCAGCGGTCAGACCGCGGGCAGCGTCACGCCCAGTTCGGCCGCCGTGGCGGAGATGGCCGCCCACGTCTGCGCCTGCAGCGGCACCCCGTTGGCCAGCCGGTCGGCCCGATTGCGGCGTTCGGGATCGCCCGGCAGCAGCACCTCGCCCGTCGGCGTGGCCGGGCGCGACGCCTTCACGTAGGCGGCGTAGTCGCGCACGGCGTCGGCAAAGTGCGCCGCGCCGAAGGTGCCCGGATCGATGTAGATCGACAGCATCGCATTGGCGATGCGGGTGCGCTTGCCGCCGGGGATCGGGCCCGACGTGGCGGCGCCCGTCAGGCACCCGGCCAGCAGCTCGCACATGAACGCCAGGCCCGAGCCCTTGTGCTCGCCGAACGCCCGCAACGCGCCGGCCCCTTGCGCGGCGTCGCGCACATGCGTCCCCGCGATCGGCCCGTACAGCGTGACCGGATCGGTGGACAGCCGCCCGTCCGGCTCGATCAGTGAACCGGGCGGCACCGGCTTGCCGCCGTTGCTCGCCACCAGGACCTTCCCCTCGGCGACCAGCGAGGTCGCGAAATCCAGCACCAGAGGTCCTTCCGGCAGCGGCACGGTGATGCAGATCGGGTTGGTCGAGAACCGCCGGCTGGTGCCGCCGAACGGCGCCACCAGCTCGCCGCCGGCGACGTTGACGAAGTGTAGCGATACCAGTCCATCCGCGGCTGCACGTTCGCCCCAGTCGCCGACCCGCCCGACATGGCCGGAGTTGCGCAGGCCCACGACCGACAGACCGTGCTCGCGCGCGCGCGCGATGCCGAGATCGACGGCAAGCGGCGCGATCGTCTGGCCGAAGCCGTAATTGCCGTCCACCACCACGTGCGTCGGCGCGTCGCGCACGATCGTCAGCGTCTGCCCGGCGCGAACCTTGCCCTCTTGCAGCCATTGCACGTAGCGCGGCGTGCGGATCACGCCGTGGCTGTCATGGCCGGTGAGGTTGGCCGAGACCAGACAGCGCGCGATGCGCTCGGCCTCGTCGCGCGCGCATTTGGCGGCGACGAAAATGTCGGCGACGGCGCGCTCCAGCGCATCCGCCTTGATCACGACGGCGTCGGACATGAAATCGGCCATGTCAGACGACCCTCCCGCTCGCGGGGTCCATCAGGTGCATGTGGTTCATGTTGGCGGTCAGCGGCAGGTTCTCGCCGGGCTGCGCATGCACCGCGGGATCGATGCGCGCGCAGACATGCTCGCCGCCGACGAAGAAGTGGATCAGCGTCTCCATGCCCATCGGCTCGACCACGTCGACGGGCGCGGTCAACGTCGCGCAGCCCGGCTTGCCGACGTTGCTGACATCCGTCAGGTGCTCGGGGCGCAATCCCATCAGCATCTCGCGGTCGCGATAGGCCGCATAGCGGTCAATCCGCTGCGGCGGCACCGGCAACGCCGTGCCGTCGGCGAGCGTGACCGCCAGCGCGCCGCCGCCGTTGGTCACGCGGCACGGCAGGAAGTTCATCGCCGGGCTGCCGATGAAGCCCGCGACGAACCGGCTGGCCGGGTTATGGTACAGCTCCTGCGGCGGGCCGACCTGCTCGATCACGCCGTGGTTCATCACCACCACGCGGTCGGCAAGCGTCATCGCCTCCACCTGGTCGTGCGTGACATAGACCGTGGTGGTGCGCACCGTCTGGTGCACCTTCTTGATCTCGGTGCGCATCTGCACGCGCAGCTTGGCGTCCAGGTTCGACAGCGGCTCGTCGAACAGGAACACCTTGGGATTGCGCACGATCGCGCGGCCCATCGCCACCCGCTGCCGCTGCCCGCCCGACAGCGCCTTCGGCTTGCGCTGCAACAGCGCGGTGATGTCGAGGATGCGCGCCGCCTCGGCCACGCGCCGCTCGATCTCGGCGCGCGGGAACTTCCGCAGCTTCAGCCCGAAGGCCATGTTGTCGAACACGCTCATGTGCGGATAGAGCGCGTAGTTCTGGAACACCATGGCGATGTCGCGGTCGCGCGGCGGCACGTCGTTGACCACCTCGCCGCCGATCGCGATCTCGCCGCTGGTGATCTCCTCCAGCCCCGCGATCATCCGCAGCGTCGTCGACTTGCCGCAGCCCGACGGCCCGACCAGCACCACGAACTCCTCGTCGGCGATATCGAGGTCGATGCCTTTCACCGCCTGCACGCCGGCGTCGTATTCCTTGACGATGCGACGGATCGAAACCTGCGCCATTCGCGTTCAGCCCCTCAACTCTCTCACACCGTCATGGTCCGCGAAGGCGGACCATCCACGCCTTTGCCGGCCGCGCAAAAGGCATCTGTCACGTTGCCCTGGATCGCCACGCCGCTGCGCGGCTCTCGATGACGAAACCGCCCGCTCACCCCTTCGTCGCCCCCGCCGTCAGGCCGGCGATGTAGTAGTCCATCAGGAACGCGTACACGATCACCGGCGGCGCCGCCGCCATCAGCGAGCCGGCCATGATCTCGCCCCACTGGAACACGTCGCCCTTGATCAGGTCGGACACGATGCCGACCGTCAGCACCATCTGGTCGGAGCTGTAGAGGAACACCAGCGGATACAGGAACTCGCCCCACGACACGGTGAAGGCGAAGATCGTCGCCGCGATGATCCCGGGCATCGCGACGGGGATGAAGATCCGCCACAGCATCTGCAGCCAGCCCGCGCCGTCGATCAGCGCCGCCTCGTCCAGCTCCCGGGGGATCGACGCGAAATACCCGATCATGATCCAGGTGCAGAACGGCACCGACAGCGTCGGATACAGCAGCAGCAGGCACCAGGTGTTGTTGATCAGGCCAAAGTCGCCGATGATCTTGAACATCGGGATGAACAGCAGGCTGCCCGGCACGAGATAGGTCAGGAACACGCCCGTCGCCAGCGTCTGGCTGCCCCAGAACCGCATGCGCGCGAGGCTGAACGCCGCGAACACCGAGATCAGCATGCTGATCGTGACGACCAGCAGCGCGACCTCGACCGTGTTGATGAAGAAGCCGACGTAGTTCGCGTTGTGCAGCAGCTTGTCGTAGTGCGCGAGCGTCGGGTGGCTGACGATCCAGGGGTTGCCGCCCTGTTCGGCGATCTCGTGGTCGGACTTCAGGCTGGTAATCAGTATGTAGACCGGCGGCACCAGGAAGCCGAACACGAACACCGCGAGTGCCGCGTAGCTGCCCCACAGCGCCCAGCGCCGCTCGGCGTGCAGGCTGCTGCGGCGGCGGCGCGCGGCCTGGATCGCGCCCGCCGTCGCGACGGTGCCGCTCATGCCTGCTCCTGCGTGCGCCGTGTGACCCCGCGCAGGATGAAGAAGGCGAACACCGCCAGGATCGGCAGCATGAACAGGCTGATCGAGGCGCCGAGCGGGATGTCGCCGGACTGGATGCCGGCCTGCGCGGCGTAGGTCGCGAACAGGTGCGTCTGGTCCTGCGGCCCGCCGCTGGTCAGGATCCGCACGATGTCGAAATTGGCGAACGTCACGATCAGGCTGAACAGCACGGTGATCGAGATGATGTTGCGCATCATCGGCAGCGTGACGTAGCGCAGCTTCTGCCACGCCCCCGCACCGTCGATCGCCGCCGCCTCGTACAGCTGCTCGGGCACCGATTTCAGCGCCGCCAGATACATGATCATGAAGAACGGCGCGCCGAACCACACATTGACGGTGACCACCGCGATGCGCGCCCACCACGTCTCGCCCAGCCACGGCACCGACGGCAGCCCGAGCTTCACGAGCACCCAGTTGAACGCCGAATAGGACGGATCGAACAGCCACCACCAGCCGAGCGTGGAGATCGCCAGCGGGATCACCCACGGCACCAGCAGCAGCCCGCGCAGCACGCGCTGCGTGCGCGACGGGATGTTGTGCATGAAATGCGCGATCGCGAAGCCGATCACCGCCTTGAAGAACACCGCGGTGACGGCGAAGAAGACGCTCTGGAAGATGACCATCCGGAAGGTCGGCCGGGACAGCAGGAACGTGAAGTTCCCCAGCCCGACGAAGTGGGTCATCTTCTTGTTCAGCATCGACAGGTAGATCGAGTAGATCGTCGGATAGACCACCAGCCCGGCGATCAGCAGGATCAGCGGCAGGCACATCAGCAGCGCGATCGACGACTTCCGCCGCATGAACTTGTGCAGGCTGCGGTTGCCGGCCCGCCCCGAAACCAGGGGCGGTGCGCCGGCCTGTGCGACTGCGCCGTCGGGCATGGTCTAGCCTTTCGCCAACAAAGATGGCGCGGCCGGTGCGTCGCCGGCCGCGCCCGCACGCCTCATCCGTCTAGCGCGTGAAGCCTTCCAGCTCGCCCTGCGCCCAGTCGATCGCCTGATCGATCGTCTGGCCGCTCGACGTGACCTTGGCGATCATCTTCGTCATCGTCGACTGGTTGTAGATCTGGATGGCGATCTCGGGCGGCGCCGGGAAGGCGGCGATCGACGGCTCCGCATGATGCTGCGGCCGCACCGGGTAGTTGTAGACGGTCCCCTTCGGCGGCCCCACGTCCTCCCACACCTTGAAGTCGTGCATGCTGTCGAACGGCGGCAGGTCGTAGCCCTTGCTCGCCTCACACAGGCGCTGCGCCTGCTCGCGCTGGCTCAGCCACTCGATCAGCTCCTTCGCCGCACTCTTGTTCGGCGCGAACTTCCAGCTGCCCCAGAAATAAGGCAGGTGCGGCACGAAGCGGCCCTTCGGGCCGGCCGGGTTGGGAAACGTCCAGCACTGCTCGCCGACCGGGCGGTTGTCGCGCACCGCCACCGCCCAGGCCGACGGCGGATTGAAGATCAGCGCGCTCTTGCCGGAGATCAGCGCCCGGTTGTTCGACGCGTCGTCCCACGAGTACATGTCGGCCGGCAGATAGGGCGCCAGCTTCTTCATGTACTCGAGAACCGTCCGCACCGCGTCGGACTTGACCGTGATCTCGCCCTTCTCGTTGACCAGCACCGCGCCGTAGCTGCGGAACAGTCCGCCCACCCAGTCCACCGCATCGGTCGTCTGGCCCATCGGCATGCCCCACGGCTGGCCGATCTTCTGGACCTTCGGCGCGTATTCCAGGAACGCGTCCCACGTCCATTTGTCGTATCCCGGTCCCATCTCGCCGCCGACCGGGCACATCGCCACGAGGTCGATGCCGAACTGCTCCTTGAACGTGTCGATGCGCCCGCAGCCCGGCTTGTTCTGCGTCCCCGTGACGGCCGGCACCGCCATGAAATGACCTTTCACCTTCGAAAGGTATTCCGCGACCGCGCTCAGCTTGCCGTACTTCTCCGACAGCCGCGTGACCACGTCGTCCATCGGCTCGAGCTTGTCGGCGTAATCCTGCACCTCCCAGGTCGGGAACTGCTGCAGGTCGTGCCCGGTACCGGCCTGCGATTCGGCGGCCAGCGTTAGCAGGTTCTTGTTGCCGACCGAGGTGATGAAGTCGACCGACACGTCGACCTTGTTCTTGTCGGCCCACTCGGCGACCAGCTTTCGCATGACATCATTCGCGCCCGGGACCCAGTGGTCCCAGAACCCCGCCGCCAGCTTGCCGGCGGCCCCGGCGGTGCGGATGTGAACGAACGGCAGCGCGGCGGCGCCCGCCGCGACCTTGAGCGCCGAACGCCGCGTAATGCCGCGCGCGGACGGCAGACTGCTTTCCATCGGTCCGTCTCCCCAAGCGTTGATGCGCGGCCTTGCGGCCGTCGTGTTATCGCCACCATCGACGTTACGCGGCGGCCTCCGGGCGTGCAACAGAAACGCTGTGCGGCGCAACGCGGCCCCGCCGGCGGCGAGCGACGCGCCCAGTTTGCGCGCGCGCGCCTCAGCCCGCCAGGGGCGAGACGCCGAAAATCCAGCGATGGCTCGCCAGCAGGACCGCCCACAGCACGACGCCCAGCAGCACGCCCTGCCAGCCGATCTCGCCCACCACCAGCCGGTTGCGCCCGCTCGCGATCGCACCGAACGGGATGATCGAGGTGCGCGCGGCCAGGCGCTGGAACGCCGGCCCCGTACGCGCGGCGAGCTTGGCGTCGATCGACGGCATCCCCGCCGCGGCGGTCACCAGGAACGCGCCGAAGAACAGCACCGACGCCACGTCGCCGTTGCCCAGCACGTGCACCGCCGCCCAGATCGCGAAGCTGTTCAGCATCGGATGGCGCGTCACCCGCAGGATGCCGCGCGGCTCGGCCGCCAGCTCCGACTCGCCGCCGATCGCCGTCGGGCTGCGGATCAGCACGGCGCAACCGAACAGCACGAAGGCGCCGAGCATGACCACGGCGAGCACCCAGCGCAGTACCGCCGGCGCGACCCACAGCTTGTCATACGGCGCCCGGTTGTACGCCAGCACCAGCAGCGCGATCGCGATCACCGACATGATCGAGAACGCGCCGCGGAACCCGCCATCGCCGAGCCGTCCGGCGATTTCGTCGCGCAGCCGCGTGCCCGCGACGCCGACATGCACGACAACCCACAGTAACGCCGCCAGCGCCAATGCAACCATGGCAGTATCGTGAGCTTGGCCGCCGTGGCTTGCCAAGCCCACGTCGACGGCGGGAGCATGAGTGCATGACGACAGTTGCACCCCTGCACACCAGCCCGCCGCACACCACGCAGCACTGGACGATCCGCAAGCCGGCCGCATCGGGACGCCGCGGCATCGTCGTCGCCCAGGCGCACGACGCAGCACAGGCCGGGATCGCGTTGCTGGACGCGGGCGGCTCGGCGGCCGACGCGGCGGTGGCGACCGCGCTCGCGCTCGCCGCGGTCGAGCCGTGGAACTCCGGCCTCGGCGGCATCGGCTACGCGCTGGTGAATGCGCCGGGCCAACGGACCGAGGTGGTCGATTTCGGCCCCGTTTCGTCGCGCAACCTCGATCCCGCCCGCTACCCGCTCACCGGGCGCGGCGCGGCCGGATACTTCGGCTGGCCCGAGGTCGAGGGCGACGCCAACATCCACGGCCCGCTGTCCGCGGTCATCCCGTCCGCCCCGGCGGGCTACGCGGCGATCCACCGGCGCTGGGGACGCCTGCCCTTCGCCGATGTCGCCGCACCCGCCGTCGCACTCGCCAAACGTGAGCTGTCGGCCGACTGGTTCTGCCTGCTGAAGGTCTGCGGCGAAGCCGACATCCTCCGCCGCTACGACCACAGCGCCGCCGTGTATCTCCCCGGCGGCCTGCCGCGGCGCCTGCCGTACGACGGCCCCGCCGGCTGCTTTCCGCTCGGCAACCTCGCCGACACGCTGCAGCGTCTCGCCGACGCGGGCCTGCGCGACTTCTACGATGGCGACGTCGCGGCCTCGCTCGTCGCCGACTTCGCCGATGCCGGCTGTCCGATCGACGCGGCCGACCTGCGCGGCTGCGACGCGGCGTTCCGCGCCGCCGAGACGGTGCCGTGGCGCGGCCGCGATCTGCACCTCACCGGCGGCCCGACGGCGACGCCCGCGCTGAAACGCGTGCTGGCCGGCATGGCCGACGCGCCGTACGGCGCCGCCCCCGACGCCGCCCCCGACGCCGCATGGTTCGCTGCTTCCGCCCGCGCGTTGCGCGCCGCCTACGCCGAGCGCCTGTCGCCCGCGCCGCAGGACGGCTGCACCACGCATCTGACGGTGTGCGACGCCGACGGCATGGTGGTGTCGATGACCACCACGCTAATGTCCGCGTTCGGCAGCCGCATGATGCTCCGCCGCACCGGCGTCATGCCGAACAACGGCGTGATGTGGTTCGACACAAGCCCCGGCAACGCCAACTCGCTCGCGCCGTCGCGCCGACCGCTGTGCAACATCCTGCCGGTCATGCTGTGCGACGACGGGCGCCCGGTGCTGGCTGGCGGCGCCTCGGGCGGCCGGCACATCCTCGCCGCGGTGTTCCAGCTGCTCACCTTCATCGCCGATTTCGGCATGTCGCCGGAGGACGCGGCGCACCACCCGCGCATCGACGTCACCGGCCCCGACCGCGTCGCGGCCGATTCGCGGCTGCCTCCCGACGTGCTGGACGCGCTGGCGCCGGTCGTGCGGGTGGAGCACGTCGCGCTGCCCGCGAGCTTCGCCTGCCCGAACATGATCGCCGTCGCGCGCGATGGCACACGCACCGGGATTAGCGACGCGCAGTCGCCCTGGTCGGCCGCTCTGGCGCAACCTCCCGTAGGCGGAGCGCCGCGGGGCACGCGTCCGGCGGGCAAGCCCGCGTCCAAAGAATGACCCCGCTCTCCAGTGACTCCAGCCGCCTCGGCGCGTTCGACCGGCGCCGTCGTATGGGCCGGCGGCATCGGCGCATCGTCGTCGGTTCTTGCCCCAGGGGAATCGGGTGAAAGATTTACGCGGCGACGATGCCGGCGAGAAAGTCATCGTCCCATGCCGCGACCTTGCGGCGTAGGCGCAGGGAGTCCTTTCCCGGAGCTCTTCGGATCAGATTGAGCGCCATGTGTTTGACGGTCGTAAAATTTGCGGGTGCGTGGTCTGTCCGGATGCGGCATTCGTCGTCGCGGAAGATCATGTCCATGGTCCAATGCAAGCTGTTCTCGACGGACCAATGGCTGCGCACGATCGGTCCCATAAGGTGAGCCAGCAGCGTCAGCGACGTGATGTAGAAACGTGTT
>Ga0074046_10001480_pt1 | contig 21138 bp, 22 predicted proteins | sample BogForMeECP23OM3_FD_94441 | JGI IMG/M metagenome (GOLD analysis project Ga0074046, IMG submission 94441) | Bog forest soil microbial communities from Calvert Island, British Columbia, Canada - Bog Forest MetaG ECP23OM3 | ecosystem: Environmental > Terrestrial > Soil > Wetlands ... | reverse complement strand
CACCGCGGTGCAGCTGGCCGGGACCCTGTTCTTCAACGTCAGCACCGGGGTCGCGATGGTCTCCGACCTGTCCGCCCAGGCCGCGCACCGGCACGTGTGGCGGCCCGACGCCTTCGGCTCGGTGTGCTTCCTGGTCGCCAGCGCGCTGGCCTGGTTCGAGGTCTGCCACGGCTGGGCCGCCTGGCGCCCCCGGTCGTTGTCCTGGTGGATCACCCTGCTCAACCTGACCGGGTCCGTCGCCTTCGGCGTCTCCGCCGTGGCCGGCTACATCAGCCCGTCCACCGGGCAGATCCACAACGCCGAGCTGACCAACCTCGGCACCTTCATCGGCGCGCTGTGCTTCCTCGCCGGGGCGATCCTGCTCATGCCCGAACGCACCGAGGACGCTGAGGCCCCGGTCACGACGCCCGACGCACCTGATCAGCCGACGGCCTCCACCAGCGCGGAGTACCCCGCGGGGAGCTGACCGACGAGATGGCGGTACTCGTCCTCGCCCAGGGCTACGCGCAGCACGGCGAGGACGGCCCCGGTTCCGGCGCGGGCATCTTCACCGGTCAGCCCGGTGCGCTCGCTCAGCTGGCCGATGAAGTCGTCGACGCCAACCGGGTGGGCCCCCTTCTTGCGGCGCCGCGGCACCGGCAACTGCACCTGCTCCGCCAGCGAGTCAGGCAGGGCTACGGCCAGCCGCCTGGCCTCGCCTTCGCTCAGCTGGCCGGCGAGTCCCTCGAGTAGCGCCCGGGTGATATCCGCCGATTCCTCGCGCGACAGGCTGGTTCGCTCCGCTACCGCACGGATGAGCTCCTTGGTATCCATGGCCATGCCCCTTTGTCGGCTTACCGGCAAGTCTCCTGCGCTGCTGGATCCGGCCCGCACCTGGGGTCACCTCAGCGGGCAGCAGACGGCGCCGGCTCTGGCCAGGGCATGCACAGCTGGGAAGGATGGGCTGGTATGAGCGTCACCTTCGCCGGGTTCCCCGCTCAAGCTCCGGGGCGCGCACGGCGGCCCGACCTGCGCGGTGGCCCTCGTCAGCTAGCGGCAGGGCGGGCAGACTGGACATGACACGCCGGGCCGGCCGGCGCCAGCGCGGGAGGGATTTATGAACGCGACCAGGGTGGCAGCCGACCGGGACGCCGCGGCTCGGGAGGTCGCCGCCCGGATGGCCGCGGCCGCGGCCGCCTGGCTCGACGCGCTCGAGCCCGCGCAGCGCGCGGTGGCCAGCGGTCGCGCACCCAGCCCGGACGCCGAGTCCGACGCCGAGCGCAGGCGCTGGTTCTACACCCCCACCGACCACGGCGGGCTGCCCCTCGGCGCCCAGCGGCCGGCCCAGCAGGGCCTCGCTCACCAGCTGGTCGCCACCGGGCTGTCCACCGCCGGGTACGTCACCGTCGCCACCATCATCGGGCTGGACAACGTGCTCGATCACGTCGAGGGCTGGACCGTCCACTGGGGCCGGGAACGCGGCCGCGACCCGGGGCTGTACTACCTGCGGGTGTTCGGCGAGCCCGGCGGCTCCGAGCCCTGGGGCTGGCGCTTCGGCGGCCACCACGTGTCGCTGAACAACCTCATCGCCGACGGCATGGTCGTCTCCACCACCCCGTGCTTCCTGGGCGCCGACCCGGCCGTCTCCCCGCTGCTCGGACCCGCTTCGCTGCGTCCGCTGGGCGCGACCGAGGACCTGGCCCGCGACCTCGTCCGCTCGCTCGACCCCGGACGGGCCGCCCGCGCCATCCTGCTCGACCGGGCGCCGTCCGACATCGTCGGCGGCAACCGGGCCCGGCTGGCGGACGGCGACCAGATGATCCACCTGCGTGACATATGGCGCGGGCACTTCACCGAGCCGCGGCTCGATAAACGGGTGACCCAGATGGGCGACCGCGCCGAGCTGGCCTCCGGCTACGACGCCAGCGACCACCAGCGGCTCGCGCTGACCAGCGTCCCCAAGGGCCTGCCGGCCCGGGAACTAGACGCCGGGCAGCGGGACCTGCTGCGCGCACTGCTGGCCACCTACCTGGGGCGCGTCCCGGACGGCCTGTCGCCGCAGGCGGACTACGCCGACGACACCGCCCTGGACGCCATCCACCTGGCCTGGGCCGGCCCGACCGCCCCCGGCCAGCCGCACTACTACCGGCTGCAGGGCCCGCGCCTGCTCACCGAGTACGACAACACCCAGCGCCAGGCCAACCACGCCCACTCGGTGTGGCGGGATCCGGCCGCCGACTTCGGCTACGACGCCCTCGGCGCGCACCTGACCGCGCACCACCGCTGAGGCGGAGGGACCTCTCGCGGCCCTGAGCTGACGTCCGTCCCGCCGCTGGGCAAGATCGATGAGGCCGAACGGGATGTCTGCGTGCCCCGGTCCGGTGGCCCGCCCCGACGGCGGGCAGCTCATCTATGTCGGTTGATTGGGTTGTTGTATTCCCAATACCGATTCGGGTCAGCCCTGCAGAGTCGCCGATTCTGGTTGCGGGATATGCGTGGCTTCTGGGACTATGCCGGATCATCGGGGTTCGTCAGGGCTGACCGTAAAGGGGTTGCGCAGTGCGTTCATCGTTGTTCAGTCGTGCCCGTATGGTGTCGGCAGCGGCCGTCATCGCCGCAGGTGCCACGTGCAGCACTTTTGCCTTGTCCGCCACTGCGGCCCCATCCGCCCCGGCGGGCAACCCGCTCGTCCGGCTGACCGCCGACCAGATCGCCAAGAAGGCGGCAACCGACCTCGAGGCGGCGGCGTCGTTCCATTACCACGGATCCGGCAAGGCTTCGGGCCAGACCGTCTCGATCAGCATGTCGGTGACGCACAAGGGCTGCACCGGCTGGATCGGTGACGGCCGCAACGGCGGGTTCGCGATCCTGGCCATCGGGAAGACGGTGTGGATCCAGCCAAACGACAAGTTCTGGGAGTATGTCGGCGTCCCGGCTTCCCAGCTGTCGGCGGTCCACGGCGAGTGGCTCGAGACCACGGGGACCGGCAGCAACTCGCTGTCTGCCGCGTTCGCGCCGTTCTGCAACGCGAACAAGCTGGTGTCCATTCTCGCCCCGCAGCTGACCGGCCTGGTCAAGGGCAAGACGATCAAGATCTCCGGGCATCCGGCGTTGCAGTTGCGGAACAGCAGCGGCTGGGAGAGCATCTACGTCTCGATCTCGAGCAAGCCGGAAATCTTGCGCATCAGCGACAACGGCACGATCAACTTCTCCGCGTACGGCGCGCGCGTCACGCTCACCCCGCCGCCGGCCAGTGACGTGATCAAGCTGTCCGGCGCGTCCCTCCGCGCGCATTCGCTGCAGGACCTACTCCGGGGCATGTAGCTCGCCGGGCTGGGCCAGTGTTACGGAGCGAGAGTACAAGAGCATGACTGGCGATGACACCGGCCTCCCGGTTTCCCAAGATGGCGAACAACCGCCGGACGCAGTGCTAGGCCTTCCGCAGGACAGCGAGGGGTCCTACCTCTGTCAACCGCTGTCTCACCCCGGCGCGTCTCACGGGACACAGGACGTCACGACCGGGGGAACAGCCAGAACTCGCGCATGACGGCGAAGGACCAGGCGCCAAGCACGAACATCGCCACGGCTGCGGATGTCACCGCCGCCAGCGATGCCCGGCGTGGCAGGCGAGTCACCAGCCAGCTGCCGAGCAGCGCGATGGCGCCGGCGGCGGGGACGTAGAACCGGGCGGACTGCAAGGTAGAGAGGACGGGATTGGCCATCCATGTGTAGGCGGCATACAGCCCCCACACGCTGAACCATGACGCGGCCAGGGCCAGCCCCACGGCCAGGTCACGGCGGGCGTGCCCGGCCCGCTCATCATCGGCTCTGCGCAACCTCACTCGCCGTGCGGCGATCCACGCCAGCGCCGCCAGCGCGAGCACCAGCATGGGAATGGCCTGGATCAGGTGGGCCGGCATGTACCGCAGGTTGGGCAGCACCGCGCCGAGGCTGAAGGTGATCTCTCCCGGCCGTGAAGGTCGGCATGTAATCGCGCCAGGCAAACAGCAGCGCCGCACCCGAGGAGCAGAACAAGGCCACGGCGGCCGCCCCGCCGTAGCGGCCCAGCCAGCGCCGGGCCCCGAAGAACAGGCCCAGGCAGCCCAGCGCCCCGTAGAACAGCGGCGCCAGCCGGATGATCCCGGCCGCCTGGAACGGCGCAGCCAAGAACGGGTAACCGGGATCCTTCTCGCTGATCCACCGCCCGCCGGGGAGCTGCACCCACTGCTGGACACCTGGGGCGCCTGCAACCGCGCCGGGCAGCTGAGCGGCCAGGCGGTCAACCTGGGCGGTGGACAACGTCAGGAAATGCCCCTGGGTTATCGCCACGATCGAGGCGCGATACGCATAATCGTCCGGCTCCACCAGCCTGGACGCGGAACTCAGCACCACCACGCACAGCACCGCGAACGCGGCCAGGGCGACGAAAGCCTCCGCGCGGTCCCGGCTCACCCGAACCCGAGCCGGAGACCTCGCCTCACTGCTGGCCCGGGCCAAGGGCCGGCCCTGCATCAAGGCGTTGTCCCGGGTGCAGCCAACGTGAACGCCGCCTCGACCGCGGAAAGTATGACCGGGGCCGCTGTGGCCTCGTTGATGGGCGCTGACGGGTTCTCGGCCAGCACGGCGACGACGTAGCTCTGCCCGGTCTGGGTGGTAGCCAGGTAGGCCACAGTCAGGACCCCCGGCTCGGATCCGCCCTTGAACCAGGTTGTCTTCTTCCACTGGCTGGGGTCGAGGTGGAGCCCGCCATGGTTGAGCGAAAGCACGTTGCTGATCGGGGACAGGCCCGGCTGGCGGGCGAGGGCGGCGAGGGACGTGTAGACGCGGCAGATGTCGCGGGTTGCCTCGTGTCGGGCTGGTCTGGGTGCACGCGGGGGCGCGAGCGGTTTCACTGCGGCCATCTGGTCTGCTCGGCTTCTGTTACCGGGTCGCGTGTCATCAGCCGGGCCCCGGTCGTGCTGGCGGTCTGCGGTGTGGCGCCGGCTCCGGCGAGGGCGAGCGGGACGTGCCGGGCCAGTGAGGTGAGCTCGGGTTGCAGCGGCTCGAGGGTCTGTGGGACGGTGGCGGCGAGGACGACCAGGTCGGGGTGCGAGGTGGCGGCGGCGCGGGCCAGCTCCTCGACTGGGGTGCTGGGTCCCAGGTAGCCGATCCGCCACCCGTTGCGGTTGAGCACGACGCCGAAGATCATCAGCGCCATGTCATGCAGCTCGCCGGGCGGGCAGGCCAGGAGGGCCTGCGGCCCGTGCCCGCTGCCCCAGCCGCGGGCGAGGCCCGCGAGTCGGCCGCGGATGAGGTTGCTGGCGAAGTGCTCGGCGGCGATGCTGGCCGTCCCGCGCTGCCAGCGCTCGCCGAGGTCGGCAAGGTAGGGCAGGACGATATCGCGCAGGACGGCCGGCAGGGACAGTTCGGCCATGAGCCGGTCCAGGACGGCCTGCGCGGCCGGCTCGTCGAAGGCGTCGAGAGCTCGGCGGAGCTCGGCGAAAGGCTCACTGCCCGCTGGCGCGGCCGCGGGCGGACTGGCGAGCGCGCCGGCAGCGGGACTCGCGTCGCCTCTGAGGGCAGCGCGGGCCGCCTCGGCCGCGGACAGCCCTTCGGCGAGGTATGCCTGCATGCGGCGGATCCGCGCCTCGTCGGCCTCGGAGTACAGCCGGAACCCGCCCGCGGAGCGCACCGGGTGCAGTAGGCCGTAACGGCTCTCCCAGGCCCGGAGCACGTGGTCGCTGACTTCCAGGCGCCGGCTGAGCTCGCCAATGCGCAGCAGCGGGCGGTCTGAGGGAAAGTCCACGGAGATAATTATACATTCTCTAGACAGACATTTGACATTCTCCGCGGAAGTGGCGTAGCCTAAACCTCGACAAACTCTCTACGAAACCTAGACGAGTCGCGGCCTTGCGGGCGGGCCGGGGAGGAGATGGACATGCGAGGGCTCAGATACCTGACGGCAGCCGTGGCGATCACGGGCCTGCTGACTGGCTCGGCGGTCACGGCGGCGTCGGCGGCAACGTCACAGGGTGCGGCGGCTCGGGCCACGGCGGGCGTGCACCTGCGCGGCGGAACGACCGCGGTCACCACGGCCCCCGGTGTGGCGTCGGCGCTGCTGCAGAATGGCATCGTGCCGCGAGCCATCTGGCCGGGCAGCGAGCAGGTGCTGCCCGGCAGGAACGGCCCGGCGGTGCGGTTCGCGTTCCCGGTGACCGGGGGCCTGGTGTCCCTCAGCCCGCTCGGCGGCAACGTCTATCACCGTGGCGGGATCTTGTTCCGCAACACTAAGAACGGGAAGACGATCGAGGTCAGCCGGTTCACCATCGACCTGACCCACGGTGACCTGACCGGCATCGTGAACGGCAACCCCGCCGCCCGCGTGCCGCTGTTCCGGCTCGGCCTGTCGCACGCCAGGCTCGCGGTGGGCAGGCATCTGGTCACGGCGCGGGGGATCGTCCTCACGCTCACCTCCGTCGCAGCCAAGGCGCTCAACGCCGCGCTGGGAACCAAGCTGTTCACGGCCGGGCTGGAACTAGGCACCGCACGCACCGTCCTGCGGTTCTAGTACAGGTTGGCAGGCATGCCTGCGGATCGCGGCGGGCTGGCACAGCAGATCGCAACCTGCGTGAGCGAAGCGCCAGCCCCGCCGCCGGCTGCACGGTGGCGCACGTTGCTGCCACGCCAGACAGGAAACAGCGGCCGCCGCCAGTGCAGATCCAGGCATAGCCGGCCACGGAGTGAAGGAGGAGTTCAGAGATGGCCCGCTATCACGCGATCGTGGAGTCGCGGAGTCCAGCTGCCGAGACGTTCGGCTACCTGGCGACCTTCAGCAATGCGGCGGAATGGGATCCCGGCGTACTGGCCGGGGAACAACTGGATCCCGGGCCGGTCAGGGCCGGCAGCCGGTTCCGGCTCGTGGTGCCGTTTCTGGGGGCGCGGATGTCCCTGACCTATGAGGTCATCAGGTTCGTGCCGGGCCGGGAGGTACTTCTGCACGCCGCTAATGTCTTGCTGCGATCCACCGACCGGATCCTCGTGACCGACGCCGCGGACGGCTCGACAGTCAGCTATGACGCCGAGGTGCGGCTACGGGGCCCGCTGCAGGTGCTCGACCCGCTCCTGCAGCCGGGTTTCCGCGTCGTGGCGGAACGGGCGGCTGCCGGGCTCGCCGACGCCCTGTCCGGGCGCCCGCCGGGTCGTGGTACCCGGACGCCCGCGGCCGCACCGGCGCCGTCTGGCGGGGCGGCACAGCCGGCGGGAGGCAGGCCGTGACCGGCTTCGGGCAGGCTGTGGACGCGGCCGTGGAGGCCTGCGTGGTCCCGGGCTTCTCCCGGATCGGGCTTGCCGTCCGGTCCCGGCTGCTGCCCGAGTTCACCACCGGTGAGCCTCCCGCCATCGGCGGAAAGGCCGTCATCATCACCGGCGCCACTTCCGGGATCGGGTACGCGGCAGCGGTCGCCCTGGCCCGGCGGGGCGCGGCGGTCCACTTTCTCGCGCGGGACCGCGACCGGGCAGAGCGGGCCCGGCGCGGCATCGCCGCCGAATCCGGCAGCACGCGTATCAGCTACGGGCTGGCGGACATGGAGGACCTGGACGCGGTACGGGACTTCGCCCGCCAGTTCAATGCCACCCATGACCGGCTCGACGTGCTCATCCACAACGCGGGAGCCATCCATCCAGACTTTCGCGCAGACGAAGCCGGGACCGAACTGACGGTCCTGGGCCAGGTGGTCGCGCCGTTCCGGTTCCTGCTGACCCTCCTGCTGATGCCGGCGCTGCTCGCTGCCGCCCCTTCCCGGGTGATCACCGTCTCCTCGGGCGGGATGTACACCCAGCGCCTGGATCTGGCCACCCTGCAGATGCCAAGGTCACGCTACCGGGGCGTCACCGCGTACGCGAAAGCCAAGCGGGCGCAGGTGGCGCTGAGCCGGGAGTGGGCGCGGCGGCTCGCCGGAACCGGCGTCGCGTTCCATGCCATGCACCCGGGCTGGGTGAACACCCCGGGCGTGGCCGCCGCGCTCCCGGGCTTCTACCGGGCCACCGGGCCGATCTTGCTCACACCGGAGCAAGGAGCCGACACCATCGTCTGGCTGGCCACCATGCCGCCTGAGCGGCTGGGCAGCGGCCGGTTCTGGCACGACCGGCGCCCGCGGCCCGAATACCCGCTGCCGTGGACGCGCGAGCCAGACCCCGGCGCTGCACGCACGCTGTGGGACCACCTGGACAAGGCGACCGCCACAGGCGCACCGAAGCTGGCCCAGGCAGGGCTGGATAGCGTGGCTGCTGACCATGACATCTCTTCACAGGGGCAGAGATGACCGAGCAGCAGCCGTATGACGTGGCGGAGCTCAGGGACGGTTTCGAACTGCGCCGCTACCCGGCCCACCTGGTCGCCGAGATCGAGGTAGCTGGCTCGTTTGATGTGGCACCCAACCGCGCGTTCCGCCCGCTCGCGGGTTACATCAATGGCGCCAACCGCTCCCGCCGCCGGATCGCCATGACCGCGCCGGTCACGCAGCAGGCCGCCGACCCAGAGAAGATCGCGATGACCGCCCCGGTGCTGCAGCAAGCCGCCGGCCGGCCCGGCCGCTACCTGGTTCAGTTCGTGATGCCATCTCACCTCACCGCCGAGACGCTGCCACTCCCTCAGGATGCCCGGGTGCGAACGCGGGAGATCCCGCGCCAGCTGGCGGCAGCGGTGCGATTCTCTGGCCGGTGGACACACAAGGCGTTTGACGAACGCGGCGCCGCACTGCGCCGGGCCGTCGCCGCATCTGGCCTCCGGCCAGCCGGCCCGATGCGTTATGCCCGTTTCAACCCGCCGTGGACTCCTTGGTTCGCCCGGCGGAACGAAGTCGTACTGCCCGTCGAGGAGTGACCAGGACGGCTGCCGCAGAGAGGGGTGCGCCGTGTGCCGCGGCTCTGCTGGCAGCTGTGGCGTTGCGCCTGCCACAGCACGGTCACCGGGGGCCTGCGCAGCCGACCCGCCGCGTGCCCAGGGCCGCGGCGGACCCGGATGGTCAGGGCGTTGTCCGTGGCCGATCTGCGTGAGTCGCCGCCTGCAGGGTTGCCGACTGGCATGGGCCGCCCCGAGCCGGCGGCCCCTGCCAGTCATGCTGCCGGGAGTCAGGCGGTGACGGCCTGCTTCTCGTCGTGGCTGGTGACCTGGATGCTGCGGGGCTTGGCGGCCTCGTGGACCGGGATGGTCAGGGTCAGCACCCCGGCGGCGTAGTCCGCGCCGATGTGGTCGGCGTCCAGGGTCTCGCCGAGGAAGACCTGCCGGGTGAAGGTGCCGTAAGGCCGTTCGGCGACGATCATCTCGGCGCCGTCGGCCTTGACCGGGGCGCGCTCGGCGCGGACGGTGAGCACGTTCTGCTCGACGGTCAGGTCGATGGAGTCGGCGGAGATGCCGGGCAGGTCCAGGCAGATGTAGAAGTTGTCGCCCTGGCGGTAGGCGTCCATGGGCATCGCGGCGGGCCGGACGTTGGTGCCGAGGACCTGCTGGGTGAGCCGGTCCAGCTCGCGGAACGGGTCGGTGCGCATGAGCATGATCGGGTGCCTCCTTACCTGTCTGAGATGGTCATGTCACGCTCCCGGGATCTATATAGCACGCCTCGGATTTACCTGACAAGGCTCGACTGAGATTTTCTCCTGGAGCATACTGGAGGCAAGATGTCGCTGGCCTGTCGGCGAAGGGTAGGTGACGGTCATGGCCGCTGCGGATCACGGCGGCCCGGGCCTGGATCTGTACCAGCTGCTCGGGGTGCCCCGGGAGGCCTCCCGGGAGGAGATCGCGCAGGCCTGGCGGCGCCGGGCCCGGGACGAGCACCCTGATGCCCGGCCGGCCGACGCTGACGCGCCGGGCCGGTTCCGCGCGCTGGCCGAGGCCTGGCAGGTGCTCGGCGACCCGGCCCGCCGCGCCGCCTATGACCGTACCCTCGCCCGCGAGCAGCCCGCGGCCCGGGTCACGGTGCGGCGGGCTGCCAACCCGGGCCGGGTGACCCCGCTGGTGCGGGTGCCGGGGCCGCCGCTGCGGGCGGGCCCGGTCCGGATGGAAGACCCCCGTCCGGCACCGCCGACGGGCGGCTGGGATGAGCAGGACGTCAGGCTCGCGGTGCTGGCGGAACTGGCGCTGCGGTACCTGGCCGCCGACCGGGGCCGGCCGTGGTGAGCCCAGGGTGGGCAGACCTGGACCGGGGCCTGTTCAGCATCTCGGTGGCCGCCGAACTGGCCGGGCTGCACCCGCAGACGCTGCGGATCTACGAGCGGGAGGGGCTGCTGGACCCGGCGCGCAGCGCAGGCGGCACCCGCCGGTACTCCCGGCGGGACATCGACCGGCTGCAGGAGATCTGCGCGCTGACCGCCGACGGGCTGAACCTGGCCGGCATCCGCCGGGTCCTGCAGCTGCAGGAACAGACCCGGCAGCTGCAGGCCGAGCTGGCCCGGCTCAGGGAACTCGCCGGCGAGCAGCCCTCCGCGCGGCAGGCCCGGCAATCGCGCCCCCGCACCGACAGCAGCGGGTAGCCCAGGTCGCCCTGGTGCAGCCCGGACCGCCCCGGGTCAGTTGTCCTGCCCGTCCCGCTCACCGAGCTGTTCATGCAGGCAGGCGGTCAGGGCTCGCTCGGCGGCCAGGTCATCTTCCAGGTCAAGGATCCGCAGCGCGGCGGCCAGGGTGTGGCCCTGGTCGAACAGCTCCCTGACCCGGGCGGCGAAGGCCAGCTGGCGGCGGCCGTAGCGGCGGCGCCCGCTCGCGGTCCGCTGCGGCCGCACCGCGTCGGCGGCATCCAGCGAGCGCAGGAACGCCTGCTGCACCCCGAGCACCTCGGCGGCCCGCCCGGTGGTGTAGGCCGGGTAGTCCGGATCGTCCAGGGCATCGAGCCGTCCGGTCATTACCGGGGTACCTCCGATCCGGAAGAACTTCCAAGAGAACTTGACAGTTTCCTGCAGTCGGTGCTATATGAAAAGTGTATCGGTCATTGACCTGGTGATGCTACCGCAGATTCCCGGGAGGGTGATCGGCATGACGCTATCCACCCGCGAGGCGGACGCGGCGTTTGCGGACCTGATCTGCGACGACCCGCAGTGGCTGGACGCGGAGTTCGACGCGCTGATCTCGGCCTCCTTCGGCGAGCCGCCCGCGCCGCCGCCCGCGCCGCCCCGGGTCCCGCCCCGCCCCGGCATCCCGTGCCCACCCTCCCGGCGGCCCTCGCCAGGCCAGGCCGCCCATACCTCCCCGGGCACCGGGCCGGACCACGGCCGGCAGCGCTCGCCTCCGGCGCATCCCCCGGCCGGCCACCGGGCCGCCCCCGTCCCTGAGCGGGCGGCGGCCCGCACCACAGCACTCAGCACCCGGCAGACGGGAAGGAGGACCGGACAAGACGTCATCGAACTGAACCTCTGACAGACGGCGGGGCTCTCCGAGGGGAGCCCCGCCGCCATGTTTCTCTCAAGGATTTCCGCTTCACCGGCTGCGAGCCGCACCGCGGCCCTTCTGGTCCGGCATCGCCGCCAGTTACGGGCCGACGGGCCGCCGATCTTCTGTACCTGTGTCGGCAACCGCAACCCAGCCGGGCCCGCCCCGCCTTACCAGCGGCAGTGGCGATGAGCCACCCTGGCGGCGGCCCGCGCAGGACACCAGGCCGTTACCGCCTGCACGTGGTCTGCGCCCGGCCGCAGACCCGCCAGCTCCTCTGACTGACCGGCCTGGACCGAACTCGCCGGCTCGCCCACCCGGGCCGAAGCGCTCAGGCCCTGCCGCCGGTGCCGGGCCAGCCGACCGCGGCCACCCTGGACCACCCCAGATCCTCAGAGGTGACGAAGATGACTGAGCCCAGGTTCCCCGTTCAGATCATCCGCGGCGTGCCCGTCGTGGTCGCGCCGCAGGAAATCGACAACGCTGAAGAACTGCGGGCGGCCCTGCTATCCGCCGCCTGCTGCCGAGGAACTGCACTGTTGGAGGCTACACACGGGACCCGGCGCCAGGTCGCCCGCTTCGGACGGTCCGTTCGGGGATGATAGATCCGAACGGGCCGGGTATCACCGGTCTCCGTCCGCCAAGGAGCCCGGCCCGGCGGGACGCTTGGGCTGCCGCCACTGGTTGGCCCGGATGCCGCGGGCGGCGTCGCTGACGGTGCGCTCGATCCTGGCCTGGCGGGTGGCGTCCGGCCTGGCGTTGCCGATCCACTCCAGGATGGCCCGGCGCGCGGACCGGGGGAAGGCGTCCCAGTGGCGGCAGGCGGCGGGGTCGGCGTCCAGGGCCGCGGCCAGGTCGGCCGGCTCGGCCAGGGTCTCGGTCTGGTCCAGGCGGCCGAACTCGACGGCACCCCCGTCATCGTCAACGCCCTCGACCCCGACCTCACCGCGACCTGGCCCCGCGCCGAGGCCATGGGCGCCCGGCCGGTCGCCGACAGCGTGCCGGGGATCGTGTGGGCCGCCACCCTGCCCGACGACGGGCCGCGCGGCGGCTTCTTCCGGGACGGCCGACCGCACCCCTGGTAACCGGCCCTCCAGTTCCTGCACTTGCTGGCGGGCCGAATCCGCCATGGCGCTGATGAACCGGGCGATGACCTGCAGTTCGTCATCGGTGAAGCCGTCCAGGATGGCGTGCGCGCGGTCGCCGAGCGAGCCGAAGAACGCCAGGCCAGTGGCCTTGCCCTGGTCGGTGTAGCGGAGGTGGACGACCCGGTTGTCGGCCGGGTGGTCGCGGGCGCGGCGGATGTGCCCGGCGTGCTCGAGGCGGTCGATAACCAGGCTGGCGCCGCCGGAGGACAGGCCGAGCTGCTCGCGCAGCTGCCCGGCGGTCAGCGGCGTGCCGTTGCCCTCGGCGCTCATGATCGCGACCAGGGCGCGCAGGTCGGCGGCCTGCAGCCGTTGCAGCTCGGCGAAGGCGTGGCCGATCCGGCCCGAGTCCGTCCCGTACCGGCGAAGCGCGTCGATGATGATCCACCGGAGCCGGGCCTGGTCGCCGCCGGCCGGATAGAAGTCAGCCACCTGGTTGCGTCATCTCCCTGCGCACATTATATGCTCATCGAGTGAATAATTCATCGAATGAGTCTTTTCCCGAGCCGACGGCGCACACGGTGCACGGCGTTGCCCGGCTGGCCCGGTGGTCGCTCGCCCACCGATGGATCGTAGTCGCAGCCTGGGTCGTGCTGGCCCTGGCCGGCGGCCTGGCCGCCGCCCAGTCCGGCCACCGGCTCTCCTTCGCCTTCGACCTGCCCGGCCAGCCCGCGTACGAGACGAACACGGCCATCGCCTCCGAGTTCGGCTCGGGCGGCGACAACCCCCCGCTGGTCGTGGTGGTCCGCCTGCCGCCGGGCAGCACGGTGGACTCACCCGGCGTCCGGGCGCAGCTCGCCGCGGCGTTCGGGAGGGCGGCCGCGGCACTGCCCGGCGCCCGGGCCGCGTCCTGGGTCAGTACCGGCGGCCGGGCCTTCGTCTCCGCCGACGGGCGGACCGCGTTCCAGCTGCTGTACCCGGTCCCGGACTTCGCGAGCAGCGACCCCTACGCCTCCGTGCTGCCCCGGCTGAACCGCGCCGTGGCCGGCCTCCGGGTTGACGGGGCGCCGGTCCTGGTCACCGGGGCCAGCATCCTGTCCTCCGGCGGCTCCGGCGGCGGCTCCGGCGTGCTGGCCGAGACCCTGCTCGCCGGGGCCGGGGCGCTGGCCGTCCTGGCCGTCGTGTTCGGCTCTCTCGTCGCGGTGACGCCGCTGCTCATCGCGGCGGTCGCGATCCCGTCGGCGTTCGTGTTCATCTACGCCCTGACCTACGCGATCACCGTGTCGACCCTGGTGCAGAACATCGTCGCCCTGGTCGGCCTGGGCGTGGCCATCGACTACGCGCTGCTCATCGTGACCCGGTGGCGGGAGGAACGCGGCCGCGGCCTGGACAACCGGGCGGCGGTGCTGCGGGCCTCGGCGACCGCCGGGAGCTCGGTGCTGTTCTCCGGCATCACGGTCGCCGTCAGCCTGGCCGCGCTCGCCCTGACCAGCGTCCCGTTCCTGCGCAGCATCGGCCTGGCCGCCATGCTCATCCCGCTGATCAGCATCGCCGTGTCGGCCACGCTGCTGCCCGTGGTGCTGGACGCGGCCGGCCCGGCGCTGGAATGGCCGCGCCGCCGGCCCGCCCGGACCCTCAGCCCGCTGTGGACCCGGATCGCCCGCCGGGTCACCGCACGCCCCGGATGGCCGGCCGCCGGGGCGCTGGCCATCCTGGCCGTGCTCATCGTCCCGGTCTTCTCGCTCAACCTCGGCGAGCCCCAGGCCACCGCGACCGCGGCCACCGCCCCCGCCAGCGCCCGCGCGGGCCTGGACGCCCTGGTCTCCTCCGGCATCGGCGCCGACGTGCTGCGGCCGACGGAGCTCCTGCTCCCGGCCGGCCGTGACATTCCGCCGCCCGGCGGCCGGATCACCGTGGTCTCGCCCGCCGCCTGGGCGCGGGACGGCCAGCACATCGCGGACGCCTGGTCGCCGGCCGATCCCTCGACCGCCGGCGGCAAGGCCGCGCTGGGCGCGATCCGGGCCGCCGCGGCCACGGTGCCCGGCGCCCGGACCGGCGGCTCGCCCGCCCAGGACGCCGACTTCATCACCGCCCTGTACGGCCGGAACCTGGCCGTCATCCTCGCCGCCATCGCGGTCGTCACGTTCGCCCTGCTCGCCCGGGCCCTGCGGTCGCTGTGGCTGCCGGTCAAGGCGCTGCTGCTCAACCTGCTCTCGCTGGCCGCCGCGTTCGGCGTGCTGACCTTCGTCTGGCAGGAAGGCCACGGCACCACCGCCCTGTTCGCCAGCCCGGCCACCGGCGCCGTCACGCTCTGGGTGCCGCTGGCGGTCTTCGCCCTGCTGTTCGGCCTGTCCATGGACTACGAGGTGTTCATCCTGACCCGGATCAACGAAGAGTACGAGCAGACCGGCGACATCCGCCAGGCCGTCGTCCGCAGCATCGGCCACACCGGCCGGCTCGTCAGCTCCGGTGCGCTCATTCTCTGTCTGGCCTTCATCGCCCTGGGCGGCGTCCCGGTCACCGACGTGAAGATCCTGTCCACCGGGCTGGCCGCCGGGATCATCATCGACGCCACCGTCATCCGCGGCGTGCTCGTCCCGGCCCTGGTCGCCCTGTTCGGCCGGGCCAACTGGTGGCTGCCCCGGCCGGCCGCCCGGCTGCTGCGCGTCACCCCGCTCACCGCCGGGGTGTCCCACGACTCACCCGCCCCGCCCGGCGGCATCCGGCCCGCAGAGTCTATTGCTATTCAGCCGTCGCTGCAGCATCAGCCGACACTGCAGCACCGCGTGCGGTGAGCTGGGCCAGGTACGCGGCGGCGCGCCGGTCGACCTCGGGGGACTGGGTCGGCGTAGTGCCGGAGCGTGGTCGCTCCGCCGCCGCTGTGGCCGAGGCGCGCGGCGGTGTTGCGCGGGTCGAAGCCGCCGGCGAGGAGCTGGCTGGCGGTGTAATGCCGTCCGCCCTTGATGTCGAGCTCCACCCCGGCGGCATCTGCGGCTGCAGCGACCTTGTGCGTGGCCCAGTCCGGGTTCCACGGCCGGGCACGCGCGGTTCATTGGAGAACAGGTACGCATCATCTCGCAGCTCGACGCCAACCGCGGCAAGCTCGTCCCTGATCTCGTCCAGGTAGCTCTCGACGAGCACGCAGGTGGCCGGGTCGATCGCGAGCCAGCGGTCCTGGTGAGTCTTGGTGTCCTTGCGGACGCGATGACCGGCGCGGACGACGTAATTGAAGGCGATGTGTACCAGGGCCCCGGTCGAGGTCGATGTCGCGGATCTGCAGGCCGCACGGCTCGCCACGTTCCACGGACCAGGGTCGAGATGAGGTGCTTACCTACGCTGAACTGAGAGCCGGTGAGCGGGTTCGAACCGCTGGCCTGCCGTTTACAAGAAGTACGGCCCCGTGCAGCATGCGCGCTAGCTGTACCAATGGCACAGCTCATCGCACTGACAGCACTCGCTGCGCTGGGATTATCCAGAGCGTCGTTCCACGAACCGTTCCACACGGACGGCAGGCAATGGCCCATGACCGTAACCGAGCGTAGTGACCGGAATCCATGTGCGTTCCGCCGACCGCACAGGGGCGGACTAGCCAGGCTGGCTTTTAATGGCGCCTGATTGTGAATCAGCCGGGTGATCCTCCGCCCTCGTCGTCAAGCGCGGGCCGCGGATGCATGCTGGCGGCATGTAATGTTCTTGTCGCCCACTTTTCAGCAAGAGGGGGCTGGCGGTGGATGCTGGCCTGGCGATTGCCGGTCTGACTCTGCTGCTCGTCGCGGCGGTGTCCCGACCTTTGTCTAGTACGCCCATCACGCCCGCGATAGTGGTGGTCGCGGTCGGCGTTCTCGTCGGCCCGCTCCTGCTAAACGACCTGTCGGTGCCACCTACAAGCGCCACGGTGCGGACGCTCGCCGAGGCGACGCTCGCGGTGGTGCTGTTCTCCGATTCCTCGCGCGTGAACATGCGGGCGCTCCAGCGCGAGGCTTCGATGCCTGTCCGCTTGCTTAGCGTCGGTCTGCCGCTGACGATCGTGCTGGGAGGGCTGGTCGCGATTGCCCTGTTCGGCTCGTTCTCGTTTAGTGAGGCGTTGATCCTTGGCGTGATCCTTGCTCCGACCGACGCCGGGCTTGGCAGCGCGGTCGTCACGGACACCAGACTTCCGCAAGTTGTGCGGCAGTCGCTGAACGTCGAGAGCGGCCTCAACGACGGGATCTGCGTCCCGCTGCTGCTGATAGTGCTGGCGACCGTCTCCGGTGCTGGCGGCGGGCCCCACCCGGTGCGGGTGCTCGCCGAGCAGATCGGCTACGGGCTGCTCGGCGGCCTCGCCGCCGGCATGCTCGCCGCGGCGGTTGTGATCATTGCCGGAGGACGACGCCTGATCGACGATGCGTGGCAGCAGATCATCCCCCTGGCCGCGGCGATGCTCGCGTACGGGATCGCGAACGTCCTGGGCGGTTCGGGGTTCATCGCCGCATTCGTGGCCGGTGCGCTGTTCGGCCTGCTCGCTGGCGACAAAGCCGCGGGAATGATGCGCTTCACCGAGGAGACCGGGGCGGCGCTCGACAGCGTTACGTTCCTCGTTTTCGGTGCCGTGCTGCTCGGCCCGGCGTTTGAGCACATGAGCTGGCAGATCGCGCTGTACGCCGTGCTGAGCCTCACGGTCGTGCGGATGGTGCCGGTGGCGATCTCGCTGTGGGGCACTCACGCGCAGGCTCCGACGGTCGCGTTCATGGGCTGGTTTGGCCCACGCGGGCTTGCATCGATCGTGTTCGCAGTGATAGTCGAGGACGCGCATCTCCCGCACGCCGGGACAATCGTCGCGGCCACCTACCTGACCGTCGGGCTGTCGGTCCTGGTACACGGGCTCTCGGCGGCGCCGCTAGTAGGTCGTTACGCCACCTGGTACCAAGCCGCCGCGGACAAAAGCCCTCCTGCGATGGAGGGCCAACCAGCACACGAGCACCGGGCGCGGGGAGTTCCTCAACCACCTTGAATCGGTCCGCAAGCGTTCTCACCTGCAGGCACTCAACCACCGTGGTGTTAGCGGACTCGTGTCTTGTGCATACGCCAGGGCGTACGACATCCGCAAACCTGTAACCTCACAAGGCTTCACGATCGGGGCATCGGAGGGGTGGCCCCTCTTGCAACGCCGCCCGCCAACCCCAGACATACGTGCGGCAATCGTGCGGGCCGTCAGAGGGTCCGATGCGAGTCCGGTCGTCGCGGTTCCCTGTGGCGAGGGCCGCCATCTGGTCCGTAGCCAGCGGCAGCACGGTGGCTGAAGGTCTCTGCGCTAGCGGTGAGGGCTGTAGCGGCGGCATGCTGTCGGCAGGAGGCGTCCTGGTTGCTGCATCCGTTGCTGCGCCGTCGTGACAGTCTGAGGACCACCGAGGCAAACGAGGTGGTCAGCTGAACCGCGGCTCAAAAGGCCGCGAGGTGGCATGGCATCTCGCAGAGACCCATCGCGCTCAGGCTCGTTTTGGCTGGTCAGGCCTGGCGGCTTCGTCTCCTAGCGATACGAGGCGAAGCAGGGCGGATCCAGCGCGACATGTTTGTTGGGGCAGCCGTTGGGACAGGTATGGGGAGGGACTTGATCGATCGAAGGAGACGGTCATGAAGAGCAAGGCCGCCATACAGGTAGAGCATGGGGGGCCGTTGGTGGTCGAGGAAATCGACATCCCGGATCCCGGTCCGAACCAGGTCACGGTCCGCAACTTCGCGAGCGGTGTTTGCTATTCCCAGGTGCACCAGTTGCGCAACCCCGGGTTGCCTAGGCCGATGGGCCTCGGCCATGAGGGCAGCGGCGTCGTTACACGCGTGGGGAAGGAAGTCACCCACGTAAAAGAAGGCGATCACGTCATCTCTACATGGGTTCCCCGGATTCCCATTAGTGGATTGCCTGCTTCCAAGCCCACCGGCGCTACCTTCCACGGACGGCCCGTCATCGCTGACGGCGATGTGTATACCTGGAGCGAGCACATGGTGACGTTCGCGGAGAAGGTCGTCCCTATGTCACCGTCGGACCCTACTGATATCACCTGCCTCGTTGGCTGCGCCGTGTTGACAGGAGCCGGCGCGGTGCTGCATACGGCGAAGGTCGGGCCTGGCCAGTCGGTGGCTGTATTCGGCGTTGGAGGCATCGGTCTGTCGGCGATTGGCGCCGCTGCTATTGCTGGCGCTGATCCCATTATCGCGGTGGACTTGGTCGACCGTAAGTTGCAGTTTGCTAGGGAGTTCGGTGCTACCCATGGTATCAATGCCTCGGATACCGACCCTGTAAATGCGATTTGGGCGATCAACCCAGGCGGAGTTGACTATGCCCTGGACGCAGTCGGCGCGCCAACGACCGCTCTCCAGATTCTGGAGGCAGCCAGGCAAGGAGGGCCAAGGGCGGACAACCAAGGTGGCATGGCGGTGCTCCTCGGAATTCCGGTCTCCGATGTCTCGGTCGACTTGAACGCAATTCTTCTGTACCAACGCCACTATTGTGGGAGCCTCGGTGCCGCAGAACCCGAGACCGATTTCCCGCTTTTCTTGGAGTGGGTGCGTGAGGACAAGTTCCCGCTAGGGAAGCTGGTGACCAACCGATATTCCTTGGAACAGATCGAGGAGGCCCGCGTTGCGCTGGAGGAGGGACAGATTCTAGGCCGTGCCATTATTGAGATCTGAGGGCATGGAGTGGATACATGAGGACAAGTTCCCGCTAGGGAAGCTGGTGACCAACCGATATTCCCTGGAACAGATCGACGAGGCCCGCGTTGCGTTGGAGGAGGCTCTCCCGAACTGCTTGGGTTTCGGCTGGGCGAGTCTGAGCCTGAGTAGCCGGGCCGCGCTCGGTCCTGGCCATTCCTCTGATAGGTGCCCCCGGCCCGGATCTCGTCCAGGTAGTTCGCGATCAGCGCGCAGGTGGCCGGGTCGATGGCGAGCCAGCGGTCCTGGTGAGTCTTGGTGTACTTGCGGACGTTCGAGCTGAGCGACTACCGCCGCAGGCTCGAAACCGCCATCGTGCTCGGCAGTACCCACGAATCCGCTACTGCGGTGAGGGCCGTCCTGCAAGCCAGGCTCCGCGACGTGCTGGCCGAGCAGGACGACCGCACCAGGATCGCCCTTGCCTGCATGTCGCCGCCCCGAGATCGCCAGCTCACCCCCGGCGAACTGGACCGGTACGCGAACCAGCTCGCACGCTGCCTCAAAGCCCTGGACACCCGCGCGCCGATCCGTAGAGCGTCCAGCATGAGCTGGCCGAGGTCCGCGCCAGGACAGGCCAGCCAGCCCCCAGCGGCATTACAACGCCGCAGGTCTGGCCGTCGGCGAGCTGAAGCGAACCAGGCGCGAGCTTGCGGCAAGCCTGGCCCTGGCGCGGCCGGGCTCACCCGCCCGCGTGCCGATCCTGGCACAGATGGCCGCCATCGACGCCGAGCTTGCCGCGCAGGACACACGTCCCACCTGAACGATGCCGGGATCCTGATACGCGACGCTCGCCATGATCATCTGCGCCACATCCCGAGCACGGCCAGGGCTGTGCGTCCAGCCGGCCAGCGCAGAGTCATAAGTATTTTGAAGTTATCATCACTGTGCTTATAATTTACTTCATGCTTATGGACGCTGCACGGTGGTTGCGGGAGTCCGGCCTAACGGTAGAAGACCTCACCCCGGCTGGCGGAACCGATGCAGGCGTCGATGCCCTCCTTGAGGTGGAGACCGGCGACCGCAGCGAGCGCTTTGCCGTGCAGGCCAAGTCCCGAGCGCCTTATCCACATGAACTGGCGCGGCTCCAGCAGTCGTGGCACGGACTGGCCTTGTGCGGGCATCCGCTGATAGTCGCTCCGTTCATCTCTGAACCTCTCGGGTCGATCCTGACCAGAGATGGCTGGTCTTGGGCGGATACCCAGGGAAACTTCGACCTGCGCGCACCGGGGCTGCTGCTTCGTCAGCGGCGTACCTCTAGCCCTCCGGCGCCCAAGCGGAAGACTCTGCCGCGCGGCTCTGGCAGCTTTGCTGTAATCCGGGCGCTCGTGAGCTTTAGCGGCGGAGAGGGTGAGGAACCCGGGGCGACAGCACTGGCGGCTCAGGCCGGTGTTTCGCAACCGCGAGCCTCACAGATACTTCATCACCTGCGTGAGTTGGAGCTTGTCGACAGATCTGGCCACGGCTACTGGGAGCCCCGCCGAGAGGCCCTGCTGGATCGCTTCCTGGCCGAATACCCCGGCCCAGGCGGCTCAGAGCAGTATTACTACAGCCTCGACTCCCCGGTTGATGTAGCCGTTCGCGCGGCCCGGGTGAGTACCCCGGGCCGTCCGATAGTGGCGTCTGCTGACGTCGGGCCGGATCTCATCCTGCCGTGGCGCAGACCTAGCCTGGTGATCTTGTACATAAAGCACGCGATCGACCCCTCCAGCCTCGCGCTGACACAGGCGCAGGGACGGCACGACGCCAACGTGATCATGCGCACTCCAGGAGACCGGTCCGTCTTCCCTACGCCCGCTCTGGTGGCTCAAGTACAAGGAAGTGATGTACCGCTGGCTGACCCGCTCCAGCAGATCTGGGATCTTCAGGACCTAGGCGGCGCGGACCGGATCGAGGCTGCTGGGAGGCTACGGCAATGGCTGCTGGAACGCCCCTGACCAGGCTCACGCTCGGTGCCGCCTCGGTTACCGAGAACTCGGCTATGTCGCGCTCAGT
>Ga0074046_10001478_pt1 | contig 21165 bp, 18 predicted proteins | sample BogForMeECP23OM3_FD_94441 | JGI IMG/M metagenome (GOLD analysis project Ga0074046, IMG submission 94441) | Bog forest soil microbial communities from Calvert Island, British Columbia, Canada - Bog Forest MetaG ECP23OM3 | ecosystem: Environmental > Terrestrial > Soil > Wetlands ... | reverse complement strand
GCCTGAGACGAAGGATGGCCATCCTTCGTCTCAGGCCTATTCTCCAGCGATTCGTTTGAATGCCGAGATCAGGCCACCAGCAACATACAATCCCGGCTCGCGCTTCGCTTGGCCGGGATGACGAAGCGCGGAATGCTTTGGCGCGTCAGCGAAATCCTGCTTCGGTGTGCAGTCCCGCTGTGTGATGGACTCAGAAGAGATGCCCTTGCGCCGCGGGATAGGTGATGACGCCATCCCGTCCGATGACGGCGGCCTCCGTGATCTGAGCGGGCTCCAACTTGCCGTCTCTCATGATGTGGGTCACCGTTTCGCCCGCCGCGAGAAGGTAGTCGGTTATGATCCGGCGGTGGCAGCGCCACCAAAGGGCCTCGGCACACATGATGGCGCAAGTATGCGCCTCTCCGAGCCGGCGGAGTTCCAAAAGGCCGGCCTTGAAGTCCGGCGATGCTGTATAATCCGCATAGTTGCGGAAATTCTCGTTTTCCCAGAAGCCATTCGGTGAAGGGCCCTGATCCTTGCGCCTGCTGCGAAGCCCTCCAAGTTCGGGGATGCGCTTGTACCCAATCCCAACGTTTTGCAACGCATCCTCCAGCGCATCCGCGTTGAATTGCGGATTGTGCCTCGATTTAGGGATGGTGCGCACGTCGATGACCAGATCCACGCGCGCTTCCTGGAGAAGCCGGATAAACTCGGTTGATGGCCTGTTCGAATGGCCGACGGTGTAAAACTCAGCCACGGCGCACTCCAGTCTATGTGCTCTCGTTAAAGCCTACCGATGGGCGGATGTTCCTGAAAGCGCTTGTGCCAGATCGGAAATCAGGTCGTCCGGGTGCTCCAGTCCCACCGACAGACGCACCGTGCCCGGCGTAATCCCCAGTTCCGCCTTCGCCTCGTCCGTAAGCCGTTGATGCGTGGTTGTCGCCGGATGCGCGATGAGGCTTTTCGCGTCGCCAAGGTTGTTCGAGATCTTGATGACGCGCAGCGCATCCATGAAGCGGAAGGTCGCCGCTTTGTCTGCGCGAAGGTGGAACGCGACCAAAGGCCCGCCTGCCGTCATCTGCTTCTCTGCCAAAGCCCGCTGAGGATGATCGGCGCGTCCGGGATACATGACACGTTCGACCTCTGGCCGCTCCGCCAGGAAGTCCGCGATCCTCGCGGCGCTTGCCGTCTGCCGCTCGACGCGGACGGGCAGGGTTTCGAGTCCCTTCAAAAGCACCCAGGCGTTGAAGGGACTGAGCGAAGGGCCGGTCTGCCTTAGATAGTTCTGAAGATGGTCCTGGATGAACGCGTTGGTCGACAGCACCACGCCGCCGAGACAGCGGCCCTGCCCGTCGATATGCTTCGTCGCGGAGTAGATCACCACGTCCGCGCCGAGCTGAAGCGGCTTTTGCTGCAACGGGGTTGCGAAAACATTGTCGACCATGAGGAGCGCGCCGGCGCTTTTCGCGATGGCGGCCACTCCCTCCAGATCGACAAGTTCCAGGGTGGGGTTCGTCGGACTTTCGCAGAAAAGGACGCGGGTGTTGTCGCGGACCGCCCCTTGCCAGGCGGAGAGATCGCGCCCGTCAACGAGAGTGGACGCGATGCCGAAACGGGGCAACATGTCCTCGATCACGAAACGGCACGCGCCAAACAGCGCTTTCGCGGCGACGACATGATCGCCGGCCTTCAAATAACCCAGCAACGCCGACGAGACGGCCGCCATGCCTGTCGCCGTCGACCGTGCGGCCTCCGCACCTTCAAGCAATGCCATGCGCGTCTCGAACATGGTATTCGTCGGGTTTGCGAAACGGCTATAGGTGTAACCCTCAACCTCGTTCTTGAAGCGAGCCTCGGCCTCGGCTGCGCTGGTGTAAACGAAGCCCGACGTCAGGAACAGCGCCTCGGACGTTTCACCAAAGGGGGAGCGTAGCGTGCCGCCATGAACGAGGAGCGTCTCGGGATGAAGGTCTGCGATGCCGTCTGGGTCTGACATTTGGCCCTCCTTGGGGCGATAAAAAAAGCCGCGCCGGAGGGCTGACGGCCTTTTAGCGAGTTGTTTAGCGTGGCTGCAAGCCGGCCGGCAAAGGACCACGTGTTTGCACCTAACACCTTGGCGGTGTTGCTCGTCAAGAGGTCAAGCGGCGAGCGATGAAGGGCGTGTCCGCGAGAGGGGTTTGGTGCAAGCCCATTTGGCGACGGTGTTGATGTCGTAGAAGCGGCACGCTTCCATCATCATCCGGCATTCGGTCCAGATGTCGCCATCCACCATCGGCATGAAAAGATCGGCGATATTGTCGATGCCGAGATAGCAGCGGACGCCCGCTTGATGGAACTTCGGGAAAGGCGCGATGGAGTTATGCAGCGGCGCGTTCATTTGCAGTTTCGCCATGCTGAGCGCGGCCGAGGGGCAGATCACGATGCCCATGTCTGCTTCGAGGATCTTCGCGATGATCCGGTCCTGCTCGCGCTCCTCTTTCGCGCCGACGGAGATCGCGTGAATGCCGAAGACGCGGCCCTGCATGCCGTGCTCGATGGTCTTCGCGGCGAGCAATTCCGTCTCGTTTTCGAGCGGGTTGTTCTCCTGGTCCACATGCACATCGACGGGTTTGTTCAGGCGCTTGGCGAGATCGAGGATGAGATCGAGGTGCGCTTCGGGACGGGGGCGGTCGCGTGAGGGAAGTCCGCCGCAATAGTCCGCCATCGCGCAGGCCTCGGCATATTGCTCGTAGGACGCGCGATCGAGAACGCCCTGAAGCGGCTGGACGCCGACTTCGAAAGCGATCCTGTCGGCATAGCGCTTCTTGACTTCGACCGCCGCCGTGATCGGCAGCAATCCGACTGTGCTGTCGGCGTCCACCATCGTCCGGCAGTAAGTCACGCCCTGCTGGATCATGGTCTCAAGCCCGCGGCTTATGCGCTCCACCAAGTCGTCGTATGTATAGTTCTCCTTGAGGTAGCGATAGATCTCCCACTTCTTCTGCATGTCCACCTGGCTGAGACGCAGGTTTTCCATATTGATGAGGTAGGCCTTGTCGAAATGGGCGTGGTGGTTTGCGATGCCGCCCAGCCTTTCCACCGCTTCCATGAAGTGGAGGCGCAGGTTCCACGGCTCGGAATTGTCGGCGAGCTTGTAGCGGAAAGTTCCCTTGCTGGTATCGCGCAATATCTGCTGCAGAGTCGCAATCCCGACATCGCAATCGGTGATGAGCGGGATGCCGTTCTCGATACAAAGCTTGCGGATCAGCTTTACGTCCGATGCCTCGTCGTAGTCGTCATCGCCGGTCAATACGTTGATGACGAGATCGAAACGGTTTTCCTTCAGGAACGTCAGGATGTTTGGTGAACGGCGATCGGTGATTTTGTGAATTTCGACGCTTTCGATGCCATATGTTGCAAGAAACTGATGGGTACCGGGCGTCGCATAAATATCGACTTCAAGTTCCAGGAATCGTTGAATCGCAGGCAACATGCGCTTTTTGTCTTCGGCCTTGCCTGCGCTGATGAGAACCTTTTTCCGGCTCTTTCTGCCCAGCAGCTTCAAGTTGAAGGCGAGCATCTCCAGCGAAATACCATCGTTCATCATTTACCCCTTGCGCTCTCCCCCTTTTCTCCCGGGGCGCACGCCTCCTTCCGGCCCGCGCCAACTCGCGGACCCACCCTTTCCGCAAATTGACGCATCCTGATGCGGGCGAAGCGGGTAGTCAAGTTGCAAAACCGCACGGGCCCGCGAAAGAGTAGTTAAGCCCACGAAGCATAAGACGTTTCTAATTTTGGGTGAAGCCGGCGTTCAGCATGCAAAGCGTGAAGGAATTTGTGTACATCTCTGCACCCTTCTCTCGCGCGCGGGACAAATTCTCCATGCTATTGCGCTCGGAAGTGATTGATTTCTCAAGCGCTGCGCTTGCCGCCATCGCTTTGACCTTGCAATCAGTTTGAGCGATCAGCAGCGCGCGCGCTTTTTCTGCTTCGGTTTTGTATTTGCTCGAATCGGCGAGAATGAATTGTCTCTCGGGGGCGGTGGTCCCTGCGGTAGCGCATGCGGCGAGTGCTGAAAGCATCAGAAGGGGAAACAAACGCAACACGGGAATTTTATCCTGAAGGTAAAAAGTGCTGCAAAATTTAGCACATTTTGAGAAATGCGATACACCAGACAAAGCGTCGCTGCGCTTGATTGGCGACGTCGTTGTTAATTTCTTCCGAACGCCCCATTCTTGGCTCGGCGTTCGAATGCGCATGCCCACGATCTCCGGGCCGTCCCGAGCGCTCCCATATCGCCCAACTACTCAAACCCTACTGCGGCAGGGGCACGCCGCAAGCCGCGAAAGCTTCGCGCTGGCGCCCTTCAATCTCTTCGAGCTTGAAGTCCTCGATGACCTCGTTGAAGACTTGATAGAAGTTCATCTCCGTCGCAAGGTGCAAAAAGACTGCGCCAAGGCCGATAGCCGCCCGGTCCATGAACACGAACTCGCGCGGCACCTTCACGGGGCCTTTCTCCTTCAAGCCCATGTGCACGCGGTAGACCTCGCGGCGCCCGTACTCATTCGGCGCAACGCCGTCGGCAACCGGGCGCACCCGGTCGTCGAGGAGCGGGCCGTAGATAAAGCCCGCCCAGATGTTCAAAACGTCGATCAAGTCGTTGGAGAGGCCGCGAAAGCCCCACGTCTCATAGGCGTGCACAATGAGATCGCGGTTCTTGGTGCGAATCCCATGATAAAGGTCGATCACGCCGCCCACGAATTTCGGGTGGAAGGTGCGGATGCAGCCATAATCGAGGAGATTAATGCCGGCGGCGCGGCCATCCTCCTCGAAAATCGTGTAGTTGCCGAGATGCGGGTCGCCGTGGATGACGGCGTAATGGCTAAAGGGATACCACCAGGCGCGGAAGAGAGCCTTCGCAATCACATTCCGCTCTTCAAGGGGGCGCGTCTTGTAGTTCAGAAGCTTGCCGCCATCGAGCCACGTCATGGTCAAGAGGCGCTTCGTCGAAAGCTCCGGTAGAAGCTCCGGTACCAGGATGGTCGGGTCGTCTTTGAAGATGCGGCCATAGAGCGCCATGTGCCGCGCTTCGAGATCGTAGTCGAGTTCCTCCCGGAGCCGTGCGCCGATTTCGCCAACGATTTCGGAGGTATCGAGCGCGGCGTCCATGCGCTTGTAGATGCTCATCACAATGCGGAGCTGATTGAGATCCGCTTCCACCGCCGATTGCATTTCGGGGTATTGGAGTTTCACCGCGAGCGGCCGGCCATCGAGACCGGTGGCTTTGTGAACCTGGCCGAGCGAAGCCGCCGCGGCCGCCTGCTCGCCAAAACTCGCAAATCTGGCTCGCCAGTCGGGGCCAAGTTCCGCCGCCATGCGGCGTTTCACGAAAGGCCAGCCCATCGGCGGTGCCATGTTCTGAAGCTGGCCAAGCTCGGCGGCATATTCTGGCGGAATCGCATCCGGGATCGTCGAGATGAGCTGCGCCACCTTCATCAGCGGCCCCTTAAGGCCGCCGAGCGCCGCCGCAAGCTGCGACGCATTCTTCTGCCGGTCCGCGCCAGAGCCCAAGAGGTAATTCGCGCCCATCCGCGCCGCGAGGCCACCGACATTCGACCCAACCCGCGCATAACGCTGGACGCGCCGGGAAAAGCGGTTGCCTTCGCGGTCTTCGGGTTGAAACTGCGGGGTCTCGAACTCCGGGTTCTCTGGCTTATCTTGCATTACACCTCACGCTTCGAGCGCTTCAAGCTCGGTGATCATATCCTCAATCACTCTCAAACCCATAGCCCAGAAGCCGGGATCGGTCGCGTCGAGGCCGAATGGCGCCAGCAACTCCTTGTGATGCTTGGTGCCGCCCGCGCGCAGCATATCGAGATAGCGGCTCTCGAAACCTTCGGGCGCGCGCTCGTAAGCGGCATAGAGCGAATTCACGAGGCAATCGCCAAAGGCATAGGCGTAGACGTAGAACGGGGAATGGACGAAATGCGAGACATAGGTCCAGTAGGTCTCGTAGCCGTCATTGAGCTCGATCGCCGGGCCTAAGCTTTCACCCTGAACGGAGAGCCAGAACTCCCCGAGCTGGTCAGAGGTAAGTTCCCCCTCGCGGCGTGCCTGATGGACAAGCCGCTCGAACTGGTAGAAGGCGATCTGCCGGACCACGGTGTTGATCTTGTCCTCGACCTTTTGAGCGAGGAGCGCCTTCTTCTCCCGGGGGTTTTTCGTCTGATTGAGCAGCGCCTTGAAGGTCAGCATCTCGCCGAACACGCTCGCGGTCTCGGCCAGCGTCAGCGGCGTATAGGCCATCAAAGCGCCTTGCGCATTGGCGAGCACCTGATGCACGCCGTGGCCAAGCTCATGGGCGAGCGTCATCACATCGCGCGGTTTCCCCAGATAGTTCATCATGATGTAGGGATGCGCCGACGGCACGGTCGGATGCGAGAAAGCGCCGGGCGATTTTCCTTCCCGCACAGGCACATCGATCCAGTTTTTCACGAAAAATCCATCCGCGATCTCGGCCATGCGCGGAGAAAAGCGGTGGTAGGCTTCAATGACGGTGCCGCGCGCATCCTTCCATTCGATGACGGGCTCGGGGTCGCGGCTTATCGGGGCATTGCGGTCCCAATAATTCAGCCGGTCCATGCCCAGCCACCTAGCCTTCAGCGCATAATAGCGGTGCGAGAGGCGCGGATAGCTGTCGCGAACGGCTTTGACAAGGGCATCGACCACCTCCGGCTCGACCCGGTTCGCCAGGTGCCGCGAGGACGTTACCTCGGGAAAGCCGCGCCAGCGGTCGGAAATTTCCTTGTCCTTTGCGAGCGTGTTCATGACGAGAGTGAACAGACGTACATTGCCTTTTAGCACCTTCGCTAGCGCCTCCGCCGCGGCAGCGCGCTTCTCGGGATTTGAATCGCTGAGGAGATTGAGCGCAGGCTCAAGGGTGAGCACTTCACCATCCACCTCGAAGCGCAGGCTCGTCAAAGTCTCGTTGAAGAGACGGCTCCATGCCGCGGGGCCGGTCATGGCCCTTTCGTGGAACAGCCTCTCGATCTCGTCGGAAAGCTGATAGGGCCGCTCTTTCCGCAAATCCGTCAGCCAAGGCTTGTAATGCGCCAGCGACGGTTCTTTAAGGGCCGCGTCCATGACGGCGTCGTCGATGCGGTTCAGCTCCAGTTCGAAGAAAAGAAGCTGGGTGCTGACGCCGGTGAGCTTGTCCTGCGCGTCGCCGAACAGCTTCGCGCGGGCCGGATCCGCCGTGTTGGTCACATAATTCAGATAAGCGTAGGAGCCGATGCGGCCCATCAGGTCGGACTGAGCCTCGTAGGCGGCGATGGCCTTTGCCAGCTCCGCCGGGTTCTCGCGCGCAAGGCCATCGAGCTTCGCGGCATAAGTCGCGCGAAAGCGAGCCGCGCTCTGCCCAGCGCGCTCGATGTCGGTCTTCAACTCCGCGCCGTCATCCGGATAGAGGTCGGCCAAATTCCAGCCAGGCATGTCGTCGGAAGCGCGCGGCGCCACGTCGAGAAAGCCGCCGCCTGCTTCGAGCGCATTAACTGGCTCCGCCCTCGACACATGAAAAAGCCCTCTCATAAGCGGCGTCCCTTCCTTACGAATTCCGTTTGCTATGGATTTGGCTATTTGCGCCAGCCGGTCAACAGCCGCGGTCGCGTAAAGCGCAGCAAAGTTACCCGGGCGTCTGGAATACGACATGCATCATTAACGTTTTGTTTAAGATTGCTTTTTTGCGGCCGCGAATAGTTCCCGCCGCCAAAATTATCCACAGCCAGCGTTTTCCCCTGAGATGTCAGCGATTTAGTTTGCGCGATGCTCAAATGCCATGCCCCCGGAAGGTCCTGCCATGTTTTTCTCGCAATTCGTGCCTAACGATTTGTTAACCAGATGGGGGTACCAACGTAAGCGTGTAGTCCAGCGTTGTTCTTGTCTGCGGTACAGCAGAACAGGAAATGAGGTATCCACCGGCGTATCAAAGGGTTCAATTGTGAAATCAGTTCTGTTCGGCGTACCGGGCCGCGTATTGGCCCGTATGGTAGGCGTGTGCGTAACGGTCTTCATGATGCTGACCACTCCTTCGTCGGCCGAGGATCGCACCATTTCGATGTACAATATCCATACGCAAGATACGGTCACAGTGACCTTCAAGCGGAATGGAAAATATGTCCTGGAGGGCCTGCAGGAGCTCAATCACTTCATGCGGGACTGGCGGCAGAACCGGGAAATCCGGATGGACCCCGCCCTGATCGACCTCATCTGGGAACTGCACGAAGAGCTTGGCTCCAAGGAGCCCGTGCACCTCATTTGCGGATACCGCTCGCCGGCGACAAATGAAATGCTCCGGCGGACTTCGGGCGGCCAGGCGAAGAACAGCCGCCACATCACCGGCCAGGCTGCAGACCTTGTGTTCCCTGACGTTCCCTTGAAGCAGCTCCGCTATGCCGCGCTCGCCAAGGAACGCGGCGGCGTCGGCTTTTACCCCACGTCCGGCCTGCCCTTCGTCCACGTCGACACCGGCAATGTACGGCACTGGCCCGGCATATCGCGCACGGAACTTGCTCTGGTCTTCCCAAATGGGCACTCGCGTCACGTTCCGGATGATGGCCGCCCGCTGACACAAGTCGATTCCCGCATCGCGCTGGCGAAATGGCAAGCTGCCGGAAACGAATTGCCGTGGGTTGTTACGCATAAGCAGGCGTCGGGCACACTGCTTGCCAACCTCACCCCGACGGACAAGCCGATGTTTCAGCGGGCAAGCCTGAGCGCTCCGGAGGAAGCCCCCGAAAAGGCAAAGGCGGCTGAGGCCAAACCTGCCGCCCTGTCAAAGCCGGAAACTCTTTCGAAGCCAGAAACTCTTACCGCGCATGTGAAGGAACTTGAGGCAAGCGTTCAGGACGAGGGCGAGGAGCAGGACGATGACATGGAGTTGGAACCGATTCCCACCAATCTCCTGCTCGCGGATAAGGCGCTCACCTATCTCGAAATGCCTGAGGAGCAGTCACGCACAGAGGTGTTTCCAAAGATCGGCTTCCTGATGTCATCCCCGAGCGCTCTTGCAGCCGAGCAGTTCGATCATGGGCTGCAAATCGAGGAGCTTTACGCGGTGAATACCTTCAAAGGTCCTGCGGTCGCCTTCATTCGCCAGAGACGAATGACGGTTGTGGCGTCGGCAGAGGCGCAAAGAGCGGCCACCCGCTGAGGAAGTCCCACTATCGATCTGAAATAAGAGAGCCGAAGGCTATCCCCACTAACCGAGGCCTATCCTGGGTTGTGGGCAGCCCGCTTGAAGAGCAGATGCGAATTATCTTCTTCAAGGGCATTGGAATTTTCGTCAATAGAAGACGTTGGCGCCGTCCGCAATCTTTGACGCTGCTGACAGGAATGCCTAAAAAGAAAACTAGACAGGCCTGAAAATCCACGGACACTGTGACCTCGCGCAGACTGAAATAGGGAGTGTTGCATGAACCGCAGGGACGTTCTCGGCGCCGCTATCGGCGGCGCATCTTTGGTCATGACGATGGACAAGGTCTTCGCCGAGGAGCATCAACACGAGCATGCCGCGTCGGGCCATGCTGCATTGAGCGAAGCGGCAAGGCATTGCGTCTCATCTGGCGATGCCTGCCTGAGTCACTGTCTTCAGCTTTTTGCCCAAGGCGACACAACGACAGCGGCTTGCGCCAAAAGCGTATACCAAATGTCGGCGATCTGCGAAGCGCTTGCGCGGCTCGCCTCGACCAATTCCGAACACTTAGCCGAATTCGCGAAGATCGCTCACGCGGCGTGCCTCGATTGTGAAAAAGAATGCAGAAAGCATGAAAATGAGCATGCGGCCTGCAAAGCCTGCGCAGAGAGCTGCGCCGCTTGCGCCGAGGAGTGCAAGAAGCATTTCGCTTAACGCCGCTGGCCGCTGGTGAGGCTTAACCCGCCAGCGGCGCACGCCCGTGAATATCTGCTTTGCGCTAATCCGCTTCGAGCATTCCTAGAGCGTGCATGTAGGTCGCCAGAACGGCCTCCTGATCACGCCGCTCCGACGCGTCCTGTTTGCGAAGGCGGATGACGGTGCGAAGCGCCTTCGTATCGAACCCAGTCGATTTAGCCTGGGCGAAAAGATCGCGGACGTCGCCTGCCAGCGCCGCCTTCTCCTCCTCCAAACGCTCTATGCGCTCGACGAAGGACCGCAGTTGGTCCTTTGCAGATTGCGCGATGCCATTCCCCGAAGTTTCCGAAGCCACGCTGTTGTCCACGACGCCCTCCACGAAGTCGAATCGAAACCGGAGAGGAGGCTAACGCGGAGGCTCCCAAGCTTCAACGTTTTGCCTTCAGTCATCCCGGCAATCCACGAGAGTCCTTGTGAGATGCAACATCTTCGTGGTGGCCCGGCCGCTGCGCCAATTGTACGCTTGGTTCCTTGGGTCATTCGCGCTTGGGGAGGATTGGGTGTAGCCTTTGCGGCCGCCTTCGGGGCGACCCCGCCGATACAGGGTATGACCGGATCTACATTTCTCCCGGAGTCGTGTCACCAAGTGGTAGACGATCCCAATAACCAAACGCTCAAGCTATAATGACGAGATCGAAATTCCAATCTATCAAAAGATGAATGGAAATCCGCTTGTTTCGCCAATCTTGTCCAAGCTTGTTCTTGCCCACACATTTGACCCATGGGCCGTATCATGAAACACCAAGCGGCGTGGTCCGCGCTATCGGCGGCGGCGTTGTTTTTGTCCTGCGCGCTTTGCCCGGTTTTGGCGGAGCCGCGCCTGAAAGAGCGCGCGCCAGCGTTGACAGTATCGTTAGCGGACGGGCGCGACTTCGATCTCGACGCCATGCGCGGGAAAGTCGTCCTTGTCGTCTTCTGGGCGACGTGGTGCGGCCCGTGCCTTGAAGAGATGCCCGCGATCGAAAAATATTACCGCGAGCACAAGGCAGACGGGTTCGAAGTGATCGCACTCAGCGCCGATAAGCCGGGGAATCGAGCCAAAGCCTTCAAAGTGCTGGCGAAGCTATCTTTCCCAGGGGCGCTGTTGAGCGACGCGAGCAACAACGGGTTCGGTATGCCCGAAACTGTCCCGGTCAGTTATCTCGTGGACGCGCAAGGTATCGTGCGAGACAAGTTCGTGGCTGTTGACGAGGACCTTCTGGATGAGGTGATTACTCCGCTTCTGAAGAAAAGTTCTACAACGGCAATCCCAGCCGAGATGCGAAAATGAAACGGATGTTCATCCATAAAGCCGAATTGCGATTGGGCCGTTGCGAGCGACGGATGCAGAGTCTGGAATCCGCATCCAACGGGCGGGGAAACAAGTCGCTGGACCGGCGGCTGCAAGGACGGGTTCGTCGAAGGCATGGGAATGCTCGAATGGCAAAGAGACGGCAAGACCTATAAGCGCGACGAGGGCCAATGGCAGGGCGGGCGTCAAATAAGCGGTTCGCAAGTGTGGCCCGGCGGTCAATATGATGGCCAGCTCGCAGACAGCCTTCCGCATGGCCAGGGCGTCCTTATCTTAGGCGATGCCCGATACGAGGGACTATTTTTGAACGGCAAGCCGAATGGAAAAGGAACACTGATCAACGCGTCCGGCGCGTTCGATGGCAATTGGACGGATGGTTGCTTCAATGACGGGAAACAGCGCGCCGCCGTTGGCGTTTCATTACAATCCTGTCCCTAGTCTTTCAATCCCTCCAGGCAGACGGCAGAGACTCCATTTCGACTCGTTTTGGAGCCTATAACCCTCCCTTATTCTGTGCTTCGGCGATGAAAAGGAGAGGCGTCATGAAGGTTTCCCGCTTTTCCATCCTGTCCTTCCTCGCTCTTCTTCTCACGGCGATCGCGCTGATCCCGGCGGGTGCGCATGTCTTTGAGATGTCCGCCAAGATGAAGCTTGGACGGGACGCCTACTTTGTGGTGCAGGGTCTTTACCGCGGCTGGGCTTATTTCGGGATTGCCATAGTTGGCAGTTTGCTGGCCTGCCTGGCGAACGCCGCCCTGCCCGGCAACCGGCGCGACAGGCTCTTATCGCTATTTGCCGCGCTCATGATCGCCGGCTCGCTTGCGATCTTTTTCGCCTTCGTCTATCCGGCAAACCAGATCACGCAAAACTGGACCGCAATCCCAACCAATTGGAAAAACTGGCGCTACCAGTGGGAGTGGGGGCATGTCGCTTCGGCGGTCTGTACCTTCCTCGCATTCCTGGCCTTGGCCTGGTCGGCAGCCGTGAAGAGGGAGACGTGAGCGGCGCCCTTTCCCATCTTCGTTTTAGAGTATACCGCGTCCGTGTGGACGCGCGCTGCTCCAACACCTTAGAATCGTTCAACTTTTCCCGCCTGTATAAAGGCGGATTGATCTAATGCCGGTGCGTTTCGGCGTATTTCGCTTTCGCTTCCGGGCTTGCCTGGGTCTGATACTTGGCCTTCCACTCGGCGTAGGGCATGCCGTAGACATGCTCGCGCGCCGCTTCTTTTGAAAGCGTGATACCACGTTCGGCTGCGGCGTCCTGATACCAGTTCGAGAGACAATTTCGGCAGAACCCCGCTAGGTTCATCATGTCGATGTTCTGCGCGTCGGTGCGTACGCGAAGGTGCTCCAGGAGTTTGCGAAAAGCGGCGGCCTCGAGCTCAATCTCGGTCTTCGGGTCCAGTTCGCTCATGTGCTTTCCTCGCCTTTGCATGTTCCACCTCTATGTCGGCATGCGATCCGAAATAGTCTACGTGGGACAGGTGCCTCGACGAGGCGGGGTCCGCGAGGATAGCGGTGAGGCAGTCGGCGAGGAGTTCAGCCCACTCGCGCTGCCCGTTCGCGTCGCGAATGAGGTCTTGGCGGACCTCAACCAGGACATTGGGCAGGCCCCGAACCGTCGCGTGGCGGAAGATGCTGTCGTTGCGCAAATACCCCTCGTAAGGCTCGTTGTCGCCAATTTCGAGCCCGGTGCGCTCGCGAAGCTCCCGCAGAAGCGGCACGGCCAGCCGCGGGTCCTTGTCCCACAGAACCGCCGCATGCCATTTTCTTGGCACGCCACGCCAATTTTCGGTGAAGCTGTGGATCGACACGATGATCGGGATCACGCAATGATCGAGCATGGTTCCGATCTCTTCCGTGATGGCGGCGTGATAGGGCGCAAAGAACCGGGAAATGCGCTTTTGCCGCTCCGCTTCGTCAACACGCACATTGCCGGGGACGAGCGCGCCGTCTGAAATTTGCATAATGAGTGTCGGGTCGTCCTCGCCGCGATTGGGGTCGATCAGAAGGCGAGAGAAGCCCGAGGAAATCACGGTCGACTGCAAGCGGCGTCCCATCTCCAGCGCGACGCCAAGAGCCCCGATATCGTAGGCGATATGACGCTTCATCTGGCCCTCATCGAGACCAAGGGTCCCATACTCGGGCGGCAGCCTGTTTGTTGCGTGATCGCACAAAATAAGAAACCTGGAGCCCCCGGGCGAGCCGCGTACAATCTCGAAGATTGTGCAATGCCTGGGATGTGGCTCCGGCTGGGCGGTGGATATCAGTTGCATCGATGTGTCATTTGGTGGGGACAATCAGAATTTTGGAGAAACCGGCGGCGGGCTCCCGCATGAGTGATCATGGCTTCTTGGCTGGGTCACATGCGAAATTAATGACACCTATGGATGCGGAAGTTCAAGCATTTTGGTCGCGCCTTCCCGTGCAAGCGCACAGCAAAGCCGTACTTTTAGGTGAGCGACTTAAGCCCAATATCAGCCGTTTCGGAGAAGCAGTAGTTTCCGCCGTGCTGAAGGTCAAAGCACCGAGTGTTCATCGTGCCGCTCAACACCAGACGCCTCCTCCATACTCTTTTCGATGCCGCCGTCGCGCTGCCCTGCCCGCAAAATGCCTGCCGCGCCACTTCCCGGAAGCTCCGGCAGAAGGGAAAATCATTGTGATCGCCTGCGGTAAGGCTGCGGCGGGCATGGCCAAGGCGACAGAGCGGCATTACGAGTGGCGAGACACACCGGCGCAGCTGACGGGAATTGCGATCACGCGCTATGGATTTGGCGAGCCCTTGAAAATGCTGCGGCTCGTCGAGGCGGGCCACCCTGTTCCCGACGAGGCGAGCGAACATGCGGCCGTCGAGGCAATGAAGCTGGCGCGCTTGGCGCAGCCGGACGACCTCATTCTTTTCTTGATCTCCGCCGGGGCTTCAGCCCTTTGCGCAGCTCCCGCAGGAGACGTCACACTCGCCGAGAAACAAGCTCTCACAAAGGCGCTTCTCAATTCCGGGGCGCGCATTCACGAGATGAACTGCGTGCGCAAGCACATCTCGCGTTGCAAGGGCGGCCGCCTTGCAGCCTGCGCCGCGGCTGCAACGCTCGTCACCCTTGCGATCTCGGACACGCCCGGCGACGAGCCTGAAACGATCGGGTCCGGTCCGACATGCCCCGATCCGACGACGCTGGCCGAGGCGCGAAGAATCATTTCGAAATACAGGATCGACATTCCCCCGTCGATCAGGTGGGCCCTGGCCGACGCCGCAAACGAAACGCCCAAACCCGGCGATCCTATTTTCGCCAAGGCCCGTTTCGAGCTCGTCGCGACGGGCCGCGACTCTCTTCTCGCCGCGGGCGAGCTTGCGCGGGGCCTCGGCTTCGACGTGATCATGCTTGGCGATTCCCTTGAGGGCGAGGCGCGCGACGTAGCCCAACTCCATGCCCAACTTGCCAAGCGATGCCTGGCCGACGGCCGCCGCGCCGTGATCCCGTCGGGCGGCGAGCTTACGGTGACAGTCAAGGGCAGCGGCCAGGGCGGGCCAAATCAGGAGTATGCCCTTGCACTGGCGGCCGCGCTTGACGGAGAAAAAGGAATTGCGGCTCTCGCGGGCGATACCGACGGAACCGACGGCGGAACAGGCAGCCCCCTCGATCCGGCCGGGGCCATCATCGACTGGAGTACAATAAGCCGCGCCGCCACACACAATCTCCTTCCAGCCACATTTCTCGCCAATAAGGACTCGACTGGATTTTTCCGGTTAACAAGTGATCTGGTCGTTTGCGGTCCTACGGGAACAAATGTAAACGACTTCAGAGCCATTGTTGTCGATAGCTCGATCAGAGATTAGGGTGTGCGTTCTACCCAATTGATTTCTGGATTCCAGGGATGACTTTGCAACAGCTTAACAAATCAGCATGGTTAGCCCGCGCCGTGACTGCCGTAATTGCTTTTTCCGCGGCGCTGGCAATGCCAAGTCTTGCGAGTGCGGAACTCAAGCTTTGCAACAGCACATCGAGCCGAATTGGCGTCGCCATCGGTTACAAGGACAAGGACGGCTGGGTCAGCGAGGGCTGGTGGAACGTCGACAGCCAATCCTGCGCCCTTTTGATCCAAGACAAGCTTCGCGCGCGTTTCTACTACGTCTACGCCTTCGATTACGACAAGGGCGGCGAGTGGGGCGGCTCCATCAATATGTGCACGAACGACGTCGAGTTCACGATCAAGGGAATTGACAGTTGCGATGGCCGCGGCTTCAAGAAGAGCGGGTTTTTCGAAGTCGACACCCAGGAACAGACAGACTGGACCGTGAAATTGACAGATCAATCCGAGCCTTCGCAGGCGCAAAACGATAGCGCTTCCAATCAGACACAAGCGCCCTCCCAGGCTGCCGCCTCAACCGCGCCTGGGACGCGTCATCGATGAAACGCCAGCGCCGCACCAAGATTATCGCCACAATTGGCCCGTCGAGCTGCGATCCGGCTCAGCTTGAAAAGCTTGTGAACGCTGGGGCCGATGTCTTTCGCATCAACATGAGCCACTCGAGCCATGACGATATGCGGACCTATGTCGCCGCACTTCGCAAGCTTGAGAACAAATACGGTCCCATCGCCATTCTGGCCGATCTGCAAGGTCCCAAGCTCCGCATCAGCTCCTTGGCTGAGGGGCAAGTCCAGATCGAGAAGGGCCAGCGCATCGTTCTCGACGCCAATCACACGCCCGGCACGGCGGCCCGGGTCGGGCTTCTCCATCCCGAAATCTATGCGGCGTCGCAACCGGGGCATACGCTTCTGATCGATGACGGTAAGCTGAATTTGCGGATCGTGGAGGTGCAGCCCGGCCGAATGATTGCCGAAGTCGTCACGGGTGGCATCCTCTCCAGCCGGAAGGGCGTGAATCTGCCTGACGCCATTCTGCCGCTTGGCTCCATGACGGTCAAAGATCGCGAAGATTGTGAGGCCGCGATCGAAGCCGGGGTGGATTGGATCGCGATTTCCTTCGTGCAGCGGGCGCAGGACGTTCTCGACGTCAAGGCGATCGTGCAAGGCCGCGCAGCCGTAATGGCGAAGATCGAGCGCCGGGCGGCGATTTTGGCCATCGACAATATTCTCGCCGAAAGCGACGGCATCATGGTTGCCCGCGGCGATCTTGGCGTGGAACTGCCGCTTGAGCAGGTGCCCGGGCTTCAAAAACAGCTTCTGACGGCAGCTCGCGACCGGGGCAAACCCGTCGTCGTTGCGACGCAGATGCTGGAAAGCATGACCGCTGCGCCCGTTCCCACACGCGCCGAGGTGTCGGACGTGGCGACGGCTGTTTTCGAAGGCGCGGACGCCATCATGCTTTCCGCCGAATCGGCGACCGGCAGTTACCCGGCCGAAGCCGTGGCCACCATGGACCGCGTCGCCCGGGAGGTCGAGCATGATCAGAATTACGAAGATATTCTTCGCTTTCGGAAAACCTCTTCTCCGGAGACAACCGCCGACGCCATCAGCGCAGCCGCGGCGTCAATAGCGGAAACGCTCCAACTCAAGGCCATCGTCTGCTACACGGCGACGGGCACCACGGGTATTAGGGTAGCTCGCCAGCGGCCACAGCAGCCGATCCTGGTGCTGACGCCTGTAAAGGAAACGGCGCGCAGATTGAACCTTGTCTGGGGGCTGCACTGCGTTCAAACGGCAGATCCCGCGAATACAACGCAGATGGTGAAAGGCGCGGAAGCCGTCGCGCGAGCAGAAGGCTACGCGGTCAATGGCGACCGTGTCATTGTTTGCGCCGGCGTCCCCTTTAAGAGACCCGGCACAACTAACATGCTGCGTATCTTCAAAATCGGCGAAACGAACGGCACGACGTAATAACAAACGGCGCGCCGCTCTGGAGATAACGCCCGGCTCTTAGAGCAGACACGTCCATTTGGACGCGAATAAGCTGCTCTAACACTTTAGAACCGATCAACTTTTCTGCCTTTAATCGGTTCGGATTAAAGGCGGGTTGATCTAGCCCTGCCGCGCCTTGTATCGCCGCACCTTCTTGTTGATGATGTAAAGCCTGCCGCGGCGGCGCACCACGCGGTTATCACGATGCCGCGTCCGAAGGGTCTTGATCGAGTTCTTCACTTTCATAGCAAAATTCCAAGCGGTCCACGCAGTCGCCGGTTGGGCCGGTGGAAGCGCAAGCCAATAAGTTGAGGTTTGCGAAGCGCGCAGGTCTGCAGCGCCGTTCCAGACTTGCTATCACGCTTTTTCACTGTTTCCAACCCCTTCCCGTTCGAAAGAAAAATCGCGAGCGCTACTGATCCCCATCAAATTGATGGCGACTGCGGGCGCAAGTGGCGCTATTGTGCGCAAACTACACTGCTGCTTGCGTTGATGCTGTTTTGCGTGCTCCGTACCATGATTTTCTCCCGCGTTTCTCTGGCCGTCATCGTCTCGGCAGCTGTTGCCACGGCAGCGAATGCGGCCTCCGTTCCTGCGGCGTGCACCCGGGTAAGCCCCCCCGCCCCTGTTCAAGCGCTGATATTGTTGCAAAGCCCAAACACCGGCAGCGGCGGTGTTTGCGACCCCACCTCTGCCTTTCCCCGCCACGCTTCGTCCGCGAGGGGAAATGCGTTAGCTCCAGCGATTGTCCGGAACCCGTTCCTGCCAGCAAACGCGATCCCGTTTGCTCGGCCAACTCAGGAGCCAGCGTCCGACCGATAACAGGGCTCAATGACGCTTGTCACGCAGCGTCTTCTTTCGGATCGCCCGCGTAATCTGCTTCCCGGACCTCCGCGCCGCGTTCTGTAGCTCAGCCCGGAATTCGTCCCTCATGTCGTGGATGGATGCGATCACCGGCCCGGCGGGCAACCCCAGCCCCACGAGCGAGGCTTCGGAGAGCTGCAGGCTCGCCTCGATGGTTTCCGGTACGGCATCTGTGACGCCAATCTCATAGAGATGGCTGGCGTGAGCCGCATCTCGCGCACGGGACACGATCAAAATGTCCGGCCGCACCAGGCGAGCGGCTTTGACGACCTTGTCGATGTCCTCGCGCCTCGTGGCGGTTACGATAACCGCCTTGGCGTGCTCAATCCCGCAGCTTTTGAGGAAGGCCGGAATGGTCGCGTCGCCAAAGTACACGTTACGGCCGCATCGTCTGAATTCCGAAACGAGGTCGGGGTCCTTGTCGCTCGCGATGAACGGAAACACATGCCGTTCAAGAAGCGAGCAAAGCACCTGCCCTACTCGCCCGTGACCGACCACGATGGCATGCCCTTGGCGTGGGCTCGGCAAAGCGCAAAGATCGGGATCGCGACGTCGGGTTTTCTCAAAGAGGCTGATGCGCCTCCCAGCAGCGCCGAGCGCGGGAACGAAGGCCATGGACAGCGAGGTCACAGCAAGCGCAAAGCTCGATACGTTCGCGCTCAAAAGCCCAAGCTGAGCCGCCAGGCCAATCCCGACAAAAGCAAACTCACCCGCTGGGCCAAGCAGAAGCGCGGTCTCGAGCGCAGCACCCCTTGGCACCCCGAACAGTGTGGCGAGCCCGGTGAGCAGAACTGCCTTGATGAAAACCAACGTTGCGATCGCCCCAAACAGCAGCAGCGGTTGATTAATGATCTCCCGGAAGTCGATCTGCATGCCGACGGTAAAGAAGAAGACCCCGAGAAGCACGCCCTTGAATGGCTCGATCGCGATCTCGATCGACTTTCTGTATTCGGTTTCCGCCAGGAGAATACCGGCGACGAAGGCTCCAAGCGCCATCGATAGTCCCGCGGAACTCGCCGCCACCCCGGTCGCGACAATGACAAACAACGACGCAGCCATGAAGGGCTCGCTTGCGCCATTGGATGCGACGAGCCTGAACAGGGGCCTGAGCAAAACCCGGCCGGCAAGGACGATGAGGCCAAGACCAAGGAAAGCGTTCGCAGCCGCCAAGGCGAGAACCGTCCAAACCGAGGCGCCAGTTCCCGTGCTGAGAATAAACAGGAAAAGCAGAAGAGGCACGACGGCCAAATCTTGCGCCAACAGGACGGCAAGGCTCGTTCGCCCGGCGACGGTGGCCAGACGTCCCTCCCCCGCAAGAACTTCGATGACAATGGCCGTCGAGGACAATGCGAGACAGCCGCCGATAATAATGGACGGAGCCGCTGCATTGCCGAGAAGGGCGGCGAGGGCTGCGAGCACTGCCGTTGTAACGGCGACTTGCAAGCTCCCGAGCCCGAAAACCAGGCGGCGCATCGCCTGGAGCCGGCCATATGAAAGTTCCAAGCCGATCATGAACAGAAGGAAAACCACACCGAGTTCGGCGATGCCGGCAACGCCTTTGGCGTCGGATATCGTGAGCCAACGGAAAAGCCCAAGCTCGCCGCGCAGCGAGCCAAGCCCGAAAGGCCCTAGCAAAGCGCCTGCGCCAAGATAGCCGAGCACCGTGCTGATCCCGAGGCGGCACAGCAAAGGGACAAAAATGCCCGCGATGCCCAGAATTACCAGCGCATCGCTGTAGGGTCCGATGTTGGCAAGCGCCGCCATGCCGTCCTGCTTATCCTCCGGGATACGCACTTTGCGAGCATGACGACAGCTCGCCTTCGGGGGCTGGCGCAACACGCGTCACGCTCCCGGCAGCAAAAAGCATACCAACTGTTGGGGATAGCTCAAGGGCCATCCTGCAATCAGATTACCCGGCAGGCTGTAGCACTTGATCGGCCCGATCACGTTGACTGACCGGCCGCTTGATATACGGGATACCACATACAATCTTTTTGCGGCGCTTTGCCAGGCGAATTAGGGATCGCGACCATGCTCCAGGACATGATCAATCGTGCCGCCTATATGGCGCACGGCTATTGCCTCCTGTGGAAGCCGTGGCTCATCGCCATGCATGCATCCTCTGACATTCTCATCTTCGGCTCCTATTTCGCGATCCCGGTTGCAATCTGGATTTTCCTTAGCAAACGCAACGATTTAACACTCAAGCCGCTCGCGGTGCTGTTCGCCGCCTTCATCTTCCTCTGCGGACTGACCCATGTCATTCAGGCGGTGACGCTTTGGTGGCCGGTTTATGAAGTCCAGGGATACGTGAAGGCCATCACGGCTATCGTTTCGGTCACAACCGCAATCGCGATTTTCCCGTTCATTCCGAAAGCCGTTGCAATCCCGAGTCCAGGCCAATTGCAAATCGTGAATGAAGGGCTCGCGCTCGAGGTCGCAGCCCATCGCGACACCCTCGCGGCTCTGAAACGCTCGAAAGACGAACTTGAGATGCGCGTTGCGGAGAGAACGAAAGAGCTCGAGCATTCGAAGGCGCGCTTCGAGGCACTCGTCAAAGCCTCCGCGCAGGTGGTCTGGACCTGCAGTGCGAAGGGCGAAGTTTCCGAGGACTCGCCAAGCTGGCGCTCGTTTACAGGCCAGACCAGGGAAGAATGGATAGGCAATCACTGGCTCGACGCCATCCATCCCGAGGACCGTTCGCGGACGCTGGCCGCCTGGGAAGAAGCGATCCGCACCGGCGAGATGTATTCCGTCGAATACCGGCTTTGCCACGCCGAGACAGGCTGGCGGTGGATGGCGGCGAAGGCCGTGCCGCTGATGTTTCCGAACGGCGACGTGCGCGAGTGGGTGGGCATGAACATCGACATCGACGCCAGAAAGCGCTCGGAGGAGCATGCGCAGTTCATAATGCAAGAACTCTCCCACCGAACGAAAAACCTCCTTGCTGTCGTCTACTCCATGGCCCGCCAAGCCGCGAAATACAGCCGCGTGTCAGACTTCGTCTCCGATTTTGGCGCGCGCCTCCAAGGGCTGTCGCGCTCGCACGATCTGCTCGTCACAAGCAACTGGACCGGCGTTCCTCTCCATGAGCATGTGCGGTCGCAGCTTCAGCCTTTCGCGCCCTCGGACAAGAATCGTATTCGCTTCACGGGGCCGCCCATCATGCTCCGCCCCGAGGCGACCCAGGCGCTCGGGCTTGCCTTCCATGAGCTTGCGACAAACGCGGCCAAATACGGCGCGCTG
>Ga0074046_10001476_pt1 | contig 21196 bp, 18 predicted proteins | sample BogForMeECP23OM3_FD_94441 | JGI IMG/M metagenome (GOLD analysis project Ga0074046, IMG submission 94441) | Bog forest soil microbial communities from Calvert Island, British Columbia, Canada - Bog Forest MetaG ECP23OM3 | ecosystem: Environmental > Terrestrial > Soil > Wetlands ... | reverse complement strand
CGAAGAACTGTTCGAGCACATCGAGCGCATGGGCGACGGATTGGATGAGGTAGTTGGTTTTGTCGCGTCTGACCATCGGGGTTCCGCTACCGCGCTGACGGTTCTCAATCCTGGTGAAGCGCGGTTTGTAAAAGTGTTTTACTTTAGATGACGTGCTCGAACCATGTCAACGATGCACCTTAAATTCTCCTATAGTTGCGCTAAGTAGCTGAACTTTAACGATAAAAGTAATCTATTAAGCGGGCCTCAAAACAGGATTTCACCATGCCCGGACAACTTCCCGCCGATTTCTTCAGGCGTATCGACGCCGACGATGATGAGGTATTTTACTCGGCGCCGCGGCGCGTCGTTCATCTCGACGACGGTGCAATCGCGAAGGCCGGCGGGATCGTCATCCACAATCTCAATCGCGCGCCGCGATCTCACTCGCACGCCGCGATCCTGGACCTGATGAGCCGCTTTATGGAGAGCGGCGCGTTTGAGAATATAGATTTCACCGACCGGAGCGCGCCGGCCGCGCCACCGTGGAAAAATGTTTGGGCGGTGGCCGGGTACAAGGCATCCAGACAACAGACGCGACGGCGTGCGGGAGAAACTGCATGATGCTTAAGGGGCGCGCGACCGCCGAGGCTACGGCCGCATACGCGAGCCGGTTCCCGGAGCTGCCGGGAAATTTCCGGCCGGTACTCGGGCTGTCGGTTTCATCGATCGGAATCGGCACATACCTGGGCGATCCCGAAGACGAGACCGATCGGGCCTACGAAGAGGCGATCAAGGCGAGTCTTCGCGGCGGGATCAACCTGATAGATACGGCGGTGAATTACCGTTTCCAGCGTAGCGAACGGAATATCGGCAAAGCGATTGGCGATCTGGCGGGGAAGGGCGAAATCGCGCGCGAGCAGGTGGTCGTCGCGACCAAGGGCGGTTACATCACGTTCGACGGGGGCGTGCCGGCCAATCCGCGCGTGTGGTTCGAAGAACATTACGTGAAGACGGGAATCGTCGCGCCCACCGATTTGGTTGACGGCTCGCATTGCATGACGCCGAAGTACATCGGCACGATGCTGGAGTTGTCGCGCAAGAATCTCAATCTCGAGACGATCGACATCTATTACATCCACAATCCCGAGACGCAGCTCGAAGCCGTCGAGCGCAGAGAGTTCCTGGCGCGAATGGCGACGATTTTCGAGTTCCTGGAAGGCGCGGTGGCGGACGGAAAGATCGGCGTGTACGGGACCGCGACGTGGAACGGCTACCGGGCGGCGCAAACGGAGCGCGGATGGCTCTCGCTCGACGAGCTGATGCGAATCGCGCGCGAGGTTGGCGGCGACGCGCATCATTTTCGCGCAATCCAGCTGCCGTACAACCTCGCGATGCCGGAGGCCGTCACGCGATCGAACCAAATCGTGCAGGGGGGCAAGGCGACCACGCTGGCTGCTGCGAAGGCGCTCGGAGTCGCGGTTGCGGCGAGCGCGACGCTGCTGCAAGGGCAGTTATCGCGCGGGCTGCCGCCAATCGTGGCGAATGCGTTCGGCGGTTTCGCCACCGATGCGCAGCGATCGATTCAGTTCACCCGCTCGACGCCGGGTGTGGACGTGGCGCTGGTCGGAATGAAGTCAGTCGATCACGTTCGCGACACGCTCCAGACGGCACGCAAGCCGCCGGCGACGCTCGAGGAGTTGATGCGCCTGTTCCAGCATGGCGAGGCGCCGTAGGGCCGGGGTACCGGGTTGCGCAGGTGGGGCGCGACTGAAAGAATGCATCGGTTGCCGCCCGTCCGTAGTGGCGGCCTCCACCCTGCCGATGCGCCGCGTCGAGACATACTTCATCGTTATAGCGATCGCGTTTTACGCCTGGTTCCTGACGCATTACGGGCCGGGGCAGGTGATCGGCTACGTGCGGATGGCAGGATGGGGCCTGGCGTTGACAATTTCGCTGGAGGCGCTGGCGCGAATCGCAAACACGCTCGGCTGGCGGGTCACCATTGAGGACTATCCACCGAAGCTCAGCTTCGTCGAGTTGTTTGCGGCGCGAATTGGCGGTGAGGCGATCGACTATGTGACGCCGTCGGCGCAGCTCGGGGGGCAGTTCGTGATGGCGGTGGACGTGCGCGAGAAACTGCGCATGCCGGTGGGGCTGGCGACGGTGATCGTCGCATCGCTGGCCGAAGCGGTCGGGCAGATCGTGTTTATCTCGATCGCGCTGGTGATATCGCTGCGCCTGATCCCGGTAGCCGCCAACCTCTACTGGTCGATAGTGGGCGGGTTTGCGCTGGCGCTGGCGCTGGCGGGGGGCTTCTTTTTCGTGCAGATGAAGCGGCCGTTCTCGCATCTGTGGCGTGCCGCAACCAAGTTCGATTTCGCGCGAATCAACACCGACGAAATCCGCGAGTCCGCCGACGAGGCCGACGCGGTGCTGCTCGGCCTTTACGCGCGCCATCGCAGCCGGATCGCCGCGTCGTGCCTGTGCTATGCCGCTGCGTGGAGTTTCGGGCCGCTCGAAATTTATATCCTGCTGCGGCTGCTGCATCAGCCGGCGTCGTTACAGACAGCGCTGCTGGTCGAAGCGGTTGGGCTGCTGATCGAACGCGCGACCTTTCTGATTCCAGCCAAGCTGGTAAGCCAGGAGGGCGGCAAGGCGCTGATTCTGGGGATGCTCGGTTACCCGCCGGGAATAGGCTTCGTGGTGGGGTTTCTGCGCCGAATCAAAGAAATGGTATGGGTGTTGTTCGGGCTGCTGAGCCTGATGATACATCGGATGGTCGTGCAGCAGCGCGGTGATATGACGGGCGCCGCAGCGGCGGGGCGCGACTCTGTGATGAAAATGCAACGAGCACAAGGAGAGCAATCGCTATGAGAAAATTAACCGCCCTGGTTGCGGGGATGACGCTCGCAATGACCGCGCTTCCCGCGGCCGCCGGAGTCGTCATCACGCAGAAGCAGCACGTGACCAATGGGGCCAACACTCGCGACGCCCAACAAACCATTTCGGTGCAGGGCAACAAGCAGAAGACGGAGACCGAGACTCACACGATCATCACTGACCTCGACAAAGGGGTGATGTACGTGATCGATCCGAAGGCGAAGAGCTACTTCGAGATCGCGTTTCCGCCCACGGGGCAGATGGGGGCGATGATGGCGGCGAGCCAGAGCGCCGCGAAGAACTTCAAGAAGGCCGGCACCACGCGCACGATCGCGGGCTACAAGTGCACTGACTACAACGGCGGCGGGCACTTGATGCAGGGCGACTACACGGTCAAGGAATGCTTCTCAACCGCCGCGCCTGGCGCCGAGGAGTTTTCGGCGTTCGAGAAAAATATGGGGGACAAGCTCAAGAGCGCGGCCGCCAGTCCGGCCAGCGGCGGCGAGATTCCACGCGGAGTGCCACTGGCGACGGACTCGACGATGAAGATGGGGCACGTCGCGATGCAGGGGATGGCGCCGGAGCAGGCGGCCAAGATTAACGAGATGATGGCGAAACGCCCGCCGGTTGTGATGAGCCAGATGGTCGAGAAGATCGAATCAAAGAGGCTGACGGCCGCCGATTTCGAGGTTCCTGCAGGCTTCACCAAGAAAGAACTGCCGGCCGGGCCGGGCATGGGCGCATTGAAGATGGCGCCGGGCGCAATGAAGATGGCGCCCGCCGCGGGCGCACCGGCTGCGGGCGCGCCGCCGCCGGCGCATTGAGTCGCCCCAGCGAACTTGCGCGCGCATTCATTCGACGATCGCGAGTGAGTTGAACAAAAAAAGAGCGGGGTCCGTCGGGGCCCCGCTCGTCGTTTCGATCTAACGCGAAAAACTACATCGTTGTTGACGCGGATGCATGCGCCCGCTTCCGAGGCCATTGCTCGCGCAGGCGCTATTCACTTTGGGTTTGCGCCGGTGGATTCGGCGACCAGTTCCGCGAGATCGCGCACTCGCATGGTCTCTTCGAGCGAGCGCGACTTCACCGCGTCTTCCAGCATCGTCATGCAGAATGGGCATCCCACCGCGATGCACTCGGGCTCGGCCTCGTTCAATTGATCGAAGCGCTTCTCATTGATCCGCGTGCCCTCGTGTTCCTCCTTCCAGAAGCATCCACCCCCCGCGCCGCAGCAGAAGGTGCGATTTTTGGACTGTTCGACCTCGGCCACCTCGGTGCCGGGGATCGCGCCGAGCGCGTTTCGTGCGCTGTCCCATTTGCGATTGTGGCGCGCCATGTAGCACGGGTCGTGATAGGCGATGCGCTGGTTGATCTCGGCGCGGGGCTTCAAACGTCCGGCCTGGATTAATTCGTCGATAAACTCGGCTTCATGCACGACCGTATAGTTGCCGCCGAAGTCTGGATACTCATTCTTCAGGTTGTGATAGCAATGCGGGCATTGAGTGACTATTCGCCGCGGCTTGTAGCGATTGAGCGTCTCGACGTTCTGCGCGGCGACGGTAGCGTACAGGTATTCGTTGCCCAGGCGCCGGGCCGGGTCGCCGGTGCAGATCTCCTCGCGCCCGAGGATCGCAAACTTGACGCCGGCCTGTTTCATCAACGCCGCGAACGACTTGCTTACGCGCTGGATGCGCTCGTCGTACGAGCCGGCGCATCCCACCCAATACAGCACGTCGATCTCCGACGGATCGGCGAGCCCGGCGATCTCGGGAATGTCAAGTCCATCCGCCCATTCGGCGCGCTTTTCCCGGGCAAGGCCCCACGGATTTCCCTGGTTCTCGATTCCCTTGAAGGCTCCCGTCAGTTCGGTCGGGAACCTCGACTCCATCAGTACGTCGTAGCGCCGCATGTCCACGATTCTTTGGATGTGCTCGATGCCGACCGGGCATCCCTCTTCGCACCATCCGCACGACGTGCACGCCCACACCGCTTCTTCGGTCGCGACCTGCGTGATCATGTCGGGGCCGTCCCATGCTGGCGTTTCGGCGCCGCCGCCCTGCTTGCCATTCGCCTTCGCCGCGAGGATAGAGGGCGCCTTGTCGAGCAGATGCTCGCGCTGTTCGATCACCAGAAACTTGGGATTGAGCGTTTTGCCGGTGTTGACGGTGGGGCAGTTGATCGTGCAGCGGCCGCACTCGAGGCACGCTCCCATGTCGAGGATTTGCTTCCACGTGTACTGCTCGACCTGCGAGACGCCGAACGTCTCGGCGTTTTCGAAATCCTTGATTGGCGCGAGTCGTCCGCGCGGACCGAGGTTACGGAAGAACAGATTCAGCGGGCCAAAGATCAAATGACGCAGCTTGGTGAACGGAAAACAGAACAGCAGCGCGTATACGAACAGCACGTGCACCAGCCACAGCCATCGATGGTAGGTAGCGCCGGCGCCGAGCGCGCCCTCGATACGGCCCACCACCCGTCCCACGTATGCCCATTCGGTGAACGCGGGATGCGCGGCGTTGATCCGCGCGCCCTCGAGCATCAGGCCCGTTACGGCGGCCAGCACCATCATCGACATCGGGAACCAGTAGCCGAGCCGGTTCTCGAGATTGTCCCGGACTTTCTCCGCAGGCGGCTCATTGAGCACGCTGGGTTTGCGAATAGCGCGCCGCGCACCTTCCATCAGCACGCCAACGATCAGCAGAATGAAGAAGGTGTCCATCGCAACTTTGAAGTAGAGATAGAAATCGCCGTTGAAGAAGTAGAAATCGAGGCCGAACAGATCGAATAGATCGCGCACGTCGCTGTTGATCACGACGATCGTCGTGCCGATGAATAGTCCGACGAATGCGACGTAGAATGCGTAATGCATCCATCCCCACGTCTCGCGAATCACGTTGCCCTGGCCCAGCGAATCGCGCAGTGCCAGCAGCAGGCGCTCGATTGGATGATCGAGACGATCGTCGGACACGCCGAGACTCACCAGCCGGTACCACCTGACGCCGGCGTAAATGAACCCGGCGATCAGCAGCCCGAGCAGGCCGTACATCAGCACGATGAACGGGACGGGAATGTTCCACAGGATTTGGCGGGTAACTTGCTCGTTCATTTGCGCTCCATGCGAAAGCCGGCGGCAACGGCGCCTGTAACAGACTCTTAAATCAGACCATCATGGAGGATTTCAATCCGCCGCGATCGCTCAGGCGGCGCCGATTCGTCTTAACATTGGGTGCAGGCGTCACCCCTGCCGCGCGACAACGGAGCGCGGCGTTAATACCGGGTGCAGGGGTCACCCCTGCCGCCCGCCAACGGCGGGCGGCCTTAACACTGGGTGCAGGGCTCAGCCGTGCCCATCGCGTAGTCGCGAAAAGATGCGCTGCGCAGATTTTCGCGTCTTCTCGATGCGGGTGCAGGGGCCGCAGCCCCTGCCGCCCACCGCGCAGGTGATTCTTCCTTCATGCCGCGCGCGACAACGAAACGCGGCCTTAATACCGGGTGCAGGGCTCAGCCCTGCTCACCCCTGCCGCTACTCGCGCTCCTGGAAGCCCTCGAGGGTGCGCGATCTGCCGGTCTGGCGCAGCTTGCGCAACGCCTTGGCTTCGATCTGCCGGATACGCTCGCGGGTGACGGCGAATTGTTTGCCGACTTCCTCGAGCGTGTAGTCGGTCTTCTGGCCGATGCCGAAGCGCATGCGCAGGATTTGCTCCTCGCGCGGCGTGAGCGTGGCGAGCACCTTGCGCGTCTGCTCGCCGAGGTTGCCCTGAATTGCGGCCTCGACCGGCGATGGCGCGAGTTCGTCCTCGACAAAATCGCCGAGCGAACTTTCTTCTTCGTCGCCGATTGGCGTTTCGAGCGAGATTGGCTCCTTGACGATCTTGAGCACCTTCTGCACCTTGTCCAGCGGCATCTCCATCTGCTCCGCGATTTCTTCGGGCCCGGGTTCGCGGCCGAGCCGTTGCACGAGTAAGCGCGTGACCCGGAGCAGCTTGTTGATCGTCTCGACCATGTGGACCGGGATGCGAATGGTGCGGCCCTGGTCGGCGATCGCGCGCGACATCGACTGCCTAATCCACCAGGTCGCGTAGGTCGAAAACTTGTAGCCGCGTTGATACTCGAACTTGTCCACCGCGCGCATCAGGCCGATGTTGCCTTCCTGGATGAGGTCGAGAAAGCCAAGCCCGCGATTGGTGTAGCGCTTGGCCAGGCTGACGACGAGGCGCAAGTTGGCCTCGGTCAGTTCCTTTTTCGCGCGGCGGCTTTTGTCCTGTCCGGCGGCGATCGTCTCGAGCTTGCGCGCGTATTCCTCGCCCGTGTTCTTGGCTTTTTTCTCGACTTCGCGAATGGTCTTTTGCGCCAGGCGAATTCTGGCCGCGATATCGAGCAGGTTCTCGCGGACATCATTTATTTTGAGCACGTGGCGGCGGTCTTCGGCTTCGGCGGCTTCCTTGAGCAGGTGAGTGCGCGAGCGGCCGGTCGCCTCTTCGTATTTCGCAATCCTGTGATGCGCGATGCGGTACTGTTGCAAGATGTCGCGCATCTCGGCGATCACCGCTTCCATCAGGCGGCGCGACAGCGCCATCGCGCGCAATTCTTTTTTCACGCGCTCGTTCAGACGCGTCAGGTTCTTGTCGAGCTTGGGCTTGCGGCGCGGACCGGGCTTGTTGCGGAGTATTTCCTCGATTACCTCGATTTTGGTGCGCAGGTCGGTGAGCTTCTTGGTCGCGAGCATCAACTTCTTGAGCTGGCGCTCGTCGGCTTCGGGTCCGCGCTCTTCGTCGGGATCTTCAGGCGTCTCAGCGGCGTCCTCGAACACATCGCGCAGATCGGCTTCGCCTGCCTCTACCCGCTCGCCCACTCGAATCACGAAGTCGAGCATGATCGGCGAGCCCAACACCTCCTCTTCGACTTCGTTTTCGCCGGCTTCGATGCGCTTGGCAATTTCGACTTCCTGCTCCCTCGAGAGAAGCTGGAAGTTGCCCATCTCTTTGAGATAGAGCCGGACCGGGTCCGACGACTCGCCGAGCGAATCCGTGGCCGCCGGCGCGGCCTCGGGCGCTTCTTCGGGCTCTTCTTTGCCGTCAACCTCGACGTCGTCGGCGCCCTCGGTCGGGACTTCCTCGAGCACCTTGATATCAAGGTCCTCGAAGCTGTCCAGCGCGGCGCGCAGGTCGGTTGGTGAAGCTACATCCTGCGGCAGGTAGTCGTTGACCTGCTCGAAGGTCAGGTAGCCTTGCTCACGACCGAGATCGACAAGCCCCTGTAGGTCTTTACCTTCGTACTTCTGCTTCATTCGTTTTGCTTCCGTTTTGCGCGGGCGTTGGCCGTCGATGCGATGCGTGAAAATCGGCGCGCAAGGCGGCCGTCATTGCGACCGCGAGCCGGGAATCAAGTAGCCTCATTTATACAGACGAGAATAGAAAGGCAAGTGAGCCACACCAAAAAATCAAGTTTATGGATCGCTTCGCCGAGAGTCAACTTACGCACCATCGCCCGCGCGATCATTGGGCGAATTACGCTCCGCCGCGCGGCCTTATCGCCAGTTCGCGCTCGCCGGTCACCGCTTGCAATATTATAAGCATCGTTTGCCCGTTTGGCTGCATTGCGGCCGATCTTTTCGGGGATTGTGCTGCGCTTGACAGTAACACGCTCTGATTTCATCTGTGTAGCCAGACCCGAACAGACGCCGCGCCACGGAAGCGGTAAGACCGCTCCGTGGGGAAGTCACTCGCAATGTCATCGAATGGGATGGACTTCGATTCGCTCATGAAGGCCTTGGTATCCGCGCCGAAAGAGAAACTCACAAAGAAGCGCAAAGGCCGAGGGGGCAAGGCTCATTCAAAGCGGCGCCGATAATCTTTCACCACGGTATCAGTCTGTGCGCCGAACAGATTTTGCAATTACAGTTCATATCAGTGTAGTGACGGACGCCTACGGTAATGCCGTTCGCGCGATCCGCTCGCGAAAATATCGGTCGAAATAAGTCTAGTTCATTATTCTCGACGTATCTTCGCAGCGCGTAGGCGCACAGATCGGCGATCTGCACCATTCGCGTCAGTTTGCTATCGACAAATAATGGCGTCTCTATGATATGAGAAATTTTCGTCCAGAGAGTTCCTTGAGAATGAAAGTGCCTCATTAGAGTGGTGTGTTTTCGCGCGACAGTCTCATTATTGTCGTGCACAAGCAGTCCGTATTTCCCTGGATCGCAGTTATGAATGTATCTTTCAAAGCGTGAGACTACCTGCTCAAAAGACTGCGCGTCGATAGTGCGTCCGGTTTTTGCTGGATCGAAATGAAGTTTGTTGATGCACTCAGCAAACATTCGGGCAAAACTCCAGCCGGAGACGCAGTCCGCAACCTCACGCACCAAGGCCTTTCTCTCAGCAAAGGTGAGATGAATATATGCATTTGAATTTTGGTAGTTTTTCTTTGTCTGTCTGTAGGATTTCAGATTGCGAGACCGTTGGAGCTTAAGTAGATGCGCGTCGCGAGCCTTTTCTACTACGAATCGTCGCGACGGCCAATCCAACTTGTCAAAGTTGGGAACTTTTCTTTGCTCTAGGTACGAACGTAGGAGCCATGCAGTATGAAGTTCTGAGTTTTCGAGACCGTACTTTTGCAGAATACTGGAGACTTGCCTGTCCGTATCGTGCCAACAGTCAATCGGCACGGAGATACCAGCAAGAACGAAATGCGATGTATTTCCCGGAATGTCCGATGTTCCGGACTCGTCGATGTAACAGACATACACGGCTCCTTCCCCAGCCGTACCGCCCCAAAAAAAAGGCGACTGGGCTGTTGGGGCATATAGCCCCAAATCGAGACGCTTGGCGACTCGTCCCAGACGCCCAATACAGACTAGTCCGAGCCGGTCGCGACTGCAAGTCCCCAAAATGGCCCACGAACGCCCCCTTGCGGGGGATCGCGCTATGACGCGCGGTCTTTCGTAAACCGCACAGACGTTCCACTCCCCCGGCATCGCGCACCCTGATCAGCGCGAACCGGAATTGTTGCGGGATGGTCCGGAGTGGAGTAGACTTGCCGATACTACAGCGGGTTGTCTACATCAGGCATCCCAAGATTGGGCTGGGCCAAACGGTCTGGCCCTTTCTATTTCAGTTATGCGGCCTGTTGCGCCTTCTCCTTCTCGCTCTTGAGCTTCCCGGCCTCTGCTCTCCCTTCAGGCGTTAGTACCCAAACTCCACTCTGATACTTAACCAGGTTCCGATAGGCCAGATTTTGAAGCGTCATGTTCGTCGAACGAGCTGCCCCCTTCGGCTTGAACAGAAAACCACGATTCTGAACGGCGGCAGCGATCACAGTAGTTGGATGGCCACTTTTCGCCTCATCCAAGAATTGAAGAATCAAGGTCGTCAACGGCACTTTCGGTATCCTCACCACACCGTTGACGTTGGAATCTGGTGCCCAAAGCCGCTCCTCGTCTTCGAGCATTGCGACCAAGCGACTCTCGCGCGTCGCTAGCTCCGCATCGCGAGCCCTGTACTCGGATTGCCTTGTGATGCGCTCCGCTCGCACAGCCTCTATTCTCGCTTTCAACTCTTCTCGGATGTCCTTCATGGTGAATGGGCCTCTAAACGGTTAGATAGTAACCCTATCACTCGCGGCAATGCAAGACCAATAAGAGCGAATAAGGCTCTATTCCGTCTTGACGCGGAGATTCAGCCGGGCCTTTCGCTTTTCAGGGATTCGTCCGCCTTCCAATCGTTAATGTAAGAGCCGAACCTCCTGATCCAATTACTGGACGCACGCCAAACTTCTTCTCAAATAATGCTTGAAGTGTATCGCCAAGTTGCGGCTGTCCGACTGGCACGCCGATCTGGATACCAATTGCAACGCCTGGCAGCATTTCGGGCTGATTCCATCCAGCCTTTTCCATCGCTTCGCCAATAGAGACGGCCACATCTTCATTTCGCTGAGCGTACCATATTTGCGAATCTGCAATTTTGAACGGCTTGAGAGCGGTTGCCCATTCGTCGATATCGGACTGGCTGAATACCGGCCAATCAGGTTTTGTGGATTCGGCTTTGAATGGAACTTGCATCGGCGCTGGCGCATTCAAATGAAGCGCAATCAGACCCAACGCCAAAGCAGTCGGAACAAGCAGCCAAAAAGCGATCTCTTGACTACGGTCAAACGTGACTCGTGCGACACGCCCAATTGCCGCACGAACTGTTCCGCTCATCACGGCAATCACGATTGCATCCGCCAGCAGATTGTTGCCGACAGAACTCCAATCCGGAAACGCCATAGTTCATACCCCCGCCAAAGGCTTAGACTTTTCTTCGCCGTTTGACGAGGGATTATCGAGCGAATTTTCATAGCCTGTCGACATCCGGATAATCCCCTCTGACTCGAACCGAAGTGCCGGAAAATGAGTGCGCGCTGGAAATCGCGAGCGGGCCTCTCTATTCTCGACGCTGCTGCGCCCCCCCTTGAGCAGAATTTTGGCAATACATGCGATAATCCTGATGCTCAGCTTCGCGATAATCCTCGCAGGCTCGGAACTTTTTACCAACGGAGTCGAATGGGTCGGCCATCGATTGCATATCGCCGAGGCCGCCGTCGGCAGCCTGCTCGCCGCGGTCGGAACTGCCCTGCCGGAGACGTTCATCCCGGCGGTCGCGCTGTTGACCGGCCGCGATAGCGCGGCTGCCCATACCGCGGTCGGACTTGGAGCGATTGTCGGCGCACCGCTGATGCTGTCCACGGTGGCGATGTTCGTGATGGGCATTGCGGCACTCGTATTTCGCAGGCGCCGGGGACGGATTGCGCTCAAAGTGGTACGCGAGGACGCGCGCCGCGATCTCGCATTTTTCTTTCCGGTTTTTTTGTGCCTGATGATCGCGGGCACAATCGAGATGGGCGCGGTACTTCGCCACGTCCTGGCCGCCGCATTGTTGATAGTGTACGCGAGCTACGCGGTTGTGATGCTGCGGCTCAGGCGCGTGGCCGGCGTGGAGGTCGGGCACGGACTCTATTTCGAGTCGATCGTCCGTGGAAACCCGCTCGAGCCTCGCGGATTCGTAGTCGCCGCGCAAGTAATCGCAGGCGTACTCGCGATTCTGTTCGGTGCAGTCGAGTTCGTCGATCAGATCGTCGCGTTCTCAGCGCATGCGCATCTCAATCCCGGCCTACTCTCGCTCATGTTGAGCCCGCTCGCGACCGAACTGCCCGAGAAATACAACTCCGTCGTCTGGATTCGCAGTGGCAAGGACCATCTCGCGCTCGCCAACATCACCGGCGCGATGGTCTTCCAGTCGTGCATCCCGGTTGCACTGGGGCTCGCGTTTTCGCCGTGGCATCTGACGAATCCCGAACTGCTCGCGGGATCGATCGCGCTCGCTTCGGCAGCGATTCTTTACGTCAACTTGCGCGACTCGGAACTCGGAACTCCGACGCTAATGATCGGCGCAGCCGCATACGCGATCTTTCTGATTGGCCTCTGGTACCTCCGCGCGCTCTGAATCCACGCGCCGGGGCGCGTTGTCTGACGCGAGCCTGCGGGTGCACAATCGAGGGACGCGGGTCGCGATGACTACTTACCAGGAGATTTCGGCGCAGTTTTACGGCAACCGCCTGCTGTTCGGCGATCCCGCCGAGCCGGGCGTGGTCGCGGCCGAGATCGCATCGAAGACCGAGGTCGACGTTTACCGGCGCCTGTCGGGGATGCTTACGCGCGAGCGCCGGCCGATTCGGCTGTTTGCGCTCGTCGAGGATATTGCTTTGCTCGAAGGTTTCAGCCCCGCGCATGAGACGCGCGCGCTCGAGGGCGATTTCCGTTACCGGGTGCTCGTCACCTTCGGCTCGCTCGACGCTCTGGAAGCCGCCAAGCGCCATCTCAGGAACGCGACAGGCAAGGCGCCTAACGCGCCCGACGCGCCGTATCTGTGCCTTGCCGATCCGGTCGAGCAGCATCTGATGCTGAGCGGGACCACGTTTTTCATCGGGATGGATTTCAGCGAGCTGCGCCGCCTCCAGCTCGATATCGAGACCTATATCTCGCCGGGGTTTGAATTTCCGTCGGCGGCGCGCGAGGGCGATCGCGTTATCGCGATCTCGCTCACCGACTCGACCGGTTTCGAGCGCTTGCTCAGGGGCACCGAGATGGACGAGCGTGCGATGCTCGAGGAGATGGTGCGAATCGTCCAGGGTCGCGATCCCGACGTCGTCGAGGGCCACAACCTGTTTCGGTTCGATCTCGAATACCTGGAGACGCGGGCGCGCCGCCACAAGGTCAAACTCAAGCTGGGACGCGATGGCGGCGAGCTTCGTGCCCGCCCGTCGCGCATGCAAATTGCGGAACGATCGATCGCCTACCGCCGCTACGACATCCCAGGCCGCAGCATCATAGATACGTGGATCCTCGCGCAGCACTACGATATTTCGAGTCGCGAACTGGAGAGCCTGGGGCTGAAGCAGCTTGCGCAACACTTCGGGCTGGCGCGCAAGGGTCGCGTGTATATCGACGCGTCGAAAATCAGCCACTATTTCGAACACGAACCGGAAAAGCTCTACGAGTACGCGCTCGATGATGCCCGTGAGACGCGCGCGCTGGCCGAGACCCTCTCTCCCAGTTACTTCGTGCAAGCGCAGATATTCCCGTACTCGTACCAGAGCGCGGTGCTGCGCGGGAATGCGACCAAGATTGACGCGCTCATGATGCGCGCTTATCTGGCGGCGGGGCATTCGATTCCCGAGCCGTCGCCGCCGAGCCCGGTCGCGGGCGGCTACACGGAGGTTCGCCGATGCGGTGTCGCCCACGGCGTCCTTCACTGTGACGTGACTTCGTTGTATCCGTCGTTGATGCTGCAATATCGGCATGCGCCGGCCGCGGATCGGCTGGGCGTGTTCCTCAAGATGCTCGGCGATCTGCGCAGCTTCCGGGTGCAGGCCAAGGCGCTCGCGCGCGAACTCAAGGGTATCGAGCGGCGCAACGCCGACGCGCTCCAGCAGACCTTCAAGATTCTCATCAATTCATTTTACGGCTACCTGGGTTTTTCGCTCGGCCATTTCAATGACTTCGGCGCGGCCAACGCATTGACGAAGCGCGGACGCGATCTGATTCAGCGCGCAGTGGCGACGCTCGAGGAGCATGGCGCGCAGGTCATCGAGGTCGATACCGACGGAATCTATTTCGTGCCGCCCCCCGATGCCGCCGGCGAGGGAGGCGCGGAAAGGCTCCTGGAGCAGGTTGGATCGATTATGCCCGAGGGAATCCGGCTGGAAATCGACGGCCGTTACCGCGCGATGTTCTCCTACAAAATGAAAAATTACGTCCTGATGGATGAGACGGGAAAGATGACCATTCGCGGCTCGGGGCTGCGCTCGCGGGGACTCGAACGCTTCCAGCGCCGCTTCATGGAGGAGGTGTTCCGCATGCTGCTGGAGGATCGGCGCGGTGAAATTCCGAAACTCCACGGCGACTATCGCGCGCGTCTCGCCCGCCACAAAATAGGAATCGCCGATCTGATGAAGACCGAGACGATCCAGGATTCGCTCGACACTTATCGCAACAAGATTCGTGACAACAGCCGCAATCCCGCGGCGGCCTACGAGCTTGCGCTCAAGGCCGAGCGGCCGTACCTGGCCGGCGATCAAATTTCATACTACGTCACCGGGCGCGGCGCGCGTGCGGCGGTGAACGCGTTCGCGAAGATGGCGGCAGAGTACGATCCGCACGATCCCGACGAAAACGTCGAGTACTACCAGGCCAAGCTTGCCGACCTTTTTGAAAAATTCCAGGTATTCGTCGAGCGGCCCGGCCTGTTCGCGCCAGCCGCGCAAGACGAGGGCAAGCAGGCTCAGCTCTCGATGTTCGCCGACCCGCAATCCAGGTCCGAAGAACAGAGCGTGGAGCCCGAAAAGTAGCGCGATGCTCGATTCAAGATTTTGGGAGAGAGTGCACGCAGCAGCGCGGAACTCCAACCGTGCTTATCTAGCCACGACCGACAACGGCCAACCCAAAGTCCGCGTCGTGTTTCCGGCGCTCGAGGGCCGCGTTCTCTGGATTGCGACCAAGCCGAACTCCGCGAAAGCGCTCCAGATCGCACGCGATCCCAGAGTCGAACTCTTCTATGAAGTCGGAACCCAGCGACCTATTACTCATCTTACCGTCACTGGAAAGGCGCAGCTCATCGATGGCCTGGAAGAAAAGATCCGCCTATGGAATCTGCGAATCTTTGGATACGACCTCAGGGAGTTTTGGCCCTCGGGACCGGAGTCGAGAGACTTATCTCTAATCCATATAGATCCGTTGCGAGTTGAATTGGGTACTCAGCCCGCGATGTGGCAGGGTCGAAAGCCCGAGGTGTGGAAAGCCTAGCGGGGGAGGGCGGAATCGATAGATACTGCGCTTATCCGGAGGAAAACGATGGCCGGTGAAAAACAGCAGCTCGATTGGGACAAGATCAAACAATTCTCGATGCAGGTATCGATTGACATCGGCGCCGCGATGCTCGGTGCGCTGACCTATATCGGCGATCGGCTGGGAATCTTCAGCGCGCTGGCCGAAGCGGGCGCCGTCACCAGCGCGGCGCTGGCGGATCGGACGGGACTCAACGAGCGGTATCTGCGCGAATGGCTAAGCGCGATGGCGGCGGCCGGATACGTGATCTACGACGCCTCGGCAAAGACCTACGCGATGCCGGCCGAGCATGCGATGGTGCTGGCGCGCGACGACTCGCCGTTCTTCGTCGGCGGCTTCATCGAAATGATCGTCCCTCATATGTCGATTGCACCGAAGGTGATGGCGTCATTCAAGAACGGGCGCGGCGTATCGCAGAGCGAATATCCGCCCGAGACGTGGGAGGCGATGGAACGTTCGTCAGCCTGGATGTTCCGGAATCAGTTGGTCCGCAAATGGCTGCCGGCAATGCCGCAAGTGGTCGCGAAGCTGAACGAAGGCGGCTCGTCACTGGATGTTGGCTGTGGGAGCGGCCGCGCGGCGATCGCGATCGCGTCCGCATTTCCCAAAGCCAAAGTTTTCGGCTTCGACGCGCATCCCGGCTCGTTGGAGCGCGCGCGTGCAAACGCGAAAGCGGCAGGCCTGGGAGACAGAATCAAGTTTGAAGTGGTCGATTGCACGAAGCTGCCGGCCGCGCAGTTCGATTTCATCTCGACCTTCGACGTGGTGCATGATTCCGTCGATCCGGACGCGCTGCTGAAATCGATTCGAGCTGCGCTCAAACCCGACGGCACTTACCTGATGGTCGAAGTAAACGTGTCGTCGAATCTCGAAGACAACATCAATCCGCTGGGGCGGCTGATGTATTCGATAAGCACGCTGTACTGCATGACGACGTCGCTCGCGCACGGCGGCGCTGGAATCGGCGCGTGCATGGGCGAGGCAAAGGCGCGCGAGCTGGTCGCAGCGGCGGGCTTCGAGCACTTTCGCCGCCTTCCGATCGAGGATATGTTTTCAGCGCTTTACGAAATCCGCGCGTAATTGTAGTCGATCATTGAAGGCGCCGACGGAAGGCATCCTGCAAAGTGGGCAGGATGGCATCCCAATCGGCGACCAACCCTATATTCGCGCGCTCGAAGATCAGCGCGTCGGCATCGTTGTTGATCGCGACGATCGTATCTGCGCGCTTGAGACCACAGGTATGGTTGGGCGCGCCTCGCACTCCAAGAGCAATATACAGGCGCGGATCGATCGATTTGCCGGTTAACCCGACCTGCAACTGCCGCGGCACCCACCCCTGGTCCGTCACGCGCCGGGTCGCGCAAATCGCGGCGCCGAGCACTCGCGCGAACGCGGCGGCTTTCGCGACCCCATCAGGTCCACCGATTCCCATGCCGATGCCAACGACAACTTCGGCGCCTTCGAGCGGCGCAATGGTGGTATCGAGGATCGAGTGCGCCTTTATGAGCCGGCTTTTCGGCGGTCTCACCTCAGGACGCGCGATCCAAATCTCGGCTTGCTTGTCTTGCGACGGCGCCGCGAGTTCGAGCACGCCCGGCCGCACCGTCGCCATCTGCGGAAATGTTTTCGAGTAAATCGGCGCGACGATGATCCCGCCGAAGGCCGGCTTGAGCGCGACCATCCGATTCTCCGAGTCGAGCTCGATATCGATCGCATCGCCGGTGAGCCCCAGGCTTAAGCGCGCGGCCAGCCGGGGGCCCCAGTCGCGCCCGCGCTCGGTCGCGCCGATCAAAATTCCCCACGGCGCGTGCATCAAAACGAGTTTCGCAACAGCCTCAGCGGCGCCTTCCGGGGTGTAGGAAGCCAGGGCAGGATGCTGGATGATCAGCACCTGATCGGCGCCGAAACTCGCCAGCCACCCCGCGTGTCGCGCGACGGCGCGGTCAAATCCCACCGCGACGAGCGCGCCGCCCAATCGCGACGCGAGTTCGTCGCCGCGTGAAAGCAGCTCGAGCGTGCCGCGCGTGACGCGGCCTTCAAGGTCGGTCTCGCACACGATCCACAGATCATGACTGCGATTGCTCGCACGCCGCGCCGAACCGATCGAACGGCGATTGTGCGTGCGCGGGTTGAGCGCCCCGATTGTTTCGAGCGCCGCCATCACCTCGGCCGCGGCGCGTTCGGCGTCGGTCGCGTCGATAAACTTGCATTCGGTCTTCGGTGTCGCGACGACGCGAACCTCATCCACCCACGTCGGCGAACCCGCGAGTCCGAATTCTTTCGGATCGGCGCCGAGCTCCGCCGCGCGCACGGATTGGATCGGCTTGGTCTTCGCCTCCTCGGAAGCGCCTGGCTTCACCTTGACCGGCTGTGCGATGCGCTCGGCGCAGGTGATAACCGCGGGCATCCCGGCCTCGACTTCTTCGAATCCTTCGTCGCTTTCGCGCTCGGCGCGAAGCGTGCGGCCGTCGATTTCCAGCTTTCGCGCGCCGGTTATCTGCGCGGCGCCGATTAGTTCCGCGATCTCGGGGCCGACCTGCCCCGTTTCCGCATCGAGCGAATACTTGCCGAGCAAAATGAGATCGAAGTTTCCGCGCGCCAGCCAAATCGCGAGCGCACGCGCCGTTGCGAGCGTGTCCGCACCCGCGAAAGCGCGGTCTTCCAGGTGCACCGCGCGGTCGATTCCCATCGCGAGCGTATCCACCAGCGCGGCGCGCGCCTGCGGCGGCCCCATCGTGACGACAGTAGTCTCGGCGCCGTGGCGATTTTTCAGGTCGACGGCGAGCGAGATCGCGCGCAGATCGAACGCGCTGATCACATTGGGCCCGTCGCGCTTGATGGTCCTGGTCGCGGCGTCGAAGTTGGCTTCCTCGACGAGCGGTATCTGCTTGATGCAAACGGCGATCTTGAGCACAGCGATACTCCCCGTCCCGACGAGGCTAGTCGAGGGCGTCGAGGGGAGGCAACAAAGCGCGAGGTTGCGCTTACCGGCGCCGGTGCGATCAGGTAGTTTCGCGATGTGGGTTTGTATCGACTCGCGGCGGCCGCCGCACTGTGCGTGTATGCTCTGGCGCTCGCGCCGGCGGCGAACGCGGCCGCTCGGATGCGGATCGTATCGCTGGCGCCGTCGGTAACGGAGACACTGTTCGCGTTGGGCGCGGGTCCCGACGTCGTCGGCGTGTCGCAGTATTGTGACTACCCTGCGCAGGTGCGCTATCTGCCGCGGGTCGGTTCCTTTCTGACTCCGAATCTCGAAGCGATCATCGCGCTCAGGCCGACGCTGGTCGTCGGACTTGAACTGTCATCGGACGTGCGCCAGATTCGCGCGTTGAATTCGATGGGGTATCCGGTGCTGCTGGTCAGCGACGATTCTTTGCAACAGATCGAAACCAGTATCGAAAAGGTGGGTGCGCGAATCAATCGCCAGCCGCAAGCGCATCGGCTGGTCGCGGAGATTCAGGCGCAGATCGCCGCAGTCCGACAGCGCCTGGCAAACGTTAAGCCGGAGCGTGCGTTGATGCTCGTCGGTCATCAGCCGATAGTCGCGGTGGGCGCCGGCACTTATCTCGATGAGCTCATGCGCATAGCGCGCGCCGACAACATCGCCGGCCGCCGGCGAGCAGTGGCCGCACCTGAGCATGGAGTACATCATCGCGATGCGTCCCGAGGTCGTGCTCGACGGTTCGATGGGCAGCGATCCATCGTCGTCGAGCGAGTTCTGGGGAAAATATCCGGCGATTCCGGCAGTTCGCGACCATCGCGTCTTCGGCTATGCGCAGGATCCCATTCTCCATGCCGGCCCGCGCGTGGGACAGTCGCTCGAGATAATCGCGCGGATGATTCATCCCGAGGCATGGCAAAATGTGTCCGCCGGTGCAGAGCATTGAACGCGGCCGCAAGCAAACCGCCATCGCACCTGACGCGCACGCGGCTGCTCTCGATACTGGCGGCGCTCGCAATCTTGCTGATCGTTTGTGCGGTCGCAGCCGCGTTGTTTGGCAGCGCGCATATCAGTCTCGCACGCGCATTTTCCGATCCCACCAGTCCCGATCACGCGATTTTCTTCGGCGCCCGATTGCCGCGCGTGCTGATGGGCGTGATCGTCGGCGCGATGCTGGCCGCGGTCGGAACGGCTCTGCAAGCGCTGGTGAGGAATCCGCTGGCAGAGGGTGGCATCCTCGGAATCTCCGGCGGCGGCGCGCTCGGCGCGATACTCGCGCTGGTGATGTCGGCGAAACTCGGCGGCGGCGAGGCGGCCGTCCCGCTGTGCGCATTCGGCGCGGCGCTGCTCTCGACCGTGGCGGTTTACCGGCTCGCGATGGTTGACGGCCAGCTTGAACCATTCACGCTGCTGCTGGTCGGCGTGATCTTCAACGCGTTCTGGGGCGCGGCAATCATGCTGGTGAACAGCGTCGTCAACTTCTACTACGCGCACAGCATTCTGTTCTGGCTGATGGGCAGCCTCGAGGCGCCGACCTACCGCGAAGCGGCGGGCGTCGCGGGTTTGGGTCTGGCCGGATTCGCCGTGCTGATGTTTCAAGCTCGCGATCTGAACCTGCTCAGTCTCGGCGACGAGTCGGCGGCCGAACTTGGGGTTGACGTGGACCGCCTTCGGCGCACGATCTTCGTCGCGACCTCGGTCATGATCGGCGCCGCGGTCTCCGTCAGCGGAATCATTTCGTTCGTCGGACTAATCGTTCCGCACACTTTGAGATTGGTGTTCGGCGCGGATCATCGGCTGCTGCTGCCCGCGTCGCTGATCGGCGGCGCCGCATTCATGGTCGCGGCAGACCTGGTCGCGCGTGTCGCAATCGCCCCGGCCGAAATTCCCGTCGGCGCGATCACCGCGCTGTGCGGCGGCCCGTTTTTCATCTACATGCTGCGCCGCGAGGGCAGGAGACCGCTTTCGCTATGACGACGACATCGCGCGACACCGCCACCGCCATGCGTGCGAGCGCGATTCACGCGGGATATCCGGGCGTGCCCGTGCTGCATGGCGTCTCGATCGAAGTGGCGGCCGGCGAAATGCTCGCGATCGTCGGACCAAACGGGGCCGGCAAGTCCACACTGCTCAAGGTGCTCGGCGGCTCGATGAAGCCGGCTGCGGGAAGCGTGGAACTTTTCGGCCGGCCGCTCGATTCGATCGATCGCCGGGAATTCGCCCGCACGGTTGCGTCGGTTGGCCAGGAAAACGCGGTCGCATTTCGCTTCACGGTGCTGGAAATCGTGCTGATGGGGCGCGCGCCGCATCTCGGCGCGTTCGGCTTCGAGAGCCCCCACGATTTGGAAATCGCATCCGAGGCGCTCGACCACTTCGACCTGCTCGAGCTTGCCGCGCGCCACGTTCAGGAACTGTCCGGCGGCGAACGCAAGCGCGTGTTCCTGGCGCGCGCGCTCGCCCAGGAGCCGAAGGTTGCACTGCTCGACGAGCCGACCGCATTTCTCGACCTCAAGCACGTCGCCGAAATTTTCGCGCGCTTTCGCGAGCTATGCACCGAGCGCGGCATGGCCGTAGTTGCGACGCTTCACGATCTCAATGCCGCCGCGCTCTATGCCGATCGCGTGCTGTTGCTCGCCGACGGCGCCGCGGTCGCCTATGGAACTCCCGCGGAAGTTCTGACGGCGGAGAATCTGCGGCGGGTTTACGAAACCGACGTGTACGTCGGGCGCAATCCCTCGACCGGCGCGCTCATGATTCTGCCCGCTGCGCTTCCCCACGCTCGCGCATAGCTCGTTCGGCGCGGGCGACTGGACGTTTGCCCGCTCGAGCGCGCGCCGGTACGCTGTACGCAGATGTCCTCTGCTCCGACTGAGTCTTTGAATCTCGTCTTCGACGCCGACGACACGCTCTGGGATTCCAACATCCATTTTCTCGAGGCGTTCGATTTCTTCGCTGCGGCCGTTGGCGACGCGGTCCTCGGCATCTCTCGCGTCGAGATTCACGCCGCGGTG
>Ga0074046_10001475_pt1 | contig 21201 bp, 18 predicted proteins | sample BogForMeECP23OM3_FD_94441 | JGI IMG/M metagenome (GOLD analysis project Ga0074046, IMG submission 94441) | Bog forest soil microbial communities from Calvert Island, British Columbia, Canada - Bog Forest MetaG ECP23OM3 | ecosystem: Environmental > Terrestrial > Soil > Wetlands ... | reverse complement strand
CGTTGGCGGCGGCGGATCGGGCTCCGGCGGCGGCGGCGGCGGCGGCATGTAAGCCTCCATTCGGTGAAGACGGCCCGCCAAGTCTTCGGCTCGGCGGGCCTTTCAATTGGCCCGTCGGAGTTTCGCTCAGGCGGGCCCTTTCAATGGAGGCTTGGACATGAAACTTCTTGTCATCTTGGCCGCGCTGGTCCTTCCGGCGGCGGCTTACGCGGGAACCGCGACGGCGACCGGCCCTGCGGGGGGGGTGTCAGCGTCGACCGGGCCGGGCGGCGCTTCAGCGTCGGGCGGCGGCGGCACGGCGAGCACCAGCGCCGCTCCGGGCCACGCATCCGCCTCTGGTACTGGAGGCGCGGCCGCGGCGGCGACCGGAGTGGGCCCGGGCCCGGCGAACGCCGGCGCTATGGGCACCTCCTTCGGCGGACATGCGTCCACCGGTTCGACGGCCGCTGTGTCCTCGACGCACGGTTATGGCGCCCACGCGGCAGCTGCCTTCGGCGCCGGTCCCAACGGCACGGCGACAGCTTGGTGAGCGCAGGTGTTGCGTTCATGATCGCAGTCACGCCAATCGTGCGGGGACGCTGACGGACGCCATCGCGGCAGCCGTCAGCGTTCGTCGAATCGCGCCGCTTCGCCGTCAGCGTACTCGCGATGGGCCGGGCCGCCGGGCTCGCGATGGGGCGGCCGGCCACCGCGACGGCCGGCTTCTGGACGCGCGGGCGAAGCCCCGGATTCCTCGCTCCGCGGCCTCAAGGGCTGCGGTGAGGCAGTTTCCTTGGCGAGGCAGAAGCCTACCGCATTTCCCGTCCGCGCTTTTCCCCACGATATCCTTCGTGCTAAGCCGCGTGCACGACTCTGCGCCGAAAGCCCGGAAGGCCCCCCATGAACGTCACCGCCAACGCGCCGATCCGCTCGAACTCGTTCTTCTCCGCTCCGCTCGCCGCGGCTGACCCGGAGATCGCCAACGCGGTCGCGCTCGAACTCGGTCGCCAGCGCGACGAGATCGAACTGATCGCCTCGGAGAATATCGTCTCCCGCGCCGTTCTCGAGGCGCAGGGCTCGGTGATGACCAACAAATACGCGGAGGGCTATCCGGGCAAGCGCTATTACGGCGGCTGCCAGTTCGTCGACATCGCCGAAAAGCTCGCCATCGAGCGCGCCTGTATGTTGTTCGACTGCCGCTACGCCAACGTGCAGCCGAACTCCGGCAGCCAAGCGAATCAGGGCGTGTTCCTCGCCCTGATGAAGCCGGGCGACACGTTCATGGGCCTCGATCTCGCCGCCGGCGGACACCTCACCCATGGCTCGCCGGTCAACCTGTCCGGCCGCTGGTTCCATTGCGTGTCCTACGGAGTCGATCGCGAGACCCATCGCGTCGACATGGATCAGGTCGAGCGGCTCGCCCGCGAGGCGAAGCCGAAGCTCATCATCGCCGGCGGTTCGGCCTACGCCCGGCTCTGGGACTTCGAGCGCTTCCGCGCCATCTGCGACGAGGTCGGCGCCACTTTCATGGTCGACATCGCCCATTTCGCCGGGCTGGTGGCGGGCGGGACGCATCCGTCGCCGTTCCCGCACGCCCATGTCGTCACCACCACGACACACAAGACGCTGCGCGGCCCGCGCGGCGGCATGATCCTGACCAACGACGACGAGCTCGCCAAGAAGATCAACTCGGCGATCTTCCCGGGCCTGCAGGGCGGACCGCTGATGCATGTCATCGCCGCCAAGGCGGTCGCGTTCCATGAGGCGCTGACGCCGGAGTTCCGCAACTACGCCCGCGCCGTCGTCGACAACGCCCAGGCGCTCGCCCACGAGATTCTCGCCGGCGGCTACAAGCTGGTGACCGGCGGCACCGACAACCACCTGATGCTGGTCGACCTGACGCCGAAGGGCCTTACCGGCAAGGCGGCGGAGGCGGCGCTTGGGCGCGCCCACATCACCTGCAACAAGAACGGCATCCCCTTCGACCCGCAGAAGCCGATGGTGACCTCGGGCGTCCGCCTCGGCACGCCCGCCGCGACCTCACGCGGTTTTGGCGTCCCCGAATTCGCCAAGGTCGGCCAGCTGATCGTCGAGACGCTCGACGGGCTCGCGGCGCACGGCGAGACGGACAACGCCGCGATCGAAGCGAAAGTGCGCGGCGACGTCGCCGAGCTGACCCGCCGGTTCCCGATCTACTGACGGCCGGCCTCGGCGAAACCAGGGGCGGCTCGCCATGCGGTGCCCGTATTGCGGCGGTCTCGACACGCAGGTGAAGGACTCCCGCCCGACCGAGGACTCGTCCTCCATTCGCCGCCGCCGGGTCTGCCCGGACTGCGGCGGCCGGTTCACGACGTTCGAGCGCGTTCAGCTGCGCGAACTCATGGTGGTCAAGAAGAGCGGCCGGCGCGTGCCGTTCGACCGCGACAAGCTCATGCGTTCCGTCCAGGTCGCGCTGCGCAAGCGCTCCGTCGAGCCCGAGCGGGTCGAGCGGATGGTCAACGGCGTCGTGCGCCAGCTCGAGAGCCAGACCGATGGCGACATCCCCACGGAACGGATCGGGGAACTGGTGATGGAAGGCCTGAAGGCGCTCGACGACGTCGCCTACGTGCGCTTCGCCTCCGTCTATCGTAACTTCCGGGAAGCGCGCGATTTCAATGCGATCGTCGGTGAACTTCAGGCTGAGCCTGAAGCAGCGCCCGAACCCGCGCCCGTGCGCAAGCGGAAGGAGCCTTCGGCGACATGAGCACGCTGGCCGCTCCGCATGCGGACGACGACGAACGCTGGATGCAGGCCGCGCTGAACCTGGGCGAACGCTCGCTCAGCCTCGCCGCGCCGAACCCCTCGGTCGGCGCCATTCTCGTCAAGGACGGCGCGGTTGTCGGCCGGGGCGTGACCGCGCCGGGCGGGCGTCCCCACGCCGAGCCCATCGCGTTGGCTGACGCCCGCGAGGCGGCGCGCGGCGCGACCCTCTATGTCACCCTCGAGCCCTGTTCCCACACCGGCGTCTCGTCGCCCTGCGCCGACGCCGTGATCGAGGCCGGCGTCGCCCGGGTCGTCGCGGCGATCGAGGACCCCAATCCCGAGGTGGCGGGGCAGGGAATCGCGCGGCTTCGCGCAGCCGGGATCGCGGTGACGGTCGGGCCGGGGGCGGATCAGGCGCGGCGCGACCATCTCGGCCACATCCGCCGGGTCACCGAGGGCCGGCCTTGCGTGACGCTGAAGCTCGCCGAGACGGCGGACGGCTTTGCTTCCGGCGGGCCGCACGACCAGCGCCTGAAAATCACCGGCCCGATCGCCAACGCTCGCGTGCAGATGATGCGCGCGACCCACGAGGCGATCATGGTCGGCGTCGAGACGGCGCTCGCCGACGATCCGGCGCTGACCGTGCGCGTGCCCGGCCTCGACCGCAAGCCGTGGCCGGTCGTGCTCGACACGAACCTGCGTCTGCCGCTCCGGTCGCGGCTGGCGACGGGAGCGCGCAACGTGCCGACGCTGGTCGTTGTGGGGGAGGGGGCGTCGAGAGACGCCGAGGCTCGGCTCGCCCTATGCGGCGTCGCCGTCGAGCGCGTCGCCCTCGACGCCGCCGGCCGCGTCGATCTCGGCGCGGCATTAAGGGCGCTGTCGGCGCGCGGCGTCACCCGCGTGTTCAGCGAAGGCGGCCCGCGCGTGGCGGCGCGGCTCATCGACCTGGGGCTCGCCGACGAGGTGGTGATCTTCACGGCCGAGAGGCCGCTCGGTCGCCCGGGCCTGCCGGCGCTGAGCCAAGCCGCGCGCGCGTCCCTCGCCGATTCCTCGCGCTACCGGCTCGTCGAGACGGCGACTTACGGGCCGGACACGATGCGGGTTTGGGAGCGGCGGGGGTAGCGGTTCGAACGCCGCTTGGCCCTCTTGGCTCCGTCAACGCTGAACAGATGACGCGCAGCGTGGCGAGCCGAGAGAAACCCCGGTCATTCGTCACCAGGGCGTATGCGTCGATCATTCGGGCGCTCGCCGCCTGAACTGCGTCAGGCAGCTTGAACCCATACTCTACGCGCAAAAATGCGGCTTCCTCGGCGATCTCAGCGTCTAGCGGGATCACGCGCCATGATTCCAGGAGGTGTCGGTATTCCCGGACAAGCGCCCGATCTTCACGCGTCATCGGGCCGGTCAGCGCCTGGGCGATCGTCACCGTTGTAACAGCGAACGGAAGCGTTCCCGCTTGGTGGGCTTTGAAAACCGGCTCGAACCTCGGAGCAAACTGGGGATTTTCTTCGAGGACGTAGATGATCGGCGCCGTATCCACAACGAGCAGCGCGCGTCTCCTGGCCCGGGCGTCGACGGTCGCCGCGATGATCAGCGCGTTGACGAAACGCAGACTCCTGACGTAGCCTGACCTTACCAAGGGGATGGGGTTCCCCTTCAACTGCCCGACCGCCTTAGAGCCAGACGGCTGATGACCCCTACCGAGCGCAACAGCTGCGGTGGGCGTTCTTCATTTGCCGAGCGATCCCCGCGCCAGAACAGGGGTTCGGTCATGGCAAGCGTCTGGCTTCATTCGGCTCTATGGATCGGCCTGGCGCTGCTCGCGTCGCTGATCTCCATTCGCGTCACGATCTCGGTCGCGCTGATCGAAATCGTCGTCGGCGCCTTCGCCGGCAACCTCGTCGGCCTTCAGATCACCGAATGGGTGAACTTCCTCGCCGGCTTCGGTGCGATCCTGCTGACGTTCCTCGCCGGGACGGAAATCGATCCGCGGATTGTCAGAAAGCACTTCTGGTCAAGCATGTCGATCGGCGCCGTCGGCTTCCTCGCGCCCTATCTCGGCGTGCTGGCCTACGCGCATTTGTCATCGGCTGGCCGTGGCCACAGTCGCAAATCGCCGGTATATCCCTGTCGACGACGTCGGTCGCCGTCGTCTACGCCGTGATGATCGAAACCGGCTTCAACAAGACCGAAATCGGCAAGATCATCCTCGCCGCCTGCTTCATCAACGACCTCGGCACGGTTTTGGCGCTCGGCGTGGTGTTCGCGCACTACGACCTTTGGCTGCTCGGGTTCGGCGTCGCCACGGCGATCGTGCTCGTCGTTCTCGCTCGCTACGCCCCGTGGATGTTCAAAAGCCTCGGGCAACGGGTCAGCGAGCCGCAGACGAAGTTCGTTTCCCTGATCCTGCTCGGACTCGGCGGCCTGGCCTCGGTCGCCGGCAGCGAAGCCGTCCTGCCGGCCTATCTCGTCGGGATGGCCCTCGCGCCGACATTTCTCGCCGAGCGCGAACTGCCGCATCGAATGCGGATCATCGCCTTCTCGATTCTCACGCCGTTCTATTTCCTGAAGGCCGGGTCGCTCGTCGACGCTCGCGCCGTGACCGCATCGGCGGGGCTCATCCTCGTGTTTCTCGCAATCAAGATGGTCACAAAGTTCATCGGCATCCTGCCCTTGACGGTCTATCACGAGTTTGACCGGCGCGAGGGCATGTACACCACGCTTCTCATGTCGACCGGGCTGACGTTCGGGTCGATTTCGGCGCTGTTCGGGCTCACCAACAAGATCATCGATCAGACGCAGTACACAATATTGGTCACCGCCGTGATCGGCAGCGCGGTCGTGCCGACGCTGATCGCGCAGACTTGGTTTCAACCGGATTTCCGCGCAATCGCCGAGGAGCCTGAAGTCATGGAGGCGGAGGAGAGCGCCAGTGAAGAGCCATAGCTGTTGCGCAAGTCTCTTGCCGCCGTCCGCCGCCGGGCGCTGAGCGACCCCTATGTCGGTCTCTTCAGAATGCGGCAAGACATCTTCGACGGACTTTTGAAGACGCTGGCGGCGACGGAGCGAGGCGTCTCGCCCGAAGAGGCCGCCCAAAGCGGGGGCTGGCTAGCCCGCACTGCGACGGCGCGCCGCCTAGGCCCGCGCCCTCGGGCGGGGTAGGGGAAGCGCGCATGGCAGCCGACGAAAAAGTCTCCGTAAAGCCGCCGCCGGTCGTCCGTGTGGCCGTCCGCAGGGCCCAGCCGAATTGCGGCGCCGCCTACGAGGCGCTCTTGCGCGGCATGTTCGGCGACATGAAGGCCTTTCCCGGATTCGTCAGTGCCGACGTCGTTCCGCCCGCCGACGAAGCCGGCGAGTATCAGGTCGTCACCAAGTTCAGGACCGACGCGGATCTCCGACGCTGGGATGAATCGGGCGCGCATGCCGACTGGTTGCGCAGGCTCGACACGGTCGCGGAAGGCGCGCCCGCCTACCGTGTCATCACCGGACTCGAGGCGTGGTTCTCGCCCGAGGTCGTGCCGGCGAGCGTCAACCCGCCGCGCTGGCGCATGACGCTCGCGACCTGGCTCGGCATTTTCCCGACGGCGAGCCTCTTGATCTGGTTCGTCGGCCCGGTGCTGGGCTTCCTGCCGTTCCTGCTGCGCACCGCCGTGCTGACCGGCCTCATCGCCTTCACCATGAGTTACGTGGTGATGCCGAGGCTTTCCCGCTGGCTGAAAGCCTGGCTGACGCACAAGTGAGGCGCTTTGCCGGGCGCGGTGAGGCCTGGCGGCGCTCGGCTCAATCCCGGATGTCGCGGAACACCATCACCGTCGAGGTCCCGTGCGCCATGAGCCGGCCGCGGCCGTCGATGATCCTGGCCTCGGCGGACACGATGGTGCGGCCCGCGTTGACGACGCGGCCTTCGGCCCGGACGCGGCCGGTCTCGGGGACGATCAGCCGGGTGAAATTGCCCTTGGTCTCGACCGTGGCGAAGCTCGCGCCCGCCGGCAGGGTCGAATGGACCGCAGCGGCCGTCGCGCTCTCGATCAGCGCCAGCGCCCAGCCGCCGTGGACGCTGCCGAGCGGGTTGAGCAGGTCCGGCCCCGGTTCGCCCTCGAAAACGGCGAACCCGTCGCCGACCTCGACCGGCCTGAACGACAGGGTGCGGCTGATTGGCGGGGCGGGCAAGCGGCCGTCGATCATCCCCTGCAGGATCTGGCGCCCCGTCAGCCTCACCGTCTCCTCGCGCGACGCGACGCCGAATTTTTGGTCGGGTCCCCATTCCATGGCGTTCGCTCCCTTGATTGTGGCGCTCGAGCACGGAACCGTCCGGCGAGACGAGGCGTGGCCCTGGCGCCGCGCTCTTCGCAGCCCGGCGTCTCGAAGAGCGCCGTCAGGCCGCAGGCCGACGTGGGTTGGGCGCGCCACCGTCGCGCGCCTTCATTGCATCGAAGTAGTCGTCCGCAATGCGGGCGCCAAGCGGTCCTGATCACGAACTCCTTCGCGACCTTCACGGCGATTGCGTGGCCGCAGGCTTGGGCGCGACGATGCCGGTTCACCCGGGGCGTCGCGGTTCATGACAATTGCGCGTGGGGACGCAGGCGGCTAAAGCCAGCGGCAAGTGCCTCCACACGCATTGGACTCCGCCCTTTGAGCCTCGATCCGAATCGGGACGCGCTCGCCGCGCGCGATCTCCTGGCCGCTGCGGCGCGCGAGGCCGGGGAAGTGGCGCGCGCGTATTTTCGCGTTGGGGCGACGACGTCGGCGGCGGTGAAGACGAAGCCCGGCGGGTCGCCGGTGACCGACGCCGATCTCGCCGCCGACGCCCTTTTGAAGCGCCGGCTCGGCGAAGCCTTTCCAGAGGCCGGCTGGCTTTCGGAGGAGACGGTGGACGACGCCGCACGCCTTGGCCGGCGCGCGCTCATCGTCGTCGACCCGATCGACGGCACCCGCGCCTTCGTCGACGGCGATCCGCGCTGGGCGGTGTCGGTCGCGCTCATCTTCGACGGCCGGCCGGTCGCGGGCGTCGTTCATGCGCCGGCGCTCGAGGAGACTTACGCCGCCGCGCGCGGCGCCGGCGCCGCGTTGAACGGCGCGCCGCTCAAGCCACCAATCCGCAGCGACGGGGCGGGATATCGTGTCGCGGGCCCGAAACCCCTTCTCAACGCGATGGGGGCGCGGCTCGGCGCGACGATGCACATTGTGCCCTTCGTGCCGTCGCTCGCCTACCGGATGTGCCTGGCGGCCAGCGGAGCGCTCGATTTCGCGGTCGCCGGGGCGAATTCGAACGACTGGGACATCGCCGCCGCGGATCTCATCCTCGAAGAAGCCGGCGGACGGCTGGTCGAGGCGTCGGGGGATCGCCTGCGATACAACCAGGCGCGCATCCAGCGTCACGTCCTGCTCGGGGCGCCGGACGCGCTGGCGCCGCGCTTGCTCGAGGCTTTCCGCGCCGCGGCCGGCGCGTGAGCGCGGGGGGACCCGCTGTCGCGCCCGGCGGCTTGCGTTTTGCCCCGCGCGAGGGCAAAGCCCCGCGACGCAGCCCTCGCGCTATAGACCTTTCGAGGACAACCGACCATGACCACCCCTCCTTCGACGCCTCCGACCCAGGAGCATCGGCAGCTCTTGCATCTGGTGTTCGGCGGCGAGCTGAAGTCGCTCGAAACCCACGAGTTCCGCGACATATCCAAGATCGACATCGTCGGCGTGTTTCCTGACTACGCCAGCGCCGAGCGCGCTTGGCGCGCCAAGGCGCAGCAGACGGTCGACAGCGCCCAGACGCGCTATTTCATCGTCCACCTGCACCGTCTGATCGAGCCGGACCTCGCTCCGCCGACAAGGATCGCCTGAGACCTCAATGGCAAGACGCATAGGCCGGTCGCGGTTCTGGCAGGAAGCCATCGGCTTCCTACTCGCGAAGTATCTGCGCTTCGTCCAGATCACGAGCCGGTTCGTCACGGTTCCCGAGAGCCTCGACAAGGCGGTCGAAGGCCAAACGCCAATCATCTGCGCGATGTGGCACGGCCAGCATCTGATGATGTCCTTCGCCTGGCCGGACGCCATCGACCGATTCGCGGCGCTCATCTCTCGGCATGAGGACGCCGGCGCGCAGGCGGCGGCGCTTCGCCATCTCGGCGTGACGCCGGTGCGCGGCTCGGGCGGCCCGGCCGACCGCGCCCGCTACAAGGGCGGCGCGCCCGCCATGCGCGAACTCCTTCGCCATCTCCAATCGGGCGCGTCGATCGCGATGACCGCCGACGTACCGAAGCGCGCGCGCGTCTGCGGTCTCGGGATCGTCGCTCTGGCCAAGCTCTCCGGCCGGCCGATTGTTCCGACTGCGGTCGTGACCAGCCGCCGCATCCAGTTCGATACCTGGGACCGCGCATCGCTCGGCCTGCCGTTCAGTCGCGCCGTCGTCTTCGCAGGCGACTTCGTGCAGGTGTCGCCCGACGCCGACGACGCCGCGATGGAGGCGGCGCGCCTGGCCGTGCAGGAGGGCCTCGACGAGGCGCACGCGCGCGCCTACGCCATGGTTGGCGCGAAGGATCCCGGCGCGCACCTGAGAACGGCATGACACAGCCGCTTTTGCTGCATGTCTATCGCGCGGCGACGGCGCTCGGCACGCCGCTCGCCGCGCCCTTTCTGGCGTTGCGCCTCAGACGCGACAAGGAGGACCGGAATCGGCTCGGCGAGCGGCGCGGCCGCGCGGGCCTCGCCCGTCCGTCCGGCCGGCTCGTCTGGCTGCACGGCGCGAGCGTCGGCGAGGCGATCTCGCTGTTGCCGTTCGTCGAGCGAATCGCCCGCGCGGGCGCAACCGCGCTGGTGACGACGGGCACGGTGACGTCCGCCGCGCTCCTCGCCGAGCGCCTGCCCGCGGGCGCGCTGCATCAGTACGCCCCGCTCGACAGCCCGTTCTTTCTTCGCCGCTTCCTCCTGCACTGGCGCCCCGACGCGGCCCTCGTCGCCGAATCCGAGCTGTGGCCGAACATGATCGTCGAGACCAAGCGCGCCGGCTTGCCACTCGCGATGGTCAACGGGCGGATCAGCGAGCGGTCGTTCGGCCGCTGGCTGAAGGCGCCCCGCTTCATCGGGGCGCTGCTCGCCCATTTCGACCTATGCCTTGCGCGCAGCGAGGCCGACGGGGAAAGGCTCGTCGCGCTCGGGGCGCCGCGCGTGCTGATCGCCGGCGACATCAAATACGACGCGCCGGCGCTGCCTGTCGACCGGCGCGAACTCGCCGAGCTTTCCGGTCTGACCTCGGGACGGCAGATCTGGATCGCCGCCTCGACGCACGCAGGCGAGGAGCGGATAGCGGCTGCGGCGCACAAACGGCTCGCAGAAGTCTTTCCCGACGCCCTGACGCTGATCGCCCCGCGTCATCCGGAGCGCGGCGAAGCGATCCTGCGGGAGATCGAGGCTGAGGGACTGGCCTGCGCCCTGCGCTCGCGCGGAGAGCGGCCGGGACCTGGAACAGCGGTTTACGTCTGCGACACGATCGGCGAACTCGGCCTGTTCTACCGGCTCGCGGGCGTGGTGTTCGTCGGCAAGTCTTTCGTGGCCGGCGGCGGGCAGAACCCGATCGAACCGGCGCGGCTCGCCTCGGCCATCCTGCACGGGCCGAGGGTCGATAATTTCGCCGAGGCTTACGCGGCGCTCGACGCCTCGGGAGGGGCCCGTCAGATCGCCGAACCGGAAGGGCTCGGCGAGGCGCTGATCGCGCTATTCACCGACGCGACGAAGCTCAGGGCCATGGCGCGCGCGGCGGGCGACACGGTCGAGCGCCGGTCGGGGGCGGTCGAGCGCTCGATGAAGGCGCTCGCCCCGATGCTGCCCTTCGGAGGAGCGGCGCGGTGAGGGCGCCCGGCTTCTGGGCGGCCCGGAAGCCGACGGCGCTCGCGCGCCTCCTTCAGCCTGCCGGGGCGCTCTACGGAGCGATCACGGCCCGCCGCATGAACCGGGCGGGCGAGCGGGTCGGCGCGCCGGTCGTGTGCGTCGGCAATTTCGTCGCCGGCGGGGCGGGCAAGACGCCCGCCGGTCTTGCGCTCGGGCGCATGCTGATCGCCGACGGCCGGCGCGTCGCCTTTTTGTCGCGCGGCTATGGCGGCGCGCGGCGCGCCGAGCCTCTCAAGGTCGACCGGGCGATCCACAACGCGGCGATGGTCGGCGACGAGCCGCTCCTGCTCGCGGCCGTCGCGCCCTGCTGGGTCGGTCCCGACCGCGTGCTCAGCGCGAATCGGGCGATCGAAGACGGCGCGGACGTCCTACTGCTCGACGACGGCCTGCAGAACCCGGCGCTGGCCAAGACCCTCGCCTTCGCCGTGGTCGACGGCGAGACGGGCTTCGGCAACGGCCTCTGCGTTCCTGCGGGGCCGCTCAGGGCGCCGCTCGCAGCGCAGGCGCCGATGGTCGGGGCGCTGATCGTCGTGGGGGGCGACGACGCCGCGCGGCGGAATATCGCCGCCGCGCTGCCGGGGCGCCCGGCGTTCGCGGCGAGCCTCGAGCCCGACGCCGTCGCGGCTGCTTCGCTCATCGGCCGCGAGGTCGTCGCGTTCGCCGGCATCGCCCGGCCGGAAAAGTTCTACGCCACCTTGAGGCGGATCGGCGCACATGTCGTGGCGACCCGCGACTTCCCCGACCATCATGTCTTCAGCCAGCGCGAGATCGCGGCGCTGACGGAGGAGGCGGTGCGGCGGCGCGCGATTCTCGCGACCACCGAGAAGGACCGCGTGAGGCTCGCGCCTCAGGCGGCGCGCGCCGTCCTGACGCTGCCGGTGACCCTGCGGTTCGAGGAGCCGAACCGGGTGCGGGAGACGTTGCGGGGGGCGCTTCGATGAATGGAGCGGAGGCCCAAGAGCCGCGAGCAGCCGACGACGTCGGCAGCGAGGATCGCGGGGAGGCGGCGCGCGGCGGTCATTGTTCGGGGAGCCCGGCCGTGCGCATGCCTTCGAGAATGGGCACAAGCTGGGCCAGATACGTCGGGTCGTCGCTCCTCGCCGTACGGGCCGCGCGGGCGCGGGAGATGGCGAAGGTCGGGTTGAGCGCGAGGCCGGCCTTGACCGCGGAATGCGCCTCGTCAAGTCGACCAAGCTGCGCGAGGGCGGCGGCCAAGTTAAAATACGGCAGCGGGAAATTTCGGTTGGCCTCGATCGCCCGTCGACACCACGCGACCGCCTGCTCCCAGCTGCCGAGGTGAAGCTTCGCAAAGCCCGCCATCCCCATCCAGACATAAGCCAACATATCGCGCGGGCTGAGGCGCAGGGCCTCGGCGACGTGAGCCTCCGTTTCTTTGGCCCGACCGATATAAATCTTGCCAAAGCCTACAAGGGAATGGGCGTGGGCAAGATTTCGATCCAGCGCCAACGCGTGTTCACATTCGGCGATGCCTTGCACGGCGCGCTTGGTGTAGATGTGGACGAACCCCAGCGTCATATGGCCGCGCGGATGGTCTGGAACCGACGACATGGCTTGGGTCAACTTTGCTTCGGCTGAAGTGAAGGCCGCCACCGGATCGGTCACATAGAAGAGTGCGCCCGCAAGCGCGTCCGCTGCCGCCGATCCAATGAGCGCGTCGACATTGTCGGGATCGGCGATGAGCGCGCGATCGTAAAAGCGTCGCGCGTGCGCCAAGTTGTCGGGGGTCGCGCCCTTGTTGAGCCAAGCCAAACCTTGAAAATAGAGGTCCATCGAGTCGGGGTTTGGAGCCTTTTCCGCGCGATGCGCCTCGGCGGCGACGAGTTGAGCGTTCAGCGCGCCTGCCAGGCGCGCGACGATTTCATCCTGCATGTCGAAGAGGTCGGCCAGGGGCTTATCGAACCGCTCCGCCCAGAGATGATTGCCCGTCTCGGCGTCGATGAGCTGCACGTTGACGCGCATGCGGTTTCCGCCGCGCTGGACGCTGCCCTCGAGGACATAGCGGACGTTGAGCTCGCGGCCGATCTGCTTCAGATCGACGTGCTTGCCCTTGTAGGTGAAAGCGGTGTTGCGCGCGATCACGAACGAGCCTCGAATGCGCGAAAGATCGGTCGTCAGGCTCTCCGTGACCCCGTCGACGAAATGCTCCTGCTCCGGGTCGGCGCCGATATTGGCGAACGGCAAAACGACCATCGAGAGGCGCGGCGGAGCGGATTTTTGGGTCGCTGGAGTCGGCGCGGGCTTCGGCTGGGCGGGCTGGCCGACTTCGAGCGAATAGACCCGGATCGGCTCGGAGATGTTCTTGAGTTTGGTTGGGCCGAGATCGCTGACGGCGAGATCGAGCCGCCCCTTCACTTGCCGATAGGCGTCCTCGGAGAGGCAGATCTCGCCCGGCTTGGCGATGCCCTCCAGCCGCGCGGCGATATTGACGCCGTCGCCCATCAGATCGCCGTCGGCCTCCTCGACCACATCGCCGAGATGAACGCCGACCCTGAATTCGATGCGGCGCTCGGGCGGCACGCCGGCGTTGCGCTCGACGAGCCCGGTCTGCACCTCGATGGCGCAGCGAACGGCGTCGACCACGCTGCGGAATTCGATGAGGCTGCCGTCGCCGGTGCGTTTGACGATCCGCCCGTGATGGGCGGCGATGGCGGGGTCGATCAGGTCGCTGCGCAGGCCCCGGAGGCGCGACAGGGTGCGGTCCTCATCCGCGCCGGCGAGCCGGCTGTAGCCGACCACGTCGGCGACCAGGATCGCCGCAATTTTCCGGGTCTCGCTCATGGCGAACCTCCGCCGAGGACCAGATTAGCACGGAGTCCGGGCGAAATGCGCCAAGCTCGATCGGAACGGGGAGAGATGGCAGGCCGAGAATCCGTTCGGCTGACGGTCGTGATCACCGACCTCGACGCGAAGACGCGCGCGGGCGAGGGCTTCGTGGTGCTGAATTCGGCGGGCTGAGTGCGTGTTGGCGCCACACCTGGACCCTCGCGCGCCAGGGCGACAACCGCTATGGTTTCGTCCTGTCCGCGCAATCACGCTTCCGGGAACCGCATGCACACGAGCACACGCCGCGTCCTGATCGCGGCTTGCGTCATATTCGTCGGCGCCGTGGTCGGGCATCTTCTGCAGGAACTGCTGCCGCCGCATCACTTGTCCGACGCAAAGAGCGTGATCACCACTGTGCAGGGGCTGGTGACGGCCCTGCTTGCGCTGGTCCTCGGCCTCTTGATCTGGACGGGCTACGGCGTCTACGCCCAACAGAATTCCGAAATGATGACGCTGGCCGGGCAGGTGCTGCAGCTCGACGTCTTGCTCGACCGGCTGGGAGCGGACGGGGTGCGGGCCCGCGCCCTTCAGCGCGAACAGCTGATAGCCATGCGCAAGCGCTTTTGGGGGCATGACGGCGGCGCCGGTCCGCCGGTCCCGTATGAGACCGGGCGCGCCGAACTCAGCCGCATGGACGCGTTCTTCGCCGCCACGAAGGCGACGACCGACGAGGACAGGGCGCTGTTCGATCAGGCCAGGGGCCTTGCCGCCTCGATCGTCCTGACCATCCTGCTGATGGGACGCCAATTGCGCAATCCGGTGCCGCACGGGCTCATCAACAGCGTGATCCTGTGGGCGGGCTTGGTCTTCTGTTGCCTCGGCACGACCGCGACCCTCAGCGTTCTCTCGATCGCTGTCGAGTTCGTCGGCGCCCTCTCTGTGGCGAGCGCGATCTTCCTCATTCTGGAGTTCAGCCAGCCCTACGACGGTCATTTCCGCATTCCGCCCGACGGGATCGATCACGTGATCGCTGCGCTGACGCAGCCGCCGGAGGCCTGACGCGCCTATTTGTACTCCCAGTCCTCGCCGACGCCGACGGTCGTCCCGCCCGCCGCGTCGACGCCGGCTTGCAGGCGGATGTGGCGGGTGACGTCGAGATTGACGTTGACCCCGTTGTTCTGCGGCTGCACGCCGGTCGTGACGTCGACGCTGATCCGGTCGTTGATTGTGCGCCCCAGACCGAGCAGGCCGCCGTTCGAATTCGAGAAAAGACCCAGGTTGCTGAGGCCCAGCGTTTTGCGCACTTGGTCGAGCGCGTCGCCGCGGCCGGACAGGGTCGCGACCGCGTTGGCGAGCTCCAGCGCCTGGAACGCCGACAGGCTGCCCGACGGCTTCTGAAACAGGAGCCTCGAGAGAATCTCGTCCTGCGGAAGGCTCGGCGAGGAGGTGATCGCGAAGGCCGGCTGGTCCGCAGGACCCGAGACTTCGATGCGCGCGGTGATGTCCGCGGCGGTCGTCTCGGCGACGAGGTCGAGGTCCGGGATCACGCCGCCGTGGAAGACCACGCGGCCGCGGGTGAAGGTCAGCCGCTGGCCGATCAGCGCCAGAGAGCCGCGCAAGAGGTCGAAGCCGCCGGTCACCTGCGGGTCGCGTGCGGAGCCGGCGACATGCAGATCGCCGCCCAATTCGGCGTTGATGCCCCGACCTCGGACGAACACCCGGTTGGCCGCGGAGATCGTCAGCGCCAGCGTCGCGTCGAACAGCGGCCCGCGCGCCCCGGCGGCGGCCTTGGCGCGCTGAGCAAGGAGCGCCCGCGCCGTCGCCGTCGGATTGACGTGCTTCGTGCCGGGAATCGGGGACGACACGCCGCCGAAGCGCCGGGGCACGGTGATATCCATCGAGTCGATCGCAATCCGCCCCGAGATCGTCGGCGACTGAGCGAGCTTGCCGGAGATGTCGAGCGCGAGGTCCGCTCTTGCGGCGACGACAGCGTTCGAAATCAGCTCGGCGCGCTTGCCGACGATGCGGACCGTCCCCGGGAAACCGGCGGTCGGGTCGAGCCTGACCTCGCCGTTCGCCCCGATCGTGCCGCCGTTCGGCGTCGTCCCGCTCAGGCGGTCGATGCGGATCGTATCGCCGTTGGCCGTCAGGAGCGCGCTGATGGAGGTGAGCTTGAATCCGGTCTGGTCGTCGCGGAAGGCGCCGTTGGCGAGCGCGATCGTTCCGCGCGCGTCCGGCTTGTCGAGCGTTCCGCGCGCCTGCATTGCGACCGTCACTGTCCCGCTCATATTCCGGCCGCCGGTGGAAAGCGCGACATTGGCGAGGGCGGCGTCGAGCCGGCCGTCGATCTTCAGGTCGAGCGCGCCGCCGGGCGCAATCGGCGCCGAGCCCGTGACGCGAAGCGCGCTGCCGGGACCGGCGTTGACCGAGAGGTCGACCGAGGTCCGGCCGCCGCCGAGCCGACCCGACCCCGAGACGTCGAGCGCAGGCAGGCCGGCGCTTTGCGCCTGCGGCGCGCTGACCCCCTTCAGGCGCAGCCGCCAGTCGCCGGTCGGGTCGTCCGGCGTCCCGCCGATCGTCACCGCGCCCTCGGCGACGCCCGAAAGGCCGAGCCCCGGCGCGACAAGGTCGAGCGCGGCGAGCGGCAGTCCGGTTGCGCTCGCCTTGAGGTCGAGTTTTTCGCCGATATGGCCGTCGACCGACAGCCGGCCGGAGTCGACGGCGACCGCGAATTTTTGGATGTCGAGGCCGTCGCGGCCATAAGTGAGGCTCGCCGGATGGGCGAGCGCGATGCGCCGGCCTCGGCCCTCGACCGTAAGGCTTGCGAGCGCGAGGCGCGCCGGGGTTTCGCCGGTGAGCGTTCCGCGCGCCTTCACCGCCAGTCCGCGCAGGGCGCCGCTGAAATTGAGGTCGCTCGAGTCGGCGCCCGCCGTCGCCGTCAGCCGGATGTCGGCGACCCCTTCGCCGGCGATCTCGGCGCGGGCGAGTTTCGCCGATCCGTCGACGCTCCGGGCGCCCCACAGGTCGCCGACGGTCACGTCGACCTTGAGCCCCTCGAGCCGGTTCGTCCCGACGCTCATGCGATCGCTGGCGGCGATGATCGCGATCATCTGCCGGCCGTCGGCGGCCGACGCGGTCGCCTTCGCCTGAAGCGACCCGCTAAGCTTGGCGAGGACGAGCGGCGAAACGTCGTCGAGGTTCTTGGCGCCGAACGTCAGCTGGCCGTTCGCAAGTCCATCGGCGTCGAGCGTCAGGTCGCCGGCCAGGCGCGCCGACGCGAGGCTCAGGCCGAGACCGTCCACCGCCCACCCGCCGTCGACCCGTTTGGTGAGATGGCCCGACCCGGCGAGCGGCTGGCCGTCGACGTCGCCCGTCAGCGAAGACTTCGCGTCGATGGGGCCGGTCAGATGGCTCGCCTCGGCGGTCAGCGCGACGCCGGCCGTCTTGCGGTCGAGCAGCCGCCCGGCGCCAAGCGTCGCCTTGACTTCGGCACCAAGGTCGTCCGGAGCCCCGGAGAGTTTCGCGACCAGTTCGAGCTTGCCCTCGACCCGCGGATCGATCGCCTTGGCCTGCGGGATCAAGGCGGCGGCGGTCAAATCCGCCTTGCCTGTCCGGTAGTCTCCGTCGAGACGCGCCGAGCCGTTGCGGCCGGTCGCCTTGAGGTCGGAGAAGCCGAAGCCGTCCGGCGTCAGGCGCGCGGCGCCAGTCACCGTCAGTTCGCCGCCGATGACCTTGTCGAGGATGGGATAGGGCGTGACCAGGTTCGTGGCGTGCGCCTCGAGGGCCGCGGTCACGAAGCCGTAGCCCGGCGCGCCTTCGAGATCGGCGACGACGCGCGCCTCGCCTGCGAGCTTGCCGCCCGCGATCCCTGCGAAGCGGCTGAGATCGTTCGCTGTGAGACGGAGCCGGCCGTGCAACTTTCGCGGCGCGATGAGGCCGGAATATTGGGCCTCGAACGTCGGCGCGACGAGATCAAGCGTGTCGAACGAAACCTCGCCGCGCGCCGCCGCCGAGCCGCGCGCGGTCAGCGTGAAATCGCCGCTGACCGCACGCGCCAGCGCCGGATCGGCGAGGGCGAGGCCCTTCACCGTTCCCTGGCCGTCGAACAGAATCCTCGTCGCCGTCTCGGTGAGCGCGCCGCTCGGATGGGCCTCGAAGGTCGCGGCCACGCGGTCGAGCGATCCTTCCGTGACATGGATGTCTCCGGCGTCAAAGGCCCCGTTAACGGAGGGGGCCGAGACCGGCCCGAAGATCGCCGCGTTGAGGTCGAGCTTGCCGATCTGCGTCGAGCCCGGGATCGCGCCCGCGTGGATTTTGATGTCGAGCGTGTCGCCGGCGGTCTTCGTTCCCTCGATGTCGAGCCGCGCGTTGGCCGAGACGAGATGCAGGCCGGGCATGACGATGCTGGCGTCGTCGTTGAACAGGACGTCGCCCTTGAGCGTCGTCTCGCCCGCGAACACCGGGCGGAGGACCTGCGGCGTCATGCCCTCGAGCCGGGAGTTCAGATCGAGGGTCAGCCGCCGCGCGGCGCCCTGCCGGGCGACTAGGACGTCGCCCTTCGCCCAGACGTCCGGACCCGCCGCGAAGTCGAGCTTGGCGTCGAAACGGTCGAGCGGTCCGGCGCCCTCGAAGCTGAGCTTCGCGGCGGGCAGGCCAGGAAGATTGACGAGATGGGCGAAGATGCCGCCTGCAGGCTCGGAGGAATCGACGCTGACCGTCAGCTTGTCGGTGGCGGGCACGTAGCTGAGCAGCGCCTTGAATTCGCCCGCCGCGTCGAGCCGCTTCGCGGTCAGGCTGAGGTCGAGGCCCTCGGCCGGCGGGCCGAGCGTCACCCGGCCGTCGATGGCGAGCCGCGCCGCCACGCCGATGACCGGCTCCCCGAGCGAAAGCTCCTGCACGGCGAATTGCTTGACGATCACCTTGACCGGCAGTTGAGGCAAAATCGGCCGGGGCGTCCCGGTATCGGGCGGCGGCGTTTCCGAGGGCAGGGGACGTCGGAGAACCTGCAGATGCCCGATCGTCAGCCGGTCGACGTCGAGCCGCCCGCTGAATAGCGCCAGCCGGCTCCAGACGAGCCTCACCTTGTCGACCTTGAGCCACGGCCCGTCGCGATCGGAGAGCACGATGTCGCTGATGGTGGCGTCCGACGACAGCACGCCGTCGACCGCGCCGATCGACACCTTCATCGAAGGCGAGGACAAGGCCTGCGAGATCAGATTGGCGAGCACGCCCTTGTCGGAATCGTCGGCGCGGGCGGGGGCGGCGAGGATGAAGAGGAGCGCGAGAAGCGCCGCTATGGCGGTGCGCAGATGGATAGACAGTGGGCGCCGCCAATTCCTTCTCCCCGCTTGCGAGGAGAAGGCTAGGATGAGGGGCTGGGTGAGCGCGCGGAGCGGCCAATCGCCAAGGCCCCTCACCCCTTCCCTCTCCCCGCCTGCGAGGAGAGGGGGATCGGCGCCAACCGGGTTGACGCAATGGAAGCCAACTCTCGCCATCAGAAGGCCTGCCCGATGCTGATGTAGACCGCGACCGGGCCGCTGCCGGGGACGCGCTGGAACGGGAAGGCGACGTCGAGGCGGATCGGGCCGATGGCGGTATAATAGCGGAAACCAAGGCCGGCCGCCTCGTACAGCGGCATGCTGAAATTCGGGAAGTTGGAGGCGAAGGCGTTGCCGGCGTCGAAGAACGGCACGATCCCGATGGTGTCGGTGATCTTGATCCGCAATTCGGCCGAGGCTTCGAACAGGCTCCGGCCGCCGACCACGCCAAAGATGTTCCGCGGCCCGAGGCTGTCGTAGGCGTAGCCGCGCACCGAGCCGCCGCCGCCGGAATAGAACCGCCAGTTGGCGGGGATCTCGTCCAGGTCCGGGCCGGACTCCGCGCCGAGGCCGATCCGGCCGGCGAGAACGAAGCGCGAGTCGGGGTCGATCGAATAATAGGCCGACCCGCGCGCCTTGAACTGCGCGAGATTGAGGGTCGAGCCGAGGAACTCGCCGAAGCCGGAAGCCGTGGCGTTGAGCCGCACGCCGGTGGTCGGGTCGAGCTTATTGTCGGTCGTGTCGTAGTTGGCCGAGACGGGCACGCCGATCAACGTATAGTTAACCCTGCCGAGCGAATCCGTGGCCACGCCATTCTGCCCTTCGACGCCCGCCTGGATCCAAAAATTCTGACTGAAGCGATGGCGGAGAGCGGCCTGAGCGTCGGCGTCCTCGACCTGGTAGCCGACGAAGCCTACGCCGCTGGTGCTCATCTTCTCGCCGAGCGCGTCGAACAAGAAGTCGTTGCGCGTTCCCCACAAGGCGGGCTTGAGGAAGCTCGCCTTGATCCGGCCGCCGAGGTCGTTGATCGACAAGTCGCGGACGCTGTTGGACGTGACATACCAGGGCGGCGCGTAGAAGACGTCCGCCTGCAGCCGCAGCCGCTCCGCGCCGCCAAACACGTTGCGGTCCTCCCAATAGACCTGTCCGGCGGGGCCGTTGTAGGTGGAATATTGAGCCGAGGCGCCGACGGAATAGGGCAGGCGGTCTTCGACGTCGACCTCATAAGGCAGGCGGCCCAAGGCGTCGAGCGTCGGGCTCTCGGTGATCCGCACGCCGCCGACCGCGGGGATTTCGCGCAAACTGGTCCTCGCGTCTTCGATCGCCTTCGGCGAATAGGGGTCGCCCGGTTCGATATAGAGGAACGAGCGGGCGATTGCGGGGCTGAAGTCCTTGGGGCCGACGAGCGACGCCTCGCCGAACGGCGCGACCGGCCCCGGCGCGGCGAAGAACGTGACGTCCATCGTCTCGGTCGCATGATTGACCACCGGCGCGATCGACAGGACCTTGGCGAGCGGCCGGCCCTGGTTGCGGAAATAATCGACGATCCGCGCCTCCGCCGTGCGCAGGGCGCTCGCGGCCGCGGGGTCGCCGGCCTTCAGGCCGATTGCGCGGGCCGGCAACTGGGATTCCGGAAACGCCTCGCCGGCGCCGTTGACGACCCGGATTTCGCCGAGCCGGAACATCGGGCCAGGATCGATCCGGATGGTCACCGGCGCAGCCGCGCGGTTGCGGTAACTTTCGGCCGTGCGCGCGAACGCCGCGACGTCGGCCGATACGACGGTCAGGCTCGCCCGGTCGAGCGAGACTGCGACGGTGGCGTTGTAGTAGCCGAGGCCCCACAGGGCGTCGATGATCGGGCCGAAATCGTTGGTCGCGCGCCGCGCCAAAGCGTCGCCGTCCGGCGGCGCGTCCTTGCGCAGCGTGTACAGAGAGGACGCGTCCATCACGGCGTTTTTGACCCCGCCGTCGCCGCCTTTGACGTCGATCGTCACCTTGTAGGCAATGGCCGTTTTCGAAACCGGGGGCGGCGTGTCGTCAGACCCGAAGAGACCGAAGACATCAAAAGCGCGGGCCCCCTCGACGCCGGCGAAGGGCGCCGCGGCCGCCGCGACTGCGGCGATCATCGCCAGCCCCATGCGCTCCGGTCGGTTTCGGGAACCCCGGTTCCTCAACGCGAACGCCTTTTTCCCTGACGCAACATGACCGAACCGGCCCGGGCCGGGCTTATGAAGCAGACCGCGCCGCAGGTCAAAGCCGCACGCCGGGAAAAGGCGGCAGACCTTTAGGTTTTGCGGCGCAAGCCCAGGCGCGGGGGCGCTAACCACAGGGAAGATATCCGAAACATTTTACTCAAATCAAATGGCCCCGCGGCGACTGCAGAGGCTGGCGGAGACCAAGGCCGAATAGGGACCCGCCGGGACCTTTCAGGCGGCCGCCCGGATCGTCGCGGGTTTCCGAATGCATGGATGATGTATCAGATTAGAATCATCATGTATCGATT
>Ga0074046_10001471_pt1 | contig 21209 bp, 18 predicted proteins | sample BogForMeECP23OM3_FD_94441 | JGI IMG/M metagenome (GOLD analysis project Ga0074046, IMG submission 94441) | Bog forest soil microbial communities from Calvert Island, British Columbia, Canada - Bog Forest MetaG ECP23OM3 | ecosystem: Environmental > Terrestrial > Soil > Wetlands ... | reverse complement strand
GACTCGGATGAAAAATAGCCATCGAGACCGGTCATCGCCATGATCGCAAAATTCGTGGATTCCCTGGGGTATCCCCAGATCGCGGTTGCGGTAAGGTCGCTCGGCAGATAGGCGACGACATCGTCGGGCGCAGCCGCCAAACGAACATCCTGCAGGGCATGAGCTGTATCCTCGCTGAAGGCAACTTTGGACGAGAAGTTGAACGCCCCCAGGGACTGTACCCAGGTCAGTCCGAGCATTGCCCACAGAGCGAACGGACGCCAGTTCCCTCGGTTGCGTTCCAGCCAAGCGTCGATCGGACGAAGCGAGAAAAGACCAAGAGTCCAGGCCGTCGGCTGAACAAACGCGACGACTATGCCCATCCCTTGGTAGGGGAAGAAGGTGCCGATCGCGAATGATAAGGCGAAGACCAGGCTGAACACCATGGCGATGCCGCGATGACGTTCTTCGCCCAGGTCGGATCGCACCATCGGGCCGATCCCGAATAGCTTGACCCCGTAGGCGACGATCGGGAACAAGATTAGAGAGGCCCAGGGGAGGAGCGAGGTGGGTATCATCCGGCCGAGGAACACACCCCAGATGGTGAGCGGGTACTCCAAGTTCGGCCCCCGAAAAGGAAAGCCCGGCGCCAGGTTGTGAAATCCAGAGAACAACATCGCCGAAGTCACGGGCAGGCTGCCGATGAAGATGAAGACCGCGAGCCAGGCGAGGTCGGTTGCTTCGTCTCGCCGGTGCTGCAAAAGCAATACGACGGTCGCGAGCACGGTAGCAATGCCGAATGTCGCTGCCAATGTGAAGTTGAATCCCGCCATAAGCCCCAACAGCAATCCTGCCACCACCCAATCGCGACGGGAACGCTCTGGCCGCAGCAGGACATTAATCGCCGCAAGACAGATCAGGAGGCTGTTGTAATGGGCAGGACGATGAACGAGGGGCAGAATCGCGTCGATGCCGTCCCAAGACGTCCAGCTAGAAAAGAGCGCCACCCGCATCGCGGCAAATTGCGAGGCGTGGACGGCAGTCTGCAGAGCTCCGAAGAACCAGCCCAGCCCTCCAGCACCGAGAAGCAGCAGAACGCTCAGAATGCCGCCCCTTGCCTTCCCCAGCATTTGCCTGCCGGCGCGATAGGCCAAGGCGCCGATAAGGAAATAAACAACAAGGGGATAGCATCTGTAATACAGATCGAACAAATCGGCGGTACCCAGGTGCAGTGTGTTTTGTACGCGGAGGATGACGGCAAGCGTGAGATCGTCGAAATAGTGATAGACGCTCGGCCTGAGGCCCGAAACCATGAAGTTGTCCGGCGGCACGTGATGCAAGAGTCTTTGCAGCAGAGTCACATGAAACAGAGGATCCTGCCCGGCGGGTCCGTAGAAAACGAACTCGCCCCCGGAGAAGCGACCGCTTCTCCAAAAGATGGTAGCAACGCTCAGTGCCACGAAACTCCCTGCCAGAACGCACTCATACCCCTCGGGGGCCCACCATGACGGCTCCGGTGCTTGCCTGGTATGGCGAGCGACGAGGATGATTCCCGCAGCCGAAAGCACAATTGCTAAATAGGGAAAATAAGCGGTTAACGAAGCGCGAGCGAGAATATCGTAGGCGGTCGTGATGCTCACGATGCCGAAGATTGGGCTCAGAAGGATCCGGAAACCACCCCGGAGGTTGCTCAAGAGCGTCAGCAGCAGGTAACCGGGGAAAACAAATACAACTACAAACACTAAAAGGCCGAGGACCGCTCCTTCTGGATGATTGCACAGAGCGAGTGGGATAAAAAGCAACAGGAAGATGAGCAACAAAACTTGGAGGCGTGCACGATGACTGGCTTGGCCGATATTGTGCACCATCAGGATAAAGAAACTATACCAAAGGGATAGCGGCCTGGCGGTAAACCGCGGCCAGGTGTTGTGCCTGGTGCGACAACGTCAGCTTTTCCAGGATCGTCTGGCGGGCAGCGATACCTATGCGCGTGCGCAGTTCATGCGACGCGAGAAAAGCCGAAAGGCCCTGCACCAACTCTTCGAGTCCATCCTCAGGGATGAGCCAGCCATTCTTGCCGTGCTCAATCACCTCGACAATTCCCTGGCCGTGACAGGCAAGCACGGGCTTGGCGCATGACATGGCTTCCAAGTACACGCATCCGAAGGCCTCGTTCCGGCTGGGCAACGCGAACACGGAGCAACGCCGCATGGCCTCAGCCACTTCGGACCGGCTCAATCGGTCGACAAATTGAACTTGCCGCCCAATACCCAAGTCGCGCACCAGCCCTTCCAATCGGGCGCGGAGCGGCCCTTCTCCGACGATGCGGCATCGAAGCTGGGGATAGGAAGGCCTGAGCTTCCCGAACGCCCTGATAACGAGTTCGTGGCCTTTGCTCGGCAGCAAGTCTCCGACGACCAGAATCTCCGGAGCTGACTTCCCTGCCTGAGATGGATTCGGACAAAAAAGAGTCGGATTCACACCGTTGTGCACGACCGTGCTGTGGACTCCGTCCGGCATTCCACTTTCCAGGATCTCCTGCACCCGGCCGCTAACGCAAATTACGGTCCGTGCCGCTCGGTAGACGTCCACCGAAACCTTTCGCCGCCGTGCCGCCGGAATTCCATCCCGAGAACACGTGTTGAACACATCCAGCCCATGCACGGTAGCCACGAACGGAATATTCAAATGCCTGGAAAGCAACGCTGCCGCATGGCCGCAAGGCAGGGCCGCGTGAGCATGGATTACATGAATCGGCTTCGCGCGGTGCAGTTGGCGTATTCGTCCCAGGAGACGGGCGTGCAGCAGATAGCCGGCGCTGGAAAGCCCGAAAGTTCCGGGGACTTGCGGGTATCGCACCCAGTCAGCGGCAGCCGATGAACTCGAATGTTTTTGCGGATGGTAAATCGGCGAGACCGCAATCACGCTGGACTCGACACCGAACGGCTTAAATTCCCGGATCGGTTCCGCGACGAAGCATCCGAACACCTCATTCTGGTCCGATGGAAAAAAAGGGGTCAGGGTCAAAACGTGCAGTGCTGCCGTTACGCCCTGAGCTGGGGACATCAGTTTCGCTCCCCTTTGCGCCCTAACAATTCATGGGCTAGAACAACCAGGCGTTCAACATGCTTGTTCCAACTGAAGTCGCGGGCACGCCGCAGGCCATTGCTCGACAGTTTTCCGGCCAACTCCGGCGATTCCTGCACACGCAGTATTTGCGCCGCCAGAGCATCCGGAGAGAAGCGGGGGAAATAAATTCCCGCATCTTCGCAAATTTCGCGATGTACCGGCAAATCCGACGCTACCACCGGTAAGCCACTCGACATCGACTCGATCAGCGGATGAGCGAAAGATTCGGCGTACGCGGGGGTGACATAAATGTGGCAGGCGCGATAGAGGTGATGCAGCGAGCGGTAAGGAATTGTTCCAAGTTCGACGATTTCCCCGCTTCCCCGAAGAGTGTTGGCGAGCAATGCCGCAGCATCGGCTCGGTAGGTCCCTGGATTCTCGCCGGATTTCAGTTGGCAGGTAAGAAAGAGTTTCACTTTCTTTCCCTTCAAACGACTGCTCAAGATCGGCATTGCTCGAAATAAGGTTTCAAAGTTCCGGTAATAATTGTAGTGACTCACAAAAAGCAGGCGGAGAGCGTCTTGCGCCTGTTCGAGCTGGACTTGAGCTGTCTCCGGCAATGGCGTGGCATCGCTCCTAAAAGCGTCTGGGTCAAATCCGTGGTGTACCGACAGTACTTTTCTGCCACTCCACTCGCTCAATTCCCGGGCAAACGCTGCACTCGGGGCAACGGTAATGTCGGCGCGGCGTATAGATCGCCGAGCCAACCACCCCTTGACCAAAGTGTCCGTCCATATGGCGTAATCTCCGCGAGCCCGAACGTCCCGAAGGAAGTCGCCGGAAGTGTAAAGCGAGTTGCGAGACAGGAGGATTTGCGGGACGGGGCAGTTCCAGAGCGCAAAATTGCCCGCGGAAATCAACACCTGTGCCTTACTCTGCCGGATCAGTTTCGGCAATGCTGTCTGCTCCCAGATAAAACGCCGGAATGCTCCCGAGCTTTCGGAGGTTTCGACAAAGGAAATGTTGGCAAGGCTTCCAAACTCCGCGCGCATCGCCGGGTTCAACAATACCGTGGCTTCCGCATCCACTCGCCGCGCGAGATGAGGAATCACATTGCGCAGATAGGTAAGGCCTCCTCCCGCGCTCGCGGCAAGACCATTAATAAACAATCTGATCATCGGTTGGACACGACCGCTCCGAAACCGGCTGGCAACGGACGGGACGCGCGGGAGACAGCACCGACTGCTGGAACCGCCGCGGCATCAGGAACAATATCTGCGAGCACAAATGCAAACACCCAGAAAAATAAACAGGGATAGGAGCCCACGGCAAAAAGCCAATCCTCGAAGCTGGCGTGGACAAGACCGGCCAACGCCACCATGGCCAGTGGAATCGAGTAGTGGTTTGGGTCAGCGGTTCGCCTCATCCACGCGCAGACCTTCCACACGTTCGACACAGTGACGGCCACGAGCGCGACAAAGGGCAACACACCCAACAGACCCACCCACTCGACGATGCTGATGTAGCTGCTGCCGTGCTCACGATTCTCTTCAGCGCTGGAAGAAAATCTCCCGTAGCCACCTTCCGCATTCTCGCCCGTCGGGCTCGTGCCGTATCCCGTTCCAAACCATGGATGCTGTTTGATCGAGGCGATCGAGTCCTCCCAAGGTCCTTGCCGCGAACCTAGCAGGCCCTGTTCCTTGTGCCCCTTATAGAGAACCGCATCCCTCAGGTCCCCAAGTTGTGTGTATAAGGCTTCTGGCGCCAACATCCCACTGACCGAAGTCACAAACAGCGCCAGTGCCGCTATCTTCACTAGCAATTTGTATTGGTGCAGGCAGACACAAAAAATAACGGTAACCAGCAGCACTGAAACCATTCCCGCACGGGCCATGCTTGAATGAACCATGTAGACACAAAAAAGCAGAGCGACCAGCCTTCGGCCTTTTACCATGGGCCCATCGCTGGTCAGCCATCCCCACAACAGGATGGGAAACACTCCGATGCTTATCGCCCCGCCCATGGAATTGGGATTACCCCAGATATTCGCACCCCCAAAATAACAGACAGCCGTTACAAAGACTGCTATCTCACTCCCCAGGAGCACGCCACGGAAAAAACGATCTTCGCGTCCAAGAACAGCCAAGCGGCCCCCTGAAGAACAATAAAGAAAAAGAAGGAACAGACTTAAAGCCTTGAGGGATGCCATCTGGAAAAATGGAGAAATAGTGGCGGAAACAAACGCGGTGCAGACGCAAAAGAAACCGATCAGATGCATCGATCGGAAAGGTCTAAAAGGTGTTTTCGTCCAGATAATGAAACCTACCACTGCACCCACCGCCAGCACGACCCAGCGTCCAAATGTCCCGGCAGTGTGCAGGGGGACGTTCATGCCCGCCAACAGAAAGACAAGGATCAGCAGAACAAGAAACCGCTGTTTATAGTTCCAGAGACAGGCAACAATCACCTCCAGCGCCAAGATCGCGCCCAGATAGGAAATGTTGCCGAAGTATTGCAAATGGAAATAAATAAGATACAGCACCAGGCTCAAGCCCAGCCCGATACCTACCCAGTGCAGCGGTTTCAAGGAACTCATAAGGCCCCCGCGACGGTACCGATTGCAGCCGCAGCCAGGCCATCGGCGCATGCTTCCGGTGAGTAGTTTCGAATCCGTTCCAGGCTATGAACACTCATCCGCTGCCTCAGTTCCGCGTCCCGCACCACAGAATCTATCGCCAGGCTGAGTTTCTCCGAATCTTGGGGAGGTACGACACAGCCATTCCACCCCTCCTCCACCAAGTCGGCCGAACATCCCGCGACATTGCTCACGATGATCGGCAGTCCGCATGCCATCGCTTCATTCACCACTAAGCCCCAAGTGTCGGTGTGCGTCGGCAGAACGAGCACTTCCGCCAGCGCATAGAGATCGGCCACAGCCTCCCGTTGCGCGAATCCCGGGAAACAAACCACCCCAGGGTTGATGCGTTGGGCCTGTCGCGTCAAATCCTCTCTGGAAACACCATCGCCAGCAAACACCAGGCCCACCTGCGACCGCAAACTGCTCTCTAGTTTGGCATAGGCTTCGAGGAGATCAAAGATACCTTTTGCCGGCACCAAACGACCCACAAAAAGAATAAACCGCGGGGGCAACTTCAGTTTCTCTCGAAGTTCCGTTGCATGGTCCCTGCTCTTCTCCGCTCGGGTCGCAAAGAACGTGTTATCGACCGCGTTGGGGGCCGTGAAGATAGCTTGTTCGCTGGCTCCCAGAGTTTGGACGTAGGCAAACGAGGATTTTCCCGGCACGACAAAGGAGTTGCATGAGCGTACAAAATATCGCTTCAGCCATTCCACCCCGGCACGTCGGGACCTCTGGTCTCGCTGCGTACTCTCTGTCCACAGGACGAAACGTACACTGCGCCGGCGAGCCCACCACAGCGCTTGCCAAGATGCAGGATAGTTATAACCGCCGCAAAGAATGGTCTGGGGCCGCGCCGCATCTAACGCGGGGCACAATCCACGATTCAAGAGGAGGCCGCGCTTCCCCGCGCGCAGTCGGCAGGAGGGCAGAACTTGATAGGGAAAGCGAATTTCATCGGTATAGATGGGCCACTTTCGCAGCGCCTTGTCGGTCTCCGCCAGGAAAATGACTTGCAAGTCCACTCCGGCCCGACCGGCAAGAGCGTTGAATACCGGGATGCGGTAAGGGGAGATGATTTCCGTTAGGATCACGATCTTTCGGGTCATGACGTTGTGCTGAGCGGAATTCAAAAATGGCGCGACCTGCAAATGGGAGTCTATCTTATGGCCTCAACATAAAGGCTCTCGGAGCGCCGGGATCCCAGTTCGATTTCCGCGATCTCAGCAATCCGGCTGCTGCCAAAGCTACTTACTTCAGGGGTTGTGAAACCAGCTTCCTGCAGCATGTGGGCCAGCGAGCGGGCGTCGAACATCTGTTTGTGATGGGCGCCGGGGTGCACCATGTCGCTGAAGCTCGGGGTAAGAAGAAGGCGCGAGATAAATCTGTGGGAGGCCATGGCATTGGCGGCATCCGCAAGATAGTCGCGCACGAAAATGCCCAAATCGGGCACGACGATTCGCACGATGCCGCCAGGCTTGAGAACGCGAAAACACTCCCGCGCTACCGCAACCGACTCCTGGTAGGTAAGGCATTCGAAGGCGTGGGAAGAATAGATGCAAGAAACCGACGAATCAGGAAAAGGAATGCGCTTGCGAACATCGGCGCGGCGCACGTCGCGTGGCCAATCCGGAGTGCGAAAAATCCGCCGCCCGAAGGGGAAACGCGAGAGCAGGATGCTGGGCGAATTGTCGATATTCACCCATCCCTTGACCCCCGAGGTTCCACAACCGATGTTCAACTTCAGTTCGCCGGCATCGGTCATGTATCGATCTACCGAAATTTCCTTTCTGCTCGAAAAGAGTAATAGTTTACGCCATCTCGCCTGTTCGCGGCATTGTGAAGCGGTCTCTATCGGAGCAGCCAGACGGCGGGCAGCTTGCAAACCAGGCAACTCAAGAAACACCTTTCCCTGTCCGACCTCCCCGTATAATTGGATTACTTCGCGCTCCTTGAGGTAGCCGGGAGCAGAGGCATGATGATTCAACTTCGAACATTGAGCCTGCCGCAGGATCTTTGCCTGGAAGTGGAAAGGCAGTTTGGAGGCCGCTTTGACAATCTCGAAGCCCTGCTGACGTTCGTGCTGCAGGAGATCACGAAGGTCGATACGAGCCGTTTGGATGCGGCCGAAGAACAGATGATCGAACAGCGGCTGAAGGATCTCGGCTACCTGTGAAGGGCCTTCGACCTGGGCGGCCAACATTTACGAAGGGGACTGAGCGTCGAGCTCTTTTTAACACTCGCGAATGAAGCCACGATCTCTTGTTCTCGTCACCGTAGACTGTCTGCGAGCCGATCATGTCGGCTTTCTGGGATATTCGAAGCCCGTCACGCCGTTCCTGGATTCACTGGCCGAGACGAGCGCGGTTTTCGCAGATGCGATCGTAGCCGGTGCGCCTACTTATTTTTCCTTCCCCGCCATCCTCGCATCACGTTACCCATTGGCGTTTGGACGCGACGTCATGGGAATCGCTCCTAACGAACCAACCATCACGAGCGCGCTGAAAGACGCCGGCTTTCAAACTGGCGCGTTTGTAGCAGGCAACCCTTATCTGAGCTCGCGCTTCGGATACAACCAAGGCTTCGACACCTTCCACGATTTTCTGGACTCGATTCCTGAGGGCCAGCGGTCACCGGGAGGAAACACCCCTGAGTCAGCCTTCAATCGATTTGTACAGGCGAGTGCGAGTCACAACAATCTCACTGCAGCCGCATACGAAGAGCTCTATTTCTGGTACTGCCGGTGGCGTTCGGCCGCCGAAAACGTTTCCATGGATGCGCTGCGGCGCTATCCCGCGGCCGACGCCGTAGTCGATCAAGCCTGCGCCTGGCTGAACGGACTTGCGAGGGAACCTTTTTTCCTCTGGCTGCACCTGATGGATCCGCACCACCCCTACTACCCTCCGGAGGACGCATCATCCGCCCTCAAGGCGAAGATTAGCGCGCGTCGAGCACGTTTTCTGAACTCTTTCTGGAACCGGGGGCATGTGGCAAATCGCAGGCTGGAGCGATACCGTGAGGAAGTTATTTCCCTCTACGACGCCGGTATTTACTGGGTCGATAAGCAGATTTCGCGGCTGGTAAGCGCCATGAAGCAGTCGCAACTTTGGGACAACCTGGTATTCGCCGTCACCGCCGATCATGGCGAAGAATTCCTCGAACACGGCGTCCGCTACCATTCCCCGACCAGCCTTTCAGAACAACTGATCCATGTGCCTCTATTGCTGCATGCGCGTACACTCTCGAGCCAGCGGCGCGTGCAAACGCCGTTCAGTCTGCTTCATCTCGCACCCACTCTGCTGGATGCCGTTGGATTGCCCGCTCCGGTAAGTTTTCAGGGACGCAGCTTTTGGCCCCAGATCGTCACTGGAGAACTACCAAATGAATTGGCGATTGTTGAATGTGTCGAAGCTTGCACCAACCCGTTCCGGCGCGATGACCGGATGCGGCCGCGCCTGATGGCGGTTCGAGACGACTCCTACAAATTGGTGATTAATTTCCGTGAAAAGACGGAACGGCTGTATGACCTGAAAAATGATCCGGGGGAACGCGCCGCTCTCCCTCCCGGCGATTTGCCCTCAGAGCACGCTCGACTTCTGCTGGTAGCTCGCGAGCATCTGCAAAAGACTCGCCACAAGCAGAATGTCGACATGCGTTTGCGTTCCCGCCTTCGCGAGCTTCAACAATCAGCCGAACTGCGGCGCCTGTGCAGTGAAGGTTCGGAACTGCGCCTCTATTCCACTCCTCAAGCGTTGGACTGATGAAGTAGGATGCTATCTTCAGCAATGGAGACCTGCAATGGATACTGAACTGTCCGCGCCCTTACACCGACGGTCCAAAGCGGACAAGTACAACTCAGCAGAATTTACTCGCGCGCAGGAAGCGGCTTACGCACGTCTTTATCCCTCCATCTTCGCTTCGAACTATCTGGTTCTCAGCAATCGCAGGATCCACATGCAGCAGTATTTTTCTGGGAGTGAAAGCGTTGGCCAAGTGCTGGATATCGGTGCTCAGTATTGTCCTTACTACCCGCTTTTTCGGGATAAATGCGTGTCCTACACCTCCATGGATCTGGTCGATACCCCCATCGTTGATATCGTTGGCAACGCGGAAGAGATGCCGATCGAGGATAGCTCTTACGACCTTGTTCTCTGCACCCAGGTACTGGAACATTGCACGAACCCGCAGCGGATCGTAGATGAGTGTCATCGTGTGCTTAAGACGGGAGGCACCTTGATTGTGACGGTTCCAGCGGTGTATCCCGTACACGGATACCCGGCGGATAACTGGCGGTTCATGCCCGACGGTCTCCGGCATTTGCTACGTGCGTTTTCGCAAGTGGAGGTGCTCGGTGAACTCGATTTCGCTGAGAGCCTTGCGAGCGTCAACTGTCATTACGGTCACGTGGTTACGGGCAGAATGGGGAAATTGGGCAGGACGATCAATCCACTCTGGAACTTAAGCACAAACGTCTGCGGGAGAATGTTGAGTTGGGTCCTGCGTCCGTTCATGCGCAGCAACTTCACTTCCTTTACCATGAGCTTGTGGGCTGAGGCTCGCAAGTAGTTATTCACCGTCGGTTCACGATGGCGACAGCATTTCCCGCATTTTCCTGACAGCTCTGGCCAGACCTGGAAACTTCTCCTTTGCCATGAGCTTGAAGAGATTGCGCGGAGCAAATTCTTCTCTTAGACCGACTTCCGTGTAGCGGCCAGTCAGGTCCACAAAGGCGAATTGCAGACCGTTCGTCTTTCGCAAACAGAATTGAGAGTTAGGCAGCCCGTAGATCGTGGCGCCTACTGCTTCGGCAAAATACACAGCAAACGGGAATACTAACGTAGGCTCGAAACTGGTGCTGTGCTGCCATATACTTCGGCTGAAATCATCTCCACCGAGAAAACCGCCGGTCCGCACCTTCGGATAAGTGCGAATCAAGTCGATCGTGATACCCCTCAGAGTGTGGTCACCGTCGATATAGGCGAGATCGAGTTCGCCGTTGGGTATTTGATCGATCATCTCAGTGGTTTTCCCACGTAAGATCACTCTTCTAGAGGCAGCGAAGTCGGTCTTTTCTTTGGCCTGCTGGAAGAACTCCTCGAAGACCGTATCGTCGCGATTTGCTGGTTTGTTCCAATCGTCCAAGTGCCTCCAGGGATCAATCATGTAATACCTGGACACGCCTTCGCATCCCCTCCACACGGCTGTGGCGAAGTCACCTTGATAGACGCCGACCTCAGCCATCCGTTGCACCTGAGTGCCCCGAATAAATTCAACCCAAAATTCCGCTCGGGAGCGCGACTGGATGCAGTTGGAAAGAAGCTCTTTCGTGGAATCTCCGGTTGTAACTGCCATTGTCTCGGTTCCTTTCGACTCTGCACGGTGGCATTGGCGCGGCACACGTCTGCCAGTGACAAATCGACGGCTTGTCTATGCATCGCTATTGGTTCTTTGAGCATAGGTGCCCGGCGGTATAGAGTAAAGTGAAACCCGGGGAACTCCTTGGGATTGTGGCAACATGGATAAAGTTCGAGTGCTGTTCCTCCCTGGGGTGGATGCGGACAATACCAATGCCCAGAGTCTGAATGTTCGGGAGATTGCCCTGCGCCTCGATCCCGACGTCCTCCAGAGCACGCTCTGGTACGAACAGGAACCCGACCCACGGTTGCGGAACCGTGACGGCATCCGGTTACTGCAATTGCCGAGTCGTGGCAAGACCCTTCGGATTGCAAAGGAACTCCTGGCTGGCTACGACATCGTCGCCTATATCGACTACAGCCCCGCAAGCTACTTTTTTCTTCACATGCCCCGCGCGATTCGAGGGCGTACGAAAACAGTGCTCCACGCCGAAGCGCCTCAGGCCCAGATCGGGCGTCCATCGCGGGCGCTGCAGTTCCTCTATCAAGGTGTTTTCCCGCGCTGTGATGTCTACACTGGCATTACGGAATTCGTCGCCCGCGACCTCTACAACTCCACTGGGAAGAAGGCGGCCTATATTCTTCCCGTGGGTGTCGATACCAGCTTGTTCACTCCTCCGTCGCAGAGACCAAAATCTGTCCCCACCGTGCTGTTCGCAGGAACGCTGGTAGAACGCAAGGGTCCGCAGTACGTAATTGACGCCGCAGCCATTTTCCGTGACACGAATTTCCGGCTGGTGGGAGCCGGGCGGGAGGGGTTCGAAGCGGTCTTGCAGGAGAAGATCACTCGCCTGGGCTTGAACAATGTGACCTTAGAGGGTCCCAAGAGCCAGTTACAGATACTTGAAATCATGCGCACCAGCGACATCTTTATTCTGCCATCGCGGTTGGAGGGCATTCCCAAAGTCACGCTCGAGGCGGCGGCCGTTGGTTTGCCGTGCATCGTGTTTCGCGACTATGAAACTCCGTCCGTTGTGGATGGAGTGACCGGTTTTCAGGTCGCAACGCCCAACGAGATGATGCAGCGCTTGAAAGAGCTGATCTCCGATGGTTCGTTGCGAGAGCAAATGGGACTTGCCGCGCGCCAGCATGTGTTGCAGTTCGATTGGGAACTGGTGAGCAGGTTGTGGCAGAATGCTTACCTCGAAATTGCTGCAGCGCGGACAGCTTGAACACGGAAGAAAGCCGGCGCGTTTGCAAATTCAGGGCCGGGCAAGGTCACGTCTCGCAGTGGCTTGGTCATCACGCCCCTATGTCAATCATCGGCAGAAAGCCCTTTATCTTTGCCCACACGGCGCGACCGATCAGACGGTCATCCGCATCGAAGCCACTCCCCAGCGATACAGCCAGGAAGACAGCATAAGCCAGCAAAAGACTGACAGCAATGCCAGGCCAATTCCGGATTGCGTTATGAAACATCGCCTTCGAGAACAGAACAACGATGGCGCAGGCAGCGGTGGGCAGCAGTAACTGCAAGGATCTTCGATTATAGGGAAGGAAGCCCAGGACGCGGCGCAATTGCGCCAGGTTCCAGATGTTGGTCAGAATGTTAGTGGCGGCCGAGGCGACGGCAGCACCGACGATTCCCCATTGCGGAATGAGGGCGAAGCTGAGACCAACTGTTACCACCACTGCGACTACCTGCACCTTAATCAGTCGCCGTTCGTTTCCTGACATCAGCAGAAGATATCCCACCGAGCCAACACCACAATTGACCAATTGCCCCACAGCGCCAATGATCAAGACCAGCCATCCTGCCTCGAAGGCGGCTCCGAATATGCGCATCAACGGCCGGGCAAACACCATGATTACGATGGCAAGCGGCAGACTGAACGCCATTACCCAGCGCGTCAATGCTTGATAGAGGCGCCCCAACAGTTGCCGTTCTCCCCGCGTATGTAAATCCGCAATCGTGGAGGCGAAAATCTGGTTCACCGACTGCAGCGCGATGGGAATATAGGCAACCACGGCAGCTGCAACCGTGTAGATTCCCAGATCACGGGCGTTCATATAGAAACCAATGAGGACCTTGTCGGACTGGCCAGCCAGGAAATTCAGCAAGCCGATCCCCAGTATGGTCGCTGAAAAGCTGAGGACCTGCGCCTCGGGACGCGAGATCTTGGATTGCAGGTGACGAGCAGCAGCGGGCGTAAGTTTCCAAACCAGTCGAAGCGAGAGCGCCAGCACACAGCCCCCGCTGATCACTTGCGCGAGGATATATCCACGGAGTCCGGCTCCCCAGGTAATCAGGATCACAGATGCCAGCATCGTCACCGGTGTGCCGATAAAATCGGTGATCACCGTTAGGCGCGCCACTTCCTTGTAGCCTTGCAGCACTTTTCCGAAAAATGTGGACAGGGCGCCCAGCATCATGATCAGGGCGAAGAACTTCAGGTACGGCGAAAGCGCGGGCGTGTGATAAAAATGAGCGGCGAGCCACGGACCGGTCCACAACACAGTCAATCCCAAAGCCACGTTCGCGACAAGGATCAATCCGGTCGCGGAAATCAGGAACTGCCGCAACTGCTCGATCTTCCCGGCTGCGGTGTAGCGCGCAACGAACCGGACCGCAGCCTGCGGCAAACCTAAACCGTTAAACACTCCTAGGAAACCAATGATGGTCATTCCCAGAGCATAGATACCAAGCGGTTCCGGCCCCAATGTCCGGGCCAGATACACCTTGAAGAGATATCCGGCTCCGATGCGGAAGATCATGCCCGCAAAGTACACAGCCGAATGACGCGAGATGTGTCCCATCTGCGTCTGAAACTGCTGCGTTTCAGCGGCCTGCAAGTTCTCTTGAGATAGATTCAACGACATCAGGTCCGGCTGTTGCGCGCTCTGGCTCAGCCCGCCACAGATCTTCTCCTTAACCCACCAAGCAAGCACCCATACTATTTGCCACGCTCTTTGCGGTCAAAGGCCATAGGCATAATCGACAGCGCCGCACTACCCGAAAAAGCTGGTCACGGAACCCTTGCTATACTTCCCAGCAAGGATGCCGATTCAAATCATCGTCAACGCGGATGACCTCGGTATGAACGCGGAGGTAAATGAAGCGATCTTTCGTGCGATGGGGGATGGAGTCATTACGTCCGCCACCATGCTGTCGAACGGGCCCGCGGTCATCCCTGCCGTGCGAATGCTGCACCGTTTCCCTGATTGCTCATTTGGAGTGCATCTGAATCTAACCGAGTTCCAGCCTCTGTGCCCAGGGAGTTACACCACTCTCTCCAGTATTCTCGACGAGCACAACTGCTTTAACGGAAACGCTATCCGGGAAGTCCGGATCAGCGCGCCGATGCTGCGGGCCATTTACAAGGAATGGTGCGCGCAGATTGACAATCTGATCCACCTCGGCGTGCAACCGAGTCACTTGGACGCTCATCACCATGTTCATACCATTCCACAGATGCTCCCGGTTCTGGCTGGCCTGCGTCGTCGCTACGGGATCAACAAGATAAGAATTAGCCGGAACCTGTACGACCCTATGGCACCAGCAAGCAAGGTCCTGCTTTCAAAGAAGTGGCTCTATAACCGAGCTCTGCGGTGTGTCGGATTCAGGACCACGCGAATATTCACGGACCTGGAGGCGTTTATCAAAGTGTGCGCTGAACGGCCTCCGCGGGAGCAACTGATCGAACTCATGACTCATCCGGGCTCGGCACTTTCGAGCGAAGAGCCGGGTCTGCTGGCGAGTGACTGGACCAGGAAGCTTTCGTATCAGGTTGCCCTTGTGAGCTACAACGCTCTGTAGACAGGATCGGCGACTGGTGGCAGACACCACCCTACTTGTATCCCAAATCTCGCAGCCGCTTCTCAATGATCTCGTGTTCGGCTCGATCCAGAGCTTCCGCATCGTCCCGAACTATCTCACGAAGCACGAATTCCAGGAGCGACTCCAGACTGTGGAAGCGCGCGCCAAATCGCTGCTCAGCGGCGGCGCAAACCTCTTCCGGTAAGTTGACTTTTCTTCTTGCGGTCATGGGCAAAGAGGATCGGAGATGTTCAAGACATTCCTGTGTGCCGATGAATTGTCGTCTAAAGATTATCGCAAATCGGTCGCCCGTGGCTGGCAGAGAAATCTCATCGGTACTTAGGATCAAAGAAAGGTGGGATTTTGCCCCTTTTCCCCGTGACGATCAACTCTGAGTCAAAGTGCCCGTGCTGGCTGACCCCAAACAGACGGTGCCGCACCTGGCTTTCCTTCAGGAAGGGCCAGCGCATGAGCTTACCTATAGTTTGTTTAAAGCTCGGATGGAAAATGGATGCTGGATGAAACCGAATCTCGTCGAAGCCGCAAATATCGAGCAGCGACTCCAGATTCCCACTGCTGAACCCGTATTCGTGTGCCAGGGTTACGTACAAACATGAGCTAGCACAAGGTCCCTCCATGTTTGGGGTCCGCAGCATCAGCACGCCGCCGGGTTTCAGTGCGCGGTACAGCGCATCGACCACCCAAAGCAGCGAGTACTTGGGAATATGTTCGATTACGTGAGACATGTGGATGAACTGGAATGTGTCCGGCTGATCTGCCAGAAAACAGCCAATATCGCTCTTGATTTCGAACAACGTGATGGCGTCGGGCGCCCACGCCTTCACGTGAGCTTTGTTTGCGATGCCAAAATCGGCGCCCGAGAGGTTTGTGTAACCGAGGCATAGGCAAGCTGCCAGGAACCAACCCTCACCAAAACCCACATCGAGAATAGCGGCTTGCTTGTCATTGGGCAGAAGACCGCGCAATTCATGGGTCGCTTGCAGTACTCGAGGTTCGCCTCTTATTTCCAGCCAGGAGGGGGCACGCCTTTCGGCACGATGCCGCAAACTCATGCGTCGATAAACTTCCGCTACAAATGCGTGAGGGTCCACTCGATTTTCAATCCAAGAAGCTCCATCCTACTACACGCACTATTCGATCTGAGCAAAAGACATTCCCGATCCAAACGAGCAGCGCTCGATGCGATACTCCCGCAACTTCAGAGATTTAAGAACCGCGATCGACTCGCCCCGCCAATCTTTCAGGTTTAGTTCGTCGAAGGCGATCACCGCTCCCTTCGGCATTCGAGGAACAAAATGCTTCAGCGCCGCCAGCGTCGGTTCATAAATGTCAAAATCCAGATACAAGAGGCTGACGATCTGCTGAGGATTCTCCTTCAAGTAGTGTGGGATCGTCTTCGTCGCATCGCCACGCACGAGTTCCACTTTCGGCACATGCCCTACAAAACGGTTCCGATCGTAGAGTTCAATACACTGTTGCAGATGGTCATAAGAATCCACCGCAAGCCCCCCCGGGCGCGCCTGCTCCGACTCGCTTGTCCGATCCTGCTTTGACAGTCGGGGGAAACCGCTGAACGTATCGAAGCCTACGACCCGCCGCTGGTGGTTCGTTGGTTCGAAGATGGCGCTGAACTGCGCCCATGCCATCAGCCCGCCCCCGCGTAACACCCCGCATTCGATAATCGACCCTTGAACCCGAAGCACTCGCTTAAAGATTTCGTAGCGAATCAGGAAATTGGTCAAATCCTGCCGGGGCGTGTAAAGGGTAAAATTCTGCAACCGCTCCAGATTTGAAAACGGACTATCGACGATGCATTGCTCCATGCGCGCCGCATACCCCTGTTCCTTTTCAGAACGAGTCGTGCTGCGAAACCGCTTGGACTGATTTTTCTTCGTCATCGAATAATTCCTCAGAGGCAAAACACCCTCTTAGTCAATTCGTTCCAACAGACACTCTTGCAACAGCCTCGCAACAATAGGTATGCAGGTTTCCGCTGGCACCCCGATCCGTTCTGCGAGGGAAACCAAGTCCCGCTTTCCATCGGCGTACGCCAAAATGTTCATCATGGTCTGCACCTGAAGGCCACTACCACGCTGGCTGAGTGTAGGATACAGACCGCGCCGGCCCAACTGCGGCTCTCCTAAACAGGTTGCCCGGTATATCCCGTTCGCTTCGATCAAAGAAATGCACCGCCGCAAAGCGCCGAATGCCCCGGCCAATCCTGGCGGCGAAATCAAACTCAGATTATCCAGCGATGTGTGGTACTCCGGATATGTTCCGTACTTCGAGCGCATCAATGACACCACCGGAAGGTCCACACCGGGGCTGCAATACTGCCGTTCATCACTTCCGCGTTCCAGAAAACTGTAGCTGACGCAATCCGGATAGTGGTGCTTGATGACATGTCTGGTGATCGAATCCGCCAGAGTATTCCCGGTGCGCGACTCGAGGAAGGAATAGGCGCGGTCATCCCCAACGCAAGTGACGACGTATCCCGCGATGGTTTTGCGTTTCATCTCCTCCAGATGCTTGCTCAAATACGTAATCGAACCGATCGTCTCCGGCACAAACACGACCCTGTACGTGTATCGCCTCTGTGGCAGAGACCGCAGCCAACGAACCAGCGCCGTCGTCACCACCGGACCCGAAAGCTCGTTATTGGACATCGAGGGATGGCAGACGTACGTCGACAGGAGAACCTCGCGCTCATCGCTGCCGGGCAGAATGATCTCCCCGTAACTCAGAGCCCCCGGCGCCAGCGTACTGTCAATCAGGACCCGGTATTCTCCCGAACTTAGTGTGTCGCGCACGCGCTGGCTCAGACAAAATCCCCAGCGCATTTCATAGTAGGAAGTGACATAAGGGATGGCATCGGGCATCGCCGGCAGAGAATGCAGATGCGGCTGCAATTCTTCCAGAGTCATTTCCGCGGAGATCGGTTCCGAGTACCCAACAACGTGAAGATTGTTCTGGCGGAAATCGACGACGCGGGTTCCAGAGCGGTCGGCAATAAAAGCGTCGCGGATGTTCCACTCATCCGGAACTATCCAGTCGAGCACCTTTGTGCCCGAAGGCACTTCGAAGATTTCGAGCCCCGGCAGCAGTTTCTGCAAATAGCCGAGCGTCTGCCGGACACCGTCGCCGGTAATGCTTCGGCAAATCGGAAACAGATCGCGTGCCCACCCATACATCTGGTCGCCGATGCTGGCATCGTTCATGACGGGATCTTCCCCTTGCTTTTCTTTCGAGCGATCCGCCTGACCCTCAATCTCGAACTCCTTCCGCGATCAGTGAAACCGGATCCTCATCCAGCATTCTCCACGCCGTATCGAATAGGTCGCTCGCAGTCACGGCGGTGATTCGCGACCTCCCCACCTGCACAGTTCGTGATTTCTCCTCATTCTCAAGCCGCTTCTGCAGCCGTCGAAGGTCCGCGTCCGATTTCCGAGTCAGATCTCGCACGTTGTAAACTACTGAGCAGTCGGCAGCCTGGCTGTTGGGCAGAATCATTGTGCCTGAGAATACCTTCTTATATCGATAGTCCACACCATGGGCGGTCTCAACGTAGTGTACAAACGTCGCTCGGCTCAATGAACAGCCCAGGCACACGATGTGGGCATTAAGCCGATGCAGGGCGGCAAATACCGATTCTGCCCCAAAGCATTCTTTGACCGGAAGGGCGCACAATTCCCGCGCCAGCGGCCCTCGGGTGGCAAAACTGAAAATCGGATCCGCAGTTCGGCGAACATTCGATAGCTTGCGGAATCTTTCGCTGACCATGCCTACTGCGCTGGGAGTATGCCGAACATCGAACGGCTCCCCTTTCGTGAAGCTGTAACTGAAAGCCGGAATCACGAGCGTCCCGTCGCGGCCAATCGCGGCTTCGATAGCTTCGATCAACCGATCCAGTCGCTGCTCCTTGGGCATGGCTGGAAACTGAGCTGCCACAATCGCATCGGGATGCACCAGAACAACGCATCCCGGTCTGACACCGACCGTCAACAACGCACTGGTGACAGCGGATGGTGAGATAGGGATTTGAATCACACTTCCCTTCCCGAGCATGCGCGGCGTTTCTTCAATGGTCCGCAATCGTTTTATCATAGCCCATTGTGCTTCTCATGCTGGTCCAGCGACTGTTAAGATTTTTGTGCTGGGCAGTTCCGCAAACTCCACGCATTCATGAAAATTCTACTGGTGCACCCCGACGATTCTATTGAACTGGGAGCGTGGGCCCGCACGCTATGGGATTTCGCGGTCGATTTCGGTTGGTCCGGCCGCGGCGAGTACTCGCGGCAATCTGAACGTCTCGGGTTTCGCGTGTACAGCATCTACGATCTGCTGGATCACCAGCAGCATCGTTGCAGAATGCGCGAGCTTCTGGGCCTCGGGCTCGATCAACTGGTGGATTCGGAGTCCGTCGACTGGTGGGAAACCTTTTCCGGGTTCCCCTACGCGCAACTGGAACAGCTTATGCTGTTGTCGGCACTGGCAGAGCAGATCCCCGCACAGGCCGAGGTTTTCGCAACCAGCCCTCACTTTGCGATGCGCGCGCTGTCACTCCTGCTGAACCGTGAGATCAAGAGCTTTTCGCGTGAGCGGAAGACCGGCTTTCCAGCCCTTTCCCGCCGCTACCTGAAGGCTGCATTTGCCTTTCGCCCTTCACAACTCGCCGAGATAGCTTTCGACAAGTGGGACATGGACTACCGTCTTCGCCGCCATTTCGTCCGATCGCCAAAGATGTCGTCGACTCCGGCTATCCTGCTCCCGTCCGCATACGCCAACGTCTCTCGCGCTCAGTTGGCCTACGCGCGGATGCTTCCGCACCGCCGTTTTCTGCTCGTTATCACGCGCCGCAACGGCCGCCTTCGAAATCTTCCCGGCAACATCGAGGTCCGCGCACTGGCTTCGTATGCACCGCGCCCCCTGCCCGCCACCGAAGCAGAATGTTCTCGTTTGCTGGCTCGCTGGCAGGACGTGCAGATCCAGCAGTTCGAAAACAACCCGGTCTTCTGCCTTGCGAGAAAGCTACGGGTCTTTGACGGATTTGCCAGGTTCCTGAAGAGCGGATTGCGTATCCGCGATGCCTGGCGCGAGGTTCTCGCCCGGGAACCGATCACCAGCCTCCTCTCCGCCGACGAATACAATTTCTCCACGCGGCTGCCGATCCTGCTGGCTCGATCCAGAAAGCTGCCCACCGTATTCTGCGATCACGGCGCGCTGAACATGAGTTTCGCAATCCGCCGGCCCGTTTCCGATACCTATCTCGTGAAGGGTGAAATGGCGCGCGACTACGGCATTTCGTGGTGCGGCCTCTCCGCCGACAGGATCAGGATTGGCGGACCGGTCGAACCACACCACCCCCTCCCGCCCTCCTCCCAGACCCCAAGAGACTGGATCGTTTTCTATTCCGAGGCCTACGAACTCTACTCCGGCCGCACTCAAACCCTGTATGCCGAACTTCTACCCGAGTTGTGCTCCCTAGCCCGCCAGACCAACCGCAAAGTCATCGTCAAACTTCATCCCTTTGAAAGTCTGCGCGTCAGAAAACGCCTCATTAATCGAGTGCTCCCCGCTGAGCAACTCAGTCTCGTCGAAGTGCGCGAGGGACCGATGACCCCGGACCTGTTTGCCCGAGCCTGGTGCAGCCTTACGGTCGAGTCCAGCGTCGCTGTCGAGAGCACGATGAATGGAACACCGTGCTTTTTATGTAGTTGGTTTGATCCTTCCTGGTATGACTACGGTAAGCAATACGCGAAGTTCTACGCTGGTTACCCGCTTGATTCGCCCGAGCGCATTCGCGAGATTCCAAATTTGTTGGAGAAATTTCGCATCACCGAAGCGACGCGCCAAAGCCTCCAGTCGCCGATCAGCCCCGAACAACTCGAGACCGTCTTGTCGGGGAGATGACCGGGCTTGGGATGCATGATACTCCTGCTGATTATTGCGCCACCAGCGCCCAACCGAGCGGCGTTCCGCGTTCTACATCGCAGGCTGCGCGTTTACCCAGAACCTCGTTGAGGTGTCGTGGATGCAGCCCATCCGCTGGACGAATCGAACGCACGTTCTGTTTCGTAAAGAACTCGCCCTTTTTCATATCTTCGACCACGAACAGCGATCGTCGGAACTTGAGACTATTGGTCTCGCGCGGCCCGGCGCCAAACTGCACCGAACCGAGAGCCTTTTCCGCAGTCCTCACCGCCTCGACCATGGCCTTGAATTCCTCTGGTTCGAGTGAGAACGCGCCGTCCGGTCCGCCATCCGCTCGCCGCAGGCACAGATGTTTCTCAATGATGCACGCTCCCAATGCCACGGAGGCGACCGGTACCGCGAT
>Ga0074046_10001470_pt1 | contig 21210 bp, 16 predicted proteins | sample BogForMeECP23OM3_FD_94441 | JGI IMG/M metagenome (GOLD analysis project Ga0074046, IMG submission 94441) | Bog forest soil microbial communities from Calvert Island, British Columbia, Canada - Bog Forest MetaG ECP23OM3 | ecosystem: Environmental > Terrestrial > Soil > Wetlands ... | reverse complement strand
GCGCCGCTCACCCGCACCGTGCCCAGCAACGGATTGCCGCCGCGAATGACGAACTTGTCCATGGGAAGATGTCCTAATCTTACGCTGCGAACGCCGAACTTGTGCATCACGGCGCTGACCTCAATTCTAAAGCGGTTTGCGAATTGCCGTAGTCGCGCAGTTCGGGTAGAGCGGCGCTTCAGCGCCGCGTCAATGCTGCTCTTTCGGTGGGGCTTTCAGCCCGCTGCGTTGCAGTGGGCTGAAAGCCCGAACTCGGAGGCGCAGCTTGCACGCGGGCCTGAAGGCCCGCTCTACCCGGGACGAACCAGCCTTACTTTCCGGATGCGGATGGAAAGATAGCGAAAACTCTACTCCTCGGAACTGCGTGGCACAACTGTTAGTTGGCTATAAATCGCCTGGCGTGCGAATAAAAGCTGTGGAAATCCTGTCAAGACAGGCCAGACCGCGAATCAGTGGTGCGTTTCGTCGATCGACTTCCGCGCGCAGCCCGAGAACGAGGGTGCCGATCTCTTGCGCCATGGATTAGATCTTGGTGGGCGTGGAAAAAAGGCGCTCGGCGCCCTAAAAAAAGATATCAGGAGACTTGTCTAGTTCGTAGCGGTCCGTTTCGGTTCGAGCTCATCGTACTTGCTGAGCATCGCACCGAAGGCAGCCAGCTTGTCCGCTGTGAGACGGACCGTGTACCGCTCCGGCGTTCCCTCTAGGACGATGGTCAAGTAGAGCTCTTTCGCGCCCGCTATCTCGCGAAAGCTCTCGTCTCGCAGCGAAATTATCGCGGAGACGTCGTTTCCGAAAAGCGTATTGAGGTTCGTCCACTCGCTGATGGGCACCGTCTTAATATCGCCGTCGATGTTCACGATCAGCGGCGCGTTGGTGAAGCCGCCATTCATCGGACCGGCCAGTTCGATCTTCATCGCCGCCTGTTTGGCGGTTCCGTCGAGCTTCTGATAGATCAGGGGCGAGACCCTCCATGTGATGTGGTCCAGCTTCATGAGCCCCTGGTTAACGCCGACACCGGGAACTTTCTTAAGGGCGAAGATTCTGACTCCGAGAGCAGGATCAGATTTCTCGATGATCTCCTGTGCGCAGACGGCCGTCCTCGCTATGACCAACAAGATTGCGAGCTTGAGGATTCCCAGCTTTTTCATCTCAGAGGCCTAGCTTTCAGGGCACCGCGTATTTTCTACTCTATGCCAGCATGCCTGGGAAAGCGGTGACCTGCATCACGTCGCGATGGTTGCCCGCAACCTAACTTAAGTTACGTTCCATTCTTCGATTACCGCGATCAACAATCCAGCCGTGCTACACTGCGCTTAACGTCGGGCGAGTCGAGATCTCACGTGCTGCTGGAACTGCGGGTCGAAAACTACGCGGTCATTGACAACGTTGCCGTGGAGTTTGCTCCCGGCCTCAACCTGCTGACCGGCGAAACCGGCGCTGGAAAATCCATCCTTATTGACGCGCTCGCGCTCCTGCTGGGCGACAAAGCCTCCACCGACGCCATCCGCCACGGCACCGACAAGGCAGTCATTTCCGCGGTCTTCGAAGCCGAGTCGCAAGTCATCGCAGCCATGCTGGAATCCAACGGCCTAGACTCGGAAGACGGACAGCTCATCCTGCGCCGCGAGATTGCTGCCGGCGGCAAGGGTCGCGTCTTCGTGAACAATCAGCCGGCGACGGTCGGGGTGCTTAAGCAGCTCGCGCAGCATCTGGCCGTCATCCACGCGCAGAACGAAGCGGTGCTGGCCTTCGATGCCGCATCGCGCCTGGCTTTGCTGGACTCTTTCGCGAATGTTGACGCCGCCACCGTGTCGGCTGCCTTCGATGCCTGGAACCAGGTGCGGCAGCGCATCGCTGATCTGGAGCGCGATGAGCACGACCGCCTGCGCCTGCTGGATTTGTGGAGCTATCAGCGAAAGGAGATCGCCGACGCGCGCCTGCATCCCGACGAGGACGCCAAACTCGAGGCCGAGAAGCGTGTGCTGGCCAACTCGGAACGGGTTTACGGCGCAGCCATGGCGGCCTACGACGCGCTCTACGAGAATAACGCGTCCGCAGCGGCCTCCATCCGGACGGCGTCGCGGCAGCTCGATGAACTCTCGCACTTCGATGCAAAGTTTCGCGATACCTTAACTGAGCTGGAGTCGGCGCGCATCACCGTCGAGGACATTGGCCAGACCCTGCGCGACTACGCCGCGGGCATCGAGGCTTCGCCCGAGCGCCTCGCCGAAGTTGAGGATCGCCTGGCGACGCTCGACCGGCTGAAACGGAAGTATGGGCCGAAGCTGGAAGACGTTATCGCTATGGGCGACGACATCGAGCGCAAGCTCAATGAGATGGAGAACAAGGACGAGGTCCTGCGCGAGCTACGCGTCGAACTGGCGAATGCGGCGGCAAAGTATTTTGACGCCGCGCGCAGCCTCTCGCGGCAGCGCTACCAGTCGGCGCGCAAGCTGGAGAAGCTGGTCGAAAGCGAGGTCAACGAGTTGGCTATGAAGGCGCGCTTCAAGGTCGAGGTCAGCGGCTCCGACGAGGAAGGGAACTGGAGCGCGCGCGGCTTCGATCAGGTTCAGTACCTCATCTCCGCCAATCCCGGAGAGCCGCTCGGGCCGGTCGAGGAGATCGCTTCCGGCGGCGAGCTTTCGCGCGTGATGCTGGCGCTGAAGACGACGGTTGAAGCAGGACAGAATAGGGGTGTCCCACCCTTCCCGCCCGTTTCTGGGGAGAGGGTGGGTACGCGACGTAGGCGCAACGGCGGCAGCGGAGGCTCTGTCCAGAGGACCTTGGTTTTCGACGAGATTGACAGCGGCATCGGAGGGCGCGCTGCCGAAGCCGTGGGCCAGAAGCTGAAGCAGCTTTCGCGGACCAAGCAGGTGCTCTGCGTCACCCACCTGCCGCAGATCGCTTCCTTTGCCGACCACCATTACCTGATCGAAAAGCGGGAAGCGGGTGGGAGAACCAAAACCTCGGTGCGGATGCTCGACGCCGAAGACCGCACCCGCGAAATCGCGCGTATGATGAGCGGCGCCAAGCTCACGGACACATCATTGAAACACGCCGAGCAGATGCTGAAGGCGAACCGGTAAGATACGCCTACAGGCGCTGCGCGGCAGGAGACTTCGAGCCACGCATCACAAGAAGGAGAGTACCGATGTCAACCCGTACATCAGTTGGGTCAGATATAACTACGGTGTCGGACAGTGCGTCCCTCGCCGCGTACCTCACGTTCGGAATCAAGGCGGCGTCCGGTGAACCAGTTACTCCAGCTCCTCACCAGGACAGCGACGATCTTGACGGGTGTGACATTCCTGTCGAGAACGCAACCTCAGATGAAGATCTCCCTGCCAGCGAAGGAGGGGTGGCCTGACATGGCATATTCATTACTTTGGTTACCTCAAGCGCTGAAGGACGGCGGTCTGAGAATCGCTCCGGTTGATGGTTGGGAGAACCGTGGAGACGGCGACGTTGGTACTACGGTGGGCGTTATATGCCACCACACCGCAGGGCCGCGGAATGGCAACATGCCAAGCATGGGCACTCTTCTCCAGGGGCGCCCCGATCTCCCCGGGCCTCTGGCTCAACTCGGTCTCGGTCGCGACGGTACGTACTTTGTGATCGCTGCCGGGAGGTGCAATCATGCCGGGAAAGGCAGCTGGCAAGGCGTGACCACCGGCAATTCCAGTTTTATAGGTATTGAGGCGGAGAATACCGGACTGTCGAACGATTCTCCCTGGCCGGCTGTGCAAGTGGATGCGTATCACCGTGGTGTCGCGGCTATTTTGAAGCACATTGGGCGACCGGCTGCCTTTTGCGCTGGGCACAAGGAATACGCTTTGCCTGCCGGCCGCAAAGATGATCCCAACTTCGACATGAATCCGTTCCGTGCCGCCGTTGCCGCGATTCTGGCCGGTGCAGCTCCGCCCCCCGCACTAATACCGGCAGCCGAGCCTCCGGCCAAGCCGGGGGCCCCCGCTGGCCGGCCCACGCTTCGCCGTCCTTCGACGGGGCCGCTGGTGAAGCAGGTGCAGGCGAAGATAGGAGTTGTTGTGGACGGCGACTTCGGAGCAAAAACCGAGGCCGCAGTGCGCGTTTTCCAACAGAGCCATGGCCTGGTTCCCGATGGCATTGTGGGACCAGCAACATGGGCCGCTCTGGATCGTGTGCCAACTCCGGTTCCGGTTTAGCCGCGGCCCCACTCATTCGCCTGATTTGCGAAATGAGTAGTGCGCGCCGAGCAGAGGTTGAAGGCGACCAGTAATTCTGACCCGCCCTAAGTGATGGTCACCGCCACGTGCTGCGAGGCAATCCCATTCGCGACGACCCGCAATTCGGAGGCGCCGTGGGCGATTCCGGCTGGCACGAGGAACTCGGTGTTCTGAACGATGGTTCCCGTCGCTACGCCCATGCTGGAATGGCCTTTGGTGCGACAATAGGCCACGTGTTTGCTTGCATTGTTCTGGATGCGAACCAGCGGGTAGTTGGTCGCCATTTGGACGTCGTCTCCATAGCTCGCCGCCTGTGACAGCCCATTCAACTGGCGTCCGAAGAGCTTGTATTCACCGTTTGCGGCAAGATTGCTCACCGCATTACCGCTCAAGTCCTCAATCGCGGTGATGGTTGGCAGCCAGGCTGCATCAGGACTGCCCCCGGGCTCATAGACGGACATCTTGCCGGTGCCGTTGGCAAAGAGAACGTCGCCGCTCGGCAGCGGGAGAAGACGGGCTTCGAAGGGAGCGATATGGGCCGGATTAGCGGGAGGACCAGCGATATGGGTAAATTTCGCAGTGGCGGGATGAAATTCGAAGAAGTACATCGGCCCGAGATAGTGGTCGCCGATCCCGTCAATCGGGCCCGCGATGCACAGAACTTTTCCGTTCGGCAAGAGGCACGCTGGGGCGTCTTTTGCGCCCAGGGTAGGATGGCCTGGTTGGGGCGGAAAATCGGGTCCACTCACCCAACTGCCCTTCTGGCTGCCAATCGGAGGCATTTGATAAAGAGCCGTGTGCCCGGTGGCGCCGGTGGCAAAGACCCGGCCGTCAGGAAGAAGAACCGCCGGGCCGATTTCAATGGAGGAGTCCTCAACCAGATCGGACGGGGTCGGGTCTATCTCGATCCATTCGTCCGCTGCGATAATGTACTTCTGAGCGCCTGGGTGTTCCCGGCAATTGACGCTAAGAATGGTTTCGTCCGGAAGCAGGGTCCACGTCTCTTCATTGCTGCTCGAGTTTTTCTTGTCCGCGGCAGGCGTCCATTTGTTGTTACGCGAATCGTAGATCGCAGTCTTGTTGCTCCCGATCGAACCGACCAACAGACGCCCGTCCGGGAGCATGCAGGAAGGGGCGTCGCCCAGGTTCGTCCAGCCCTCCGGGAGTGAGGCGATGCTCCAGAAGTTGGACCCCGGATTGTAAACCTGGGCCGCCAGCAAATCCCAGACGTCTCCGTCTTCGTACTCTCCTCCGGCCACGAAGACGCGGCCATTATCCAACACCGCCGAGGCGAAGTAGAGGGGGGCATTGGGACCGGGAGCTAGCGCCGACCACGTTCCCTGGATATAGCTGCCGTTATTGTGGGGCGTCAGTTTGTGCCAGCGGGGCGAACCGCTGTCCTGGCACATGACGGTCCCATCGGTGAGTAGCAGCATGGTGCCGGCCTTGAAGCCTGGCTGATGCTTGAGCGGTTTCCATGTCCCCATACGGAAGACTCCTTATCTTTAAGGTTTGGCGTTTTCCAGCTAAGAGGTTTTAGGTGAGATGAATAGTGTTCCCAGTCCATCAAGTTGTCAACAACTATTTCACAAATTCTTAAAATTCGGTCTCTTGTGTTTTTGGCAAGTCCGGACCCGACGCCCGGCTACACTAATTGGTAGGGGCGTATGTATAAGTTTCCAAGAACTGGTATGTTTGGCTTCCGGTTTCTTACCCGCACCGCTGTATCTGATTGCTACGAAAGAACTCCGCCATTTACGAATCTCGCGGAACTCATGGCAACCGAGTTGCTTTAGGAAACTACAGAATAGTTACGCGCTTGTGGGGGAATTGCTCGGGATTCGTTTGCAAGATTTTCTTTCCCTGCCTTTTTGTAGCGGTTCCTGCGCTCGGACGAATCAATCCTCCACACGCTAGAAGGTGAAAGTAGGCACGTCCGCATTGCCTGAGGAAGCAAACGCGGGCGTCGAGTTACTTTCCATTTCCCTAGTCCAAACGAAAGCCCAACCTTAACCAAACATTGAGCGCAACGTCTCACGGCCTATAGGCCGTGAGCCCGCGTTCACCAGCATTTTCGGCCCGCAACCTTTGAACGAAAGGCAGGAGGATATCCCTATGACAAAAGTGCTTCGATTTTTGGCAATTTGCACAATCGGTGTTCTCGCAACATCGTCCATCGCCTGGGCGCAGTCCTATACACAGGTCGATTACCCCGGCGCCACTGCTACCACCCTCAACGGTGGTCCCAACCCGCAAGGCACAGGCGTCGGCACCTGGACAGATAGCGGCGGTGTCTCTCATGGCCTGACCTACAATGCCTACACCAAGAAATTCACCTCGTTCGATCCCCCGAACTCCACCGGAACCACGCCCAACTTCATCACTCCTGAGGGAGTGATCGTAGGCGTGTACACCGACTCGGCTGCGGTGTTGCACGGTTTCATTCTGGCGAATGGCCAGTACCAAACCGTGGACTACCCCGGTGCAGCCGGTACCGCGCTGGATGGTATAAACCCTTGGGGAGAAATCGTAGGATTTGAGTGTGAAGACAAGGCCTGCACGAACTTCCACGGTTTCAAACGCTCGGTGACTGGCAAGTTCGGCAGCCCCTTCGACCCACCCGGCGCAGCCATCAGCGAGCCTGCAACCGATAATCTTTTCGGCGTGATCGTCGGTGGCTACTGGACGGTGGCTCCGCCGCAAAACCAATACCTCCATGGGTACCAGCTGATCAACGGGAAGTACACTACGATCGACTATCCGGGTACTACTTCGGGTACGTTCTGCGGAGGGGGCAACCTTCAGAATGACATCGTAGGGCAGTGGGTTGACAGCAGCGGCACGCTCCATTCTTTTCTCTTAAAGAATGGGAAGTACACGTCGTTTGACCCTCCCGGAGCGACCGGCGGCTCGGTCGCAACCGGGATCAATGTCTTCGAAGTCATCGTGGGCATCCTGATTGACTCCGCGGGCAACCTCCACGGATACGTTCGGACGCCGTAGCCGGCATAAGCGATAAGCGTTCGCTTACCCACTGACGTATCTACTAACGGCCTCACGTCAACGCGCTTTTCTGCGTTGACGTGAGGGCTATTTTGGGATCATTCGATGCCGAAGATCGCACCCGCGGTATCGCGATACGCCAGACCGCAGTGAGGGAGAATTCCTATTGCGTGAGGCGGAGCAGGATCTTGGCCGCGATAGTCTGAAAAGCCGTATTCAGTTCTGCCGTACAAGCCGAGGAAGGACAGTCTGGCACCACCAAAAACAATCCTGGCGGTAAGGCGGAATTGTAAACCGCCCCACTATAAGTCGAAGGACCATTCGGGTCGTTAGCCAGGGTCGCCAAAAACGCTTCCGTGGGTACATCACCGCTCACGGCATTGCCCAAGCCAATAACATAAAAATAGGTGGCGACTGGGGTTTCGCTACGCATCGCGGTAGCCGTATGAAGTGCCCGCCATTGGGTCTCAGCGGTAACATGGGCGCGGGTAAACGACTCTGTCGTGTTGTTCTGCTGCGAAAAAAACGAGGTTACACCGTTGCAAGTACCACCACCGGTACCGTAGGGCGGTGGTCCGTTAGTAGGAATGTCGGCCCATTGCGTCCCGCTGGTAGGAACTAATGCTGCGACCGTTGTACCGCTATCATAGCCTCCATAATTGTAAAGTGTGGGACCGGGCGGGTTGTTTGTACAATTAAAAGTATCTTGAATGGTGTTCATTAAGCCGTCAGTAAAGTAAACCACCACCTTGGTTTCTTGCACATAGGACACGGTACTATTTTGATAGTCGGCCATGGACAGGGGTGGACCGTCGGTTGCGATACAGGGCGCGGCGTTACAGGGATTGGTTCCAGCACCGGTGCCGAACGTGCCTCCGGAAAAATTTAAGAGGCCCACTGCCATGGTAATGGAGCTCAGATTTGTCGTCAGGGGTATGTCTACCGTCGCGTTGGAGGCAAAACTAACCATTGCAATATGGTCGGTTCCGGTGACGAAATCGTCCACAAAGTTTGGCACCGCACTTTGCAGCGCAACATTTCCGTCATCGAGGCTCATGGAACCAGAGCGATCCAGGATAAGCGACATAACCAGGTTGCTGCGTGTGGCCGTTGCGATATCGCCAAGCGACCAGGTTGCGAACGGGGGGAGGTACCGCATAAAGAATGTGTTGACCGTGGCTGTAGCCTTCACTGTCAGTGATACTGGCGTCGTGGCGGTGCCCACCGCCCAGGTAAAGCTGGGAGTCGGTGGATTGGCTCCGAAGTTCGCGTTAAACATATCGGTAGCGAGAGCATTCGCAGTGGTTTGTCCTTGGGCGAGGTTCTTTACGCCGGTCAGGCAAGCGGCATCTACTGCCTTGGATAGCTTCGCCTTTGTCACATAGATGAGGCCCATATCAACTGCAGCTGCCGTAAATAGCACAAGAAGGGGCAATGCAAGCGCAAAAATGACGAGAATTTGCCCTCTATCGTTGTGTACAGCGTCGCGCATTGTACTTCCTTTTCGAGATCTCATATTTTCCCCGTCAATAATAAGCTGCGTCGTATAGCTGTGACGGCAGTAAGTTGCTATTTTTTAGCAAACCCCCAACCGGAGTAACGGCGCTGAAGTTATAAAAGACCTCAGTCGCGTAAACTGTTGTGTTGAGGTTGGCCTGCAAAACCGTCTGCACACCGGGAGGAAGTATGGCTGATCCGCAGCCATTTTTTCCGCAACTCCCGATTTTGCTGGTCCCGGCATTGCACGGCGAGGAAATTGCCTGTGCCGTGACCTGGTATGAGTTGGCCTTAGGACTGGTAACGGAAGTGACAATGACACAGCCCTTGCTACTCATGTTCAAGTCGGTCGCGCTTCCTGTTCCAGCATCGTTAACTACCGCTAACACAGTGTTAGCAAGTGTGGTGCCACGCGAGGCCAGGCTGGAACCTTCTCCCGAGAGATTTTTCATCACCTCGGTGGCGTATATGGCACGGGTATAATCGATGATCGCGAACGCAAAAACCAGCAGCATTACCAGCACGACGGACAGCTCCACCAAGGCCTGCCCGGACTCTTCTACCGTTAGGTTGTTTTCCCGCAGCGTCATATTTCCCTCCTTCAACTGGCCGGGGGTGGAAAGGATTCATTCTTGAACGTGGAACTCACACTGAACGTATAGGTCCCGTTCATAAAAAATTTCGATATCAAAGCGGTAATAGGATTCCACGTATATGTCGCTGTTATCATCACAGTGTCGCCGGGCCCGCCCGCACCACCACCATAGCCACATCCACCAACCTGGCCAATTGGGGGAGGCAGACAAGTTATGGTAACGTTGGCAGCCGTGATGCGATTAAAGGAATAATTCAGAGCAACTTGAACAATGGAATTGTATCGGTCGCCGGAGCCGTTTACAAAACAGTTCGAGCCCGCCGAACAATTTCCTGTAATGGCATACCTTCCCGCCTGCCGGACCGCATTTTGCAGGGTGACTTTCACGAAGAATAAATACCCGAAGTCAATGGACGCAAACAAAAGCGTCAGGAAAACCGTGACGGCAAGCGCAAACTCCACAATACTCTGACCAGAATCATTGGGTTTTGGCTTAATCTTACCCCTTCGCAGCATCATGGCGGTTCTCCTTCAGTCTTCCAAATTCACCGAGTGGGACCAGCAACCAAAGGTCAGCCGTCACCGCTCTTCTTGAGCAACTCATCCTGTGCCGTATCCCCTCCTGGTTCACGCAGGAGATCCGGATGTCGGGGTCATTCGTGCCCAGCGCCTTTCCAATTCTCGCGCCGAGACGAAGGGAAGTGCACACCTCAGCCGACAAACGAACGCTCCCTTCCCCTCAATTGCCAGTCGGTGCAGTTTTACCACAATATTCATGCACATGAAAGGCCAAAAAACGTTCACCCAAAAAAATTCGGTAACCGCCAATTTTCCTTAGAGTTACGAAAATCCGGATACAGGCAAACCGCCGCACGGTGAAAAGTGTTGCGCCTAATGAACCGTTCTCGTCAGCCTCCCGTGTCATTGCGCAGCCCCCGATGTACCTCAGCTTAAAGGCCGTTCCACCATTGTCCCACGACCGGCGCTGAAAGCCTGCCCTGAGTGTAGTCGAAGGGTGGGCACCCTCCCCGTGCTTCGCGAATATTACAATTCGAAACCGCCCTACGTCAGCAGCTCCACAACACCGCTACCCAGATCGTAGTAACCCGCAACTACTTTCAACTTGCCTTCCTTTACCATGCCGGCGATGACGGTGGATGCCTCGCGCAAAAGCGCCGCTTGAATCTTGGCATTGGCCTTGGTTGCTGCTACCAGATCGGGCCCGGCTTGATCTATCGCGGGTTGGAGGTGGGGAAAGAGCGAGCTAATCTGTCCCGGTACTTCCTTGCCATAGATGGCGGCCTTCACCGCGCCGCAATTGGAGTGACCCATGACCAGAATTACCTTGGTTCCCAGAACGGCGGCGCCATACTCCAGGCTGCCGATGAGTTCCGGTGTAACCACATTTCCCGCAACGCGAGCCACAAAAATGTGCCCGATACTTTGATCGAAAACCAGCTCGACGGGCACTCGCGAATCCGCACACGACAGTACCGCGGCGAATGGTTCCTGCTTGTCCTCGGTGTGTTGCTTCAGGATGGCAAGGTCGTGCTCGTGGGAGGTCAACTTGCCGGAGGTAAAGCGCTTGTTGCCGTCCATCAACTCGGTTAAAGCCGCGTCCGGGGTGAGGTTGCCCTGCGCCCGTGCCTGCAACGGCGCGCCAAGTTCCAGGCCGCCCAGCAAGCTGACAGCCGTACCGGTCAGTCCAAGCTGCAAGAACCGTCGTCTGGACGGAACATTATCCGAAAAAGGTGTGTTCATAGATTTCCCCACGCATGAGATTGGAAAACGGTTCCTGCAAATATATCGCTTTCCTTGAGGCTGGCAAAGTCGCACTTGGTTTTGGCCATTTCGGGGATGGATGTACGGCAAGTCCAACGCCTACGCGATCCGGAAGTCGGACCGGCCACGCGATGGCGAGGCCTGGGACATGCCCGGAGGTTGTCTGCCCATCGACGACTCCTCCGCCAACCGCTAGCAGCCAACGTGATGAGGAAATTTCTTGACTCACCACACAAACTGGGTTATGTTGTCCCACCGGCGAAAGCTGCTACCCAGATTTTCTGAGCTGCCGTAACGCCAGCAACCGTTTCACAAACAAATTCTCTGACTGGGTCTTCACCCTGTCCCGGACACGGCGACCCCTTCCACTGAAAAAAGGAGAACGTCATGGCAGATCCAACCGTAGCGCCGCTGGGCCCACTCTTCGGGCCAGACTTCGTCATCGTGCACTGTGGCGATGGAAAAACCGTACCGGCGATGGACCTCGAGGTCTTTCCCGATGCCAACAATGCGCAGCTCAGGGCCAACGGCCTGCCGATACAGTATTACTACATGCCCCAGGAGATTCATCTCGCGACGAAACCGAATTCAACCGATTTCGATTTCAGCGTGACCCTCTTCAAGGGCCTGATGACCACGGAAGACACGACCGGGATAGCGAATGTGCCAAGCACCGGCGGAGAAGTGGATGCAGGTGGGGCGTTTGTCACATTTTCGACCACCATGGCTGTCCCAGATGCCGTGTTGGCGGATGCCTTGACCAAGTTGAAAGCGGGCCAGACCGATCCGCCGCCGCCCCGCATTGCGGCGCTGTGTCAACGCGGTCAGACCGATCCTGCTCCCCTGTTGGGTATCGTGCCCATTGTGGATAACCAGGTCACCATCGAGGTTCCTAACCTGCCCTTATCCACCGGTAGTGGCTCGACCCCACCGGCCACGACTGCCTCGGGTGGCGGGGCAACGGGCGGCACAGCAACCACTGGCGCGGCAACCGGCGGCGCAGCAGCCGGCGGCACAGCGGCGGGCGGCACAGCAGCGGGCGGCACAGCAGCGGGCAGCACAGCAGCGGGCAGCACGCCACCTGCGCAGCTCCCCAACAACGGAAATCCGTGGTTTATCAGCGCTCAGGGAACGGGCCACGGCAGTATCGAAGCGTCAGGCATCAGCAGCTTTCTGGTCACGTGCAATCAGTTTGCCGCTGGCGCTATTGTTGGGTCCTTGCAGCAGGGCCAGTCACCCTTCACCGTTCACTACAACATGACCATGATGTTCTACATGAACGCATGCCAGATTCACATGGATGTGGACGTGGACAAAGTGTTCACTCAACTCTCCGGCGCCGCCGAGGCGAAGTTTGGCTTCGCCCAGGTCGATCTGCAAGCCAACTACCAGACAACTATCACTAATGGCGGCATCACCACCATCATCAATGAGAACGGGGTCGCTGTGGACGCCGATTTGAAGGCGATGATTGACAAGCAAGTGGGAGAGATGCAGGACAATGCCTGGAACCTGGTGAAGGCCGAAATCTTTAACTGGCAGCCCACGCCCGACGCTCCTGCCACGGCCAGCGCCGGTCCGTGCGGCGGTGTTGCGGTTACGCTGAAATTGAACTACCAGATGCACGCTGTCCATTTCAACCAGAGCTTCACCCTGAATGACTCGGTTACAAAACTGGACACGAAGAGCGGAACGCTGACCGAACTTCAGCCCGCCATTACAGCCAATCTGAACAAATACCTGGCGATTGTGGATATCGGAGAATATTTCCAGAAAATCCAGGTTGCCGCCACCGCCAACATCGATTTTTCCAACGTTGTCCCTACCGACCCCATCACCGCCGCCTATATTTCGGTGGCTTACCCCAAGGCGGATGCGAGCGGCAACTATCCGCTGGATAGCAATGGTGTCCCGGTGCTCCAGACCCTGGGTTCCGGATATCATTACACCCCCGGGAACCCTAATGCGCCGTCGGTGGACACCCTGGGTTCCTGGACGAAAACCAACCCCGTTGACATCATCAATTTTTCGTTCATGCGGATGCTCAAGCCGCTGCCGAACTGGGACCCGGACCAGGTCGTAATCACCAAGAAGCTGGAATACGACCCGGACGATCCGCGCGTTGACCTTTCCACGAAAACCACCGAGATCATTATCACCTCCCCTCCCGGCAAGGACCACACGCCCGTCGTGAGCCCGGCCGACGTCGGATATATCTACGTGAAGTTCGTGCTTGACCGGGCGATCGCTTCCAATGTCATGGTTACGCTTACCATCACGCTCACCGGTTCACAGGGCACGCGGACCGACACGCTTACCTTGACCAGCACCGATCCCCGGCAAAAGCCCACGGCCCTCTGGCAGGTCTTCTCGGATAAGTACTTCGACGCGACCATTGCCCAGGTGAATATTGCGGTCGAAGTGGCGCCGCCGCCCAACAACTTCATGGGGGCCCCGGTGACCTGGAGTGGGGTTGAGGCCGTTCCGGTCGGGCTGGGCCGCATTAAGGAAATCGTTCCCTACACGCTTACCCTGCCAGTTCTGACCGATCCTACGCAGGCGGCGCTGGCAGGCCAGTACATCTTGCAGACGCAACAGCAGGCGCTGGCCGCACCCGCCAGTTGACGCCAGTAGCCTCTTGAAGCGGACGGTTATGATGATTGCGCGCAGCGCAGCTATCTTTGCGGGAGGAGTGGCGGTTCGCCCCATCGAACCTGTCGTTGGGACGACTGGCCCACCCCCGCCACCGCCTCCCTTGAGCCTGCCTCTGGCTGCCACCCAAAACGGAAATCTATTCACCGATCGCAACAATGCGAATCTGTATTGGTACTTGCCGGATTTCGAGCTGGCTGCCGATACTGACCCTTCATTTGCGTTCACCGCCAGCCAGACCGGCCAGCAACAAAACGGTCAGCCGTTCAACGTGGCCAAGGTAACCTTGGGGCTCAGCAAGAGCAAACCGGCGCAGGTCACTCAATTTGCGCAGGCCAATCCCAACGCGACTTTCAGTGAAATCCCATTGCAGAACCTGGCGGCGGTTCTCAGCAGTTTCTATACCGATCAGAACGGCCAGCAGCAGGCGCGAACTTTCAACGCCTCAAGTGTGCAGGATTCGGGGGGCGGCGCTTTTCTCGTGACCTTTGACGGCTCCATTCTGGGAGATTCGGTGGTGGCCCTTTACCAGGACCTGACCGTCTTCGGGAAGGCCGTGATCGGTCTTACCGCCTGCTTCGAGGCCTGGTCCCAACCTGCTCCCCCTGTGTTTCCCGGCCACTTTCGAGCGGTGATGCTGGCCGCAGCTCCGCAAGCCACAGTCGCAGAGCTGGCGGTGGCCGCAGCTCCGCAAGCCACAGTCGCAGAGCCGGCGGTGGCCGCAGCTCCGCAAGCCACAGTCGCAGAGCTGGCGGTGGCCGCGCCTCCGCAAGCCGCGGTCGCAGAGCCGGCGGCATCTCGTCCCGTCGCGATGACCAGCGCCCCGATGGCGGTGGCCTCGCCGCAAGCCATGCGGCGGGTGGACCCCGCCTTCATCTACAGACCGGTTCCGACTCCAGCTCCGACTCCGGCTCAGCCGGCTCCTGCGTTGGTTCAGGTCAAGCTGCCTTTCTCCGAAACCCTGCCGTTGAACCTGAAATACAACTTCGCTGGATATCAGTTGCGATACACGGTCTCGACCGCCACCGTGGCCAGCCATGTCATTCTCAGCGCCAGCGACCTGAGCAGTTTCAACCAGAGTCAGACACAGTTTGCTGAACTGAAAAGCCTCGGCGATATCAACTCGAAATATCCGACGATAAGTTGTGCGTACTTCGGCGTGATGAGCCGGACCATTGTCCTGATTCCCCAGCGCTATTCGATCGTACGCAGGAAGACGGGCTGCCTGGCGACCTGTACCGCGCGGGTTGATACTTCCCCCTCATCCAGCAGCCAGTGTGCTTTTGAGTTCAGTTTTATCATCGCTCCGGAAGTCAGCGGCATCGAACTAAGAAAGCTGCAACAGGACATTGCGGGGGACCCCGATTTCAGCGGTTATCAGATTACCTTCGCGGACTTCACCAGCAGCAATCCGCCCTCTAGCCTTCCCTCCACTTTTCTGACCAGCGTGCAATTCGCCGCTGGGGCAGACCCGCATACCTTTGCGGTGACGGCTACTGTGCAGGACGGAGGGCCGAGCACGCCGGCGGTCGTAAATGCCAATATTTTTATTGTGCAGCTAAGTGCCCAATCGGGTACCGATCTGCTCGCTTCTCTTAGTCTAAAGCTTGACGATGGATTTCCCAACCCGGTTCTGGCAACCATTGATTTGAATTTCTCGCATACTGCCGGCACAGGGAACGAGTTACTCGCGCAATTTGACGAGACTGCAAACCTGATTCAGGTAACCAACCAGTCCATTCTCGATTTGCAATTGCAGGACTACGCTCTGATTCAGAATTCGACTCTCACCGAATTCCCGGGTCTGGTCAGCATGACGGCCGGGGGCACGGCTTCGTTGCCGCTGCCGGCGAACCACACCGGCCTGCAGTTTGTTCCCGTGGCCCAATTGCTGTTGCCGGCAGATATGAATGCGGCCGCGGTCTCAAAGTATCTTACTTTTCAAACCGTCAATGTCCAGGACACGCAATACGTGGTTGCGGTTGACGCCAGCCAGGTGGATTTTACGAAGATTGCTTCTCTGGCCGTTGTAGTTACCTTTCCTGCTTTAACCTCGATACAGCCCTGGCAGTTCAGCCTGACTGCAAATCTGAAGGCGGACAGCACTCACATTCAAGTCCCACTTGAAAACGCGGTGTTCTCGCTTCCAGGGACCGTCAACATTACCGCTAACTACGTTGATACGACGGTAAATCCTGTGGTTTTCACACTGCAGAACGACTTCACGTCCGTTCCGGTCCTGTCCTTGTTAGAAAGTCAAATTGATAGCCAGTTGCCGCCCAAGACTTAGTTTGAACGCGAGTCGAGAGGGTGGGAGAACGAAGACCTCAGTCCAGCCGCGAGACGGCGAAACCTGGAATATGGACGGCGGAGGGTTCTGCCAACCGATCAATCCGCCGGTCCCGTCGCCCGCGCCCCCAGATTCCAACCCTATAGCTCGCCTCAGAGTTCTCCCACCGTTAAGTAGCCTCCCGAGGGTGACTATGGGGCAAGGTAAACACAATAACGATGGTGACGAGAACCAGGATGGCGATGACGAAGATGCTGCCTTCGGGGCCGGTGGCTCCTCCGCTGAGGATGGGCTTGCCTACGGGGTGGGTAGCGAGTAGATGGTTCTGGACCATGGTTCCGCTGTCGGCTACGCCGTAGAGGAAGGATTGAGCCCAGTCCCATCCGGCGTGAAAGCCAATGGCCCACCAAAGAGAACCGGTACGCCATAGGCTAAGGCAGAAGACCATGGCAACCAGTCCTGCCGCCACCAGGCCAATAGGAGACTCGCCTGGGTTGCCCTTGTGGCCAAGGCCGAAAAGGAAGGAGAAGATAAGGGCTGAGGTCCAGAAGCCTAAGGCTTTGCTGTGGGGAGTCTTGAAGACCCATTGATAGATGCCGGCAAGGCCACGGCTAAGGGTGTATTGCAGGTAGCCTCGGCTAAAGTACTCCTCAAAGAGTCCAACCAGGAGGAAGCCTATCAGCCAGATGGCTCCATAACGGAGAGCATTACCGCCATAGAGCAGGCGGCCTTCAATGACGAGTAGGCCTGTCTTCCAGAGAGTTAAGACGAGGAGCGAGAGGAAGGCGACTCCCCAGGCAAGACCGGCGAAGAAGTGGGGTAGCTTGCGGCTACCACCTAAGCCATAGACGGAGTTCGGTCGGCGCTCGATCTTCGACATGATCCAGGCGACGAGGAGAACAGCGAAGAAGGAGATACCTTCCCCAAGAAGCATCATGAGCGGGGTAAAGGTTATGACCGAGTTAGCCGCAGGCGTTGGAGGAGGCTTGTGGAAGATGTGGCCGATAGCCCTGGCACAAGCGCCAATGGCAACAAGGAGAGCGATAAAGATGAGGAGGCTCCAGCCGGCGCGGAGACCGTCTTTGCCAAAGAGAATCCTATGGAGAATCGGCGGCTCAGGGGGTGGGGTAGGCTCAGGTATCAGCTCCGGCGTCGGGTTGTTATCGGGAATTTCCATGGTTACGGCTCTCCAATTTCTCGCGCATGCACACCACTATAGTTCTACTAGAATGCGAATACCTCGAATTTCGCGATTAGAAGCGATTCTAGGGCCTCTAATCGTTCGGACGATGCCTCGGGCTGTCCGCGTGCCTTTTCGTGCGGCTACGGGCTCGCTAGGGCCTCTAGCGTACGTTTTACGCGATGATCAAAACGTCAATTCGCGAACGATCCGGAATTCCACGAAACCGGCGCGTTCTTATAGCATATAAGTGCTATACGATTTTGAGTGCCCTTACATCGTCACTATCGACTTCACCTACGCTATCGCTCCCGGCTTACCTGCCAGCCTACGCAACAGTCCTATCTGGCCGTTGTGGTAGCCCTCATGGAAGGCAAGGCGAGCCAAGGCTTCTCCCACAGTTCCGGTTAGCGGAGGACGTCGCAACGCCTCAGGCACAGGCAGAGACAGCGTCTCCTCGGAGATAGCAGCGAGGGCAGCAATGAGTTGCTGCTGCGAGTCAGCCAGCCAACCCCTTAAGGGTAGCGATGTCAGGGACGCTGTCGCCTTGCTGAATCGGCCCCGAGCCTCGGCGATAGTGTGCCGCAGCGTCATCGTTGACGACACCAACGCCTCCAGCCAGAGTGAGGACCAGGTTCCGAGCGGTAACGACGTGCCCCAGGACCCAGTTGATGCAGTTACCCGCAGGCTGGGGGATAAACAGGCTTTCCTCATTGCTGACGCCGTCAAGGTTACGGTTGAGGACGCCATAGCTGAATTCGTAGATCGTCACCAGTTCGCTGCCGGTCATGTCGCGATCTCCTGAGAGGGAATTGTACAGGGTCGGCTCTCCTTAAGCCGTATTGACCCCACAGCTTAGACGGAGGTGCAATGACAGCGTAGCTGTAAGGGTTGCCTGGCGTAACCGGGAAGGCATCAGGCGGGCGGCAGAGATGATTACGCAATAGTAAACTATTAATAGCGCCCTCACCGTTGGTCGACAATCGCCCCACCATTATCGCGGTGAGTCGCGATTCGAGATAAGATTGTTGTTATAGAGACGGATTACCAAAATCCCCACCCAAGCAAAACCGGCTTGGGTGGGGCACCCCCAGCACCCTACTCAATTAAATGTCTCGGCTGGGCCACCCGCCAACCCGTCACCCCAAGCGCAGAGCGGGAACTTTTTGCCGCCGAAATTGAGATGGAGAAGAAGTCCTCCAACTTCCTGCCCCTCGTGTTCATTCTGGGGCTGGTGGTGGTAGTTGGCGGAGCCATCTTCTACTTTGTGAAGGGCGCTCGCGATGTGTTGACCGTTCCCGTCGCGACCAACACCGTCAGCCAGATCCTGAAGGCCCAGGGCCCGTCCACAGTGCGCTTCAGCACCGGCACCGTGGTATCGAGCCTCAACGAGAAGCCTCTGGATCCGCACTATAAACTCCTGGCCAAGGCCGGAATCGTGACCACCAAGCCCAAGGGCTACAACACGCTGATCGTTGCGCTCAATCCGGCGGGCGAGAAGCTCCTGAGCGAGATCGGGGGCGTGCAAAAGTCCACCAACCCCGACAAGACGGTCACGTATCTGGTTCCGCTCGCCGAGCGTAAACTCGTCGCGGTGAACAACGTCACCATGATCCGGCCGCATCTGGCGAAGGTGGAGTACACCTGGAAGTGGGTGCCCAACCGGCTGGGCAAGGAATTCGATGCCTCGGGCGAGCTGGTGAAGAGCTTCGCCACCTGGGACCGGGCGACCTTGATTAAGACCTACGGCGCCGACTTCTACGGTGCCGATCCGACCAAGGCCACCATCGTTTTGATGGAAGGGAACGACGGAAACTGGAAGCCGTACACGGGCGACTAACGAAGGGCCCTGGCACGAGGCGGTTGGTTTGCAGGGCCTTCGGAACTCGTGACCAGTACGGTCATGCTTCATGCATTATCGCAAGGGAGGAGCTTTCAGCTTCTCCCCTTCGATTTTTGCTGTTGGTGAGATGTTGCTAATCCCCCTTTGATCTTCGTGGTGTCCCTCCTGCTCGTGATCCCACAGCCTGTTGAACCAACACCGGCCTGATCCAAGATTCCTGTTGCAAAACTACAAATATCCCTTACGCTAGTAACCCTACAGTAGAGGGAATTATGGCGGAGAGCATCCTGGCAGCCGCGCTGATGTTCTGGTTCTCCAGGCGGATGGGCTTTTTCCAGGGGAGTTTGTTCTTTTTCATGTGTGCCGGGGCGAGCTTAGGCGGCTTAGCGACGCTTTTTCGAGGTTTCCGCGACCTTCGCATCGCCAAGATCGTGGGGGATACGCCCCGCACGACCATCGGCAGTGTTGCCATGGGTCTGGTCAATATTCGCGGCAAGGCCGAATCGGACGAACCAATCCCCAGTCCGGTCAGCCATACTCCGTGCTGTTTCTACATAGTGAAACTTTATCGATGGGAAACGCACGAGGATAAAGACGGAAACAGGACCGCAGGTTGGTCGTGGGTGACGGGCGAGAGGCAGTGCACCAAGTTCTTTCTCGCGGATAATACTGGCAAGGCAGTTATTGATTTGGGCGTCTTCCGCGACGAATTTGCGGAGCACTACCAATTGGAAAAGCACTACCAACTAGACGAGTCCTCGGCATGGGTTGTGGATCCGGGCCCTCCCAACGAGACCCCTGCCGGGGTGACGGACGAGGAGCTTCGGTCCTACATCAGGCAACTTAGGCAGAAGATTGACACCGATGCTCTGGAGGTTATAGACCGGCCCCTGCACACGCAGTTTGCAGCCAGACGACGGGCAAAGCCGGCCGAAGCCCTTAGCGAGCGCTATCGGCTGAGCGAATTTCTGGTGCTTCCCGGACAAGAATACCAAGTCATTGGCTCCTGCCTGGAGAATACCGATGCGCAAGGGCTTGAGGACCGCAACTTGATCTGCAGAGGCAAGCGTATGCCCTTTGTGATCTCCTCGGCTCCGAAAGACATCCCGCCGAAAGACCTGATCAAGGGGGCGACGGGGGACATTGTTGCCGGAGCTATCGTTACTGTGATGGGCCTGGGTTTCCTTCTGTTCTTCATTGCCTGGCTTTTGAACGACCAGGTGCCGCTGGGTGGAGATGCCGCCGCAATCGCTGGCAGCGTTTGGGTCGTCTGTACAGGTGCGGCGTTTCTGCTTCTGGCTCTCTGGATGCTTGCAAAGCCAAAGTCGACCTGAGACACTACACGAGCCAGGAAAACTCGTTCCGCCATTCCCTAAGGGGCGGCGTTCTACAGGAGATGCGGGTTTGAGCGATGGCAATGTCCCCGACCTGATCTCAATGCTGGAATCAACGGTGATGTACCTCCCGGTGATTCTGGTTGTCGTTGGCGTTCTAGGGTACGCCATCATCATCTACAACGAGCTGGTACGCCTTCGCAACGAGAACGACCGTGCCTGGGCGAACATCGATGTCCTGCTGAAGCAGCGGCACGATGAAGTCCCGAACCTGGTGGAAACGGTGAAGGGCTATATGCACCATGAGAAGGAGACGCTGCTGGCGGTGACCGAGGCGCGTGCTGCCGCCATGAGTGCCACCACGGTCGGCGAGAAGGCGCAGACTGACCTGCTGCTCACCGGCGCCCTGCGAGGGTTGTTTGCCACTGTGGAAAACTATCCGCAGCTCAAGGCCAATGAGAATTTCCTCAAGCTGCAAGGCCGCATCTCGGAATTGGAGGAGCGCATAGCCGACCGCCGCGAGTTCTTCAACGACGATGTGAATACCTACAACACCCGCCTCCGGCAGATTCCTGAGATCGTCCTCGCCTTCCTGATGCGCCTGAAGCCGCGCGAGATGTTCAAGGTGTCCGAGGCAGACAGCCAGCCGGCCAAGGTGAAGTTTGCTGGTATACCAATGAGCTCAGTCGAACGCAACGCTCAACTGACAAAAGTCATGGAAGACGAACTACTCGATCTCGAAGGCGAACGCCAACGGGGTAGCGTCACTCCAGAAGATTACACCGAGGCCAAAACAGCACTTGAAGAGATCATGGAACGTAGGAGGGCG
>Ga0074046_10001469_pt1 | contig 21211 bp, 21 predicted proteins | sample BogForMeECP23OM3_FD_94441 | JGI IMG/M metagenome (GOLD analysis project Ga0074046, IMG submission 94441) | Bog forest soil microbial communities from Calvert Island, British Columbia, Canada - Bog Forest MetaG ECP23OM3 | ecosystem: Environmental > Terrestrial > Soil > Wetlands ... | reverse complement strand
CCGCAACACCATCCGCGTGGTCGCCGTCAACGACACCGGCGAAACCCCCGCCGAAATCATCGTGACCCATGACGGCGAAGGGGCCCTCGATAAACGCGGCGTGCTCTACATCCTCGCCATCGGCGTCGATAAATACCCGAACCTCGGCATGGCCTGCCGCGAACTCGATGGCAAGACGCCGCGAGACTGCAATCTCGACGTGGCCGGCGCCGACGCCAAGGCCTTCGCCAAGACCATGGCCGAGCGCCTCCGCCCCTTGCATGAGAGCGTGGTCTCGCGCGTGCTCGTCAATGGCGCGGACGCCGCCGATGCGCCCAGCGCCGCCAATATCCGCGATGCGCTGGGCGATCTGCGCCGGAGCCGGCCGAACGACACCATCCTGCTGTTCGTTTCGGGCCATGGCTTCAACGAGGGGCTGAGCTACCGGTTTCTGGCCACCGAGGCCGCGTTCAACAAGGGCGCGCTGAAGGACTCGACCGTGGTGCCCTGGGTGAATTTCCAGGAGACCGTCGAGGCCGCCAATGGGCGGCGCATCCTGTTCCTCGACACCTGCCATTCGGGCAACAGCTACAATCAGCGGCTCAGCAACGACAGCTATGCGGCCAATATTATCGTTTATTCCGCCGCGCGTTGGGATCAGGAAGCCTTGGAGCGCGGCGATCTCGGGCACGGGCTCTTCACCTACGCCGTGGTCGAGGGGGTGAACGGCGCGGCGAAAAATCCCGCGGGCGAGGTCAAGACGGAAAGCTTGCGCGATTTCTTAAGCAAGCGCGTGCCCGAAATGGCCAAAGCGCTGAAGCGCGAGCAGGAGCCGCAATATTTCCGCGGCCGCGACGCGCAGGATTATTTGCTGGCGGTGGGGAAATGATACCAGCCCGTATTATGCGTGGCTTACCCCTCACCCTGTCCCTCTCCCGCGAGGGGAGAGGGAACGTTGTTGCGAGCGCGAGCTACTCCCTCTCCCCTCGCGGGAGAGGGCTGGGGTGAGGGGGACTTGCAACGCCGTGTTTCATGTGAAACAGCCGCGCCTTCACTTCCCGATGCAGAACTCGGAGAAGATTTGCCCGAGCACATCCTCCACGTCGAGCCGGCCGGTGAGCCGGCCGAGCGCATCGGCGGCCTCGCGCAGGTGCTCGGCCGCAAGCTCGGTGTGTTCGCCTTTATCGGCGCAGGCAAGGAACGACGCAAGCGCGCCGCTCGCGCGCTCGATCTCCTGGCGGTGCCGGGCGCGGGTGATGAGCGGGGCTTCGCCGGCGCCGAAATTGTCGCGGGCGAAGGCGACGAGCGCGGCTTTGAGGGCGTCGAGCCCCTCCCCTGTTTTGGCGGAAATGGCGATGGCGGGCGCGCCGGACTCTGCCTGCCGTAAAGGCGCGAGATCGATCTTGTTGAGAACGGCGATGGTCAGAGTATTTTTGACGGAGTCCCCCCTCACCCCAACCCTCTCCCGCCCCGCGTCCGCGTCCGCTTGCGGAAGCGGGCACTCTGCGTTGCAAGCTCGCCAAGTCGAGCTTGCTGGGAGAGGGGGCAGGTCGCAGCCGTTGCGAGGGCGTCCCTTCTCCCCTTGCGGGAGAAGGACAGGATGAGGGGTACTTTCCAAACTCGCATCCTCTATGAGCAGCACAACATCCGCATCCTCTGCGGCCGACAGCGCGCGCCGGATGCCTTCGCGCTCGACGGCGCTGGCGGTCTCGCGCAAGCCCGCGGTATCGCGCAGGACGAAGGGGAAGCCATCGAGGTCGAGCGTCACCTCGATGATATCGCGCGTGGTGCCCGGCTCATCGAAGACGATGGCAGCCTCGCGGCCAAGAAGCGCATTCAGCAAGCTCGACTTGCCCACATTCGGCGCGCCCACGATCGCCACCTGAACGCCTTCGCGCACGATCTCGCCGCGGCGCCCATCGGCAAGCGCGCGGTCAAGCTCCGCGATCAGCGAGCGCACCTCCGGCAGCGCCGCGTTGAAGGCGTCTTCCGCAAGATCGCCCTCGTCCGCAAAGTCGAGGCTCGCTTCCACATAAGCCATGGCGCGCAATAAAGAGCCGCGCCAATTTTCGTATCCCTCGCGCAGTGCGCCGCCCGATTGGGCAACCGCCTGCTGGCGCTGTGCCGCCGTTTCGGCATTGATGAGATCGGCAAGGCCCTCCGCCTCCGTCAGGTCGAGCTTACCGTTCTCGAAGGCGCGCTTCGTGAACTCGCCGGGCTCCGCCATCCGCAAGCCCAGCCGCCTCAGCGCGTCGAGCACGCCCGCGATCACAGCCCGCCCGCCATGCAGATGCAGCTCGGCCATATCCTCGCCGGTGAAGCTCGAAGGGCCTGGAAACCACAGCACAAGCCCCCGGTCCAGCACTTCGCCGGTCTGCGGGTCCCGCAACGCGCGCAAGCCCGCCACACGCGGCAGGGGCACTTTCCCCCCGCACAAACGACGCAGAATCCCGTGCGCGGCCTTGCCCGAGAGTCTCACAACGGCGATGCCTGCCCGCGCATGTGCGGTCGAAAGGGCGTAGATCGTCATACGGCGCATTTCCCATTTCAAATGTCTTGCATGATAAGGTGCAAGGCACATATGCCTGAGCGTATAATTAAGCCGGACGGTTTCCGTGCAGCCGGCGCATCCATTCTTAAGCACGGTTTCGAGCAAGGTTGCCTCATGGCCTCAAATCGTTTGAGTGAAGAAACCAGTCCGTATCTTCAGCAGCACAAAGACAATCCCGTGCATTGGTGGCCTTGGTGTCAGGAGGCTTTCCAGGAGGCCCAAAGGCTCGATAAGCCCGTGCTCCTATCCGTCGGCTATGCGGCTTGCCATTGGTGCCATGTGATGGCGCATGAAAGCTTTGAAAAGGAGGATACGGCAGCCCTCATGAACGAGCTGTTCGTGAACATCAAGGTCGACCGCGAGGAGCGGCCCGATGTCGACACGCTCTACATGACCGCGCTGCAGGAGCTTGGCGAACAAGGCGGCTGGCCGCTGACCATGTTCCTCACGCCGGACGGCATGCCTTTTTTCGGCGGGAGCTATTTCCCGGACGCACCGCGCTTCGGGCGTCCGAGCTTCAAACAGGTGCTCGAGAACGTCGCCCGCGTCTATGCCCAGGAAAAAGAGACTATCGAGCAGAATACGGCCTATCTCAAAACCAGGCTGACGCCCCGGCTCAATTACGGTGCCGCGCCGGAGTTCTCCGAGGAACAGCTCGCCGCGGTCGCCAGCAAATTCATCGGTGCAATCGACCCGACCAACGGAGGGCTTCGCGGCGCGCCGAAATTCCCCAACACAGCCATCTTCCATTTTCTCTGGAAGGCCGGCCTGCGCTACGGGCTCAAGACCTGCATCGAAGAAGTCAAGAACACGCTCCTGCACATTTGCCAGGGCGGGATCTACGACCATATCGGCGGCGGGTTTGCGCGCTACTCCGTCGACGAGCGCTGGCTCGTGCCGCATTTCGAGAAAATGCTTTACGACAATGCGCTTCTGATCGAGCTCATGACGGAGGTCTGGAAGGAGACGCAGTCGGAGCGGCTGAGTGCGCGGATCGGCGAAACCATTGCATGGATCGAGCGGGACATGCTCGTGCCCGGCGGCGGCTTCGCGGCCTCTTACGATGCGGACTCTGAAGGCGAGGAAGGCAAGTTCTACGTCTGGACAGCGGCTGAGATTACCGATGTGCTCGGCAATGGCGAGCAAGCCGCGATCTTTGCGCAAGTTTACGATGTAACCGAGGGCGGCAACTGGGAAGGCAAGACGATCCTCAACCGCCTCAACGCGCTCGCTCTTCTGAACCGCGACGAGGAGCAGGCTCTCGACGAATGCCGCAAGAAGCTTTTCGAGGTGCGCGAAAAGCGCACGAAGCCCGGCTGGGACGATAAGGTGCTCGCGGATTGGAATGGCCTTGCCATCCGCGCGATTGCAAAGGCAGGCGACGCTTTCCGCCGTCCGGAATGGATCGCGCTTGCCGCCAAGGCTTACAGCTTCGTCGTGAATGGTATGTTTCGCGACGGAAGGCTTTTTCACTCTTTCAGGCACAGCAAGTTGAAAGCGCCGGCGACCTCGGCCGATTATGCGAACATGATCTCGGCTGCGCTGGCCCTGCACCAGGTTACCGGCGAAAAGCGCTATCTCGACGATGCCATCGCCTGGACCGGGATCATGAACCGGCATTACAGCGCCGATAATGGCGGTTACTACCTCGCGGCGGACGACACCAGCGATCTCATTTTGCGGCCACTCTCGGCGAGCGACGATGCCGTCCCGAACTCGAACGCGACCATGCTGCAGAACCTTGCCGATCTCTACACACTTACCGGCGATACCGCCTATTTAAACCGTGCCGACGGGCTTTTGGAAGCTTTCCAAGGCGCCGCTCAAACGATGGCGATCGCTTACGCCGGCCTTTTGTCCGGCGCCCTAACCTTGATCGCGCCTCAGCACATCGTCATTGCAGGCGATAGGTCGTCCGGGGAGGCAGCCGCCTGGCGCAGGGCCTTATCCGAGGTTTCGATGCCGGATGCCCTCGTTCAATGGGTGGGTGACGGCGAAACGATCCCAGCTTCCTCTCCCGCAACCGGGAAAGGCCGGATCGAGGGCAAGACGGCCGCTTATGTTTGCATAGGCCAGCGCTGCTCGCTGCCTATAACGGAACCGGAGCTCCTCAAAGAAAAGCTGAAAGAGGAGAGGAACGTGACCGTGCAAGTTGCTGCGTCGCCGATCTAAAGCATCGTGCGATTAATCGGACGCGGGCGTCATCGCGAGGCGGCCTTGGCCGGTGCGGCGATCCAGAGCAGCGGTGGTGACTTTTGCCGCTGGATTGCTTCGCTACGCTCGCAATCACGCGATTCCGATTTTGCGCACACCGATCTGGGCGGGCAAAAGGCGCTGAGGAAGGGCGCCCCTTGCGGCCGAAGCGCGTGCGAAACCTAACAATTGCTGCGAGCGGAGAGGATGTGAGACAGGCGCTTGAGCTCGCAGCGTTCGTGCCAGCCCGCCGCTTGCCAAAAGCGCAAGCCTTCTTCGTTACCCGCAAAGACATCGATGTGGAATTTCTCGATCCCGTCCGCGGAGAGGGCAGCGAGAGCATGCGCAACGAGGGAGCGTCCAATACCTCGCCGCCTGAATTCAAGCGCAACGGCTAGGTGATGCAGATAGCCGCGCCGCCCGTCGTGGCCGCCGAAAACACACCCGGTCACGCTGCCGCCGGCCCATGCCACAAAACTCATGCCGGGATTGCGTGCAAGATACCGGGCGATCCCTTCAAAAGAGTCCGCATCGCGAAGCTGGATTCTCGATGTCCTTTCAAGGAGGCGCCGCACCGCGCCGTAATCGTCCAAAAGCATCGGCCGGATAACGGTAACCGGGGTGGCTGTCATCCTTTTGCGCTTGTCCGCCGATGACTAGGTGTTCATGGAATCGAAGAAATCGCCATTCGTCTTGGTCTGGCGCAGCTTGTCGAGCAGGAACTCGATCCCATCCATCGGCCCCATCGGATTGAGAATCCGGCGCAGCACATACATCTTGCGCAGCTGCGCTTGCGGCACGAGCAGCTCTTCCTTGCGGGTGCCGGACTTGGCGATATCCATGGCAGGGAACACGCGCTTGTCGGCCACCTTGCGGTCGAGAACAAGCTCGGAGTTGCCGGTGCCCTTGAACTCTTCGAAGATCACCTCGTCCATGCGGCTGCCGGTTTCGACAAGCGCGGTGGCGATGATCGTGAGCGAGCCGCCTTCCTCGATATTGCGGGCCGCGCCGAAAAAGCGCTTGGGACGCTGCAGCGCGTTGGCGTCGACACCGCCGGTGAGAACCTTACCGGAAGACGGCACCACCGTATTGTAGGCCCGGCCAAGGCGCGTGATCGAATCGAGCAGGATCACAACATCGAGCTTGTGCTCGACAAGCCGCTTCGCCTTCTCGATCACCATCTCCGCCACTTGAACGTGCCGCGAGGCGGGCTCGTCGAAGGTCGAGCTGATCACCTCGCCGCGAACCGAGCGCTGCATATCCGTCACCTCTTCCGGCCGCTCGTCGATCAGAAGCACAATCAGATAGCATTCGGGGTGGTTCGCAGTGATGGAATGGGCGATATTTTGCAGGAGAACGGTTTTACCGGTGCGGGGCGGGGCGACGATCAAGCCGCGCTGGCCTTTTCCAAGCGGCGCCACGATATCGATGACGCGGGGGCTGAGATCCTTGGAGTCCAGCCGTTCGGTTTCCATCTTCAGCCACTTATTGGGATAAAGCGGCGTCAGATTGTCGAAGTGCACCTTGTGCCGGATCTTCTCCGGATCGTCGAAATTGATTTTGTTGACCTTGAGCAGGGCGAAGTAGCGCTCGCCCTCTTTGGGCCCGCGGATCTGGCCTTCGACAGTGTCGCCGGTGCGGAGGCCGAAACGGCGGATTTGGCTTGGGCTCACATAAATATCGTCCGGCCCAGGCAAATAATTCGAATCGGGCGAACGAAGGAAACCGAAGCCGTCTTGAAGGATTTCTACAACACCGTTTCCGGTAATCTCAATCTCGCGCGCAGCAAGCTGCTTCAATATCGCAAACATAAGCTCTTGTTTGCGCAAAGCGCTCGCGTTCTCGACGGCGAATTCCTCAGCAACGCTCAAGAGTTCGGTCGGCGACTTAACTTTAAGGTCCTGCAGTTTCATTTCTTGCATGTGTGGGGGACTTCTTGGGGATTATGAGGATAGCGCAGGAGAACCCTGCGAGCTGGACGGGATTAGCTAGAACTGTCGCTCTGCCGCTTGTCTTGGAGGGTAGAGGGCGGCTTCTTCACTAGAATCCGCGTGAACCGGAATCAAACCGCAAAGCAGGCCTGCCGGGAATGTACGACGCGCTAACTATAGCAGGTTTTTTGATTTGGAAAAGACGCCGGCGCGGCCAAAACAGCTTTTTCTAGTGGGTAGAAGATCAAAAAGGCTTAACCACAGCCAAAATAACGATCCCAACCAAGAGCACCGTCGGCACTTCATTGACCATGCGGAAAAAACGCGAGCTGTGCGGAATGCGATCCGCTTCGAAATCCCTGCGCCATTTGGCAAGGAACATGTGGAGCGCCGCCATCAAGAGAACCAGCACGATCTTCACATGCAGCCAGCCTGCGGTTTTCCAGTCTACACCTTCAGCACCGAAGGCAAGCCAAAGCCCCAAAGCAATGGTGGCGATCATGGCTGGGTTCATGATGACCTTCAAAAGCCGCCGCTCCATGACTTTGAACGTTGCGGCCTGCGGCGTGTGAGTGCCTGCGTCAGCGTGATATACGTACAACCTCGGCAAATAGAACATGCCGGCCATCCAAGCAAAAGCGGCAATCAAATGGATCGCCTTCAAATACTGGTATATGCTGTTCATGAGGCCGATCATGGATTACTCAACCATCTTTGAGAGTTAAGTTCCGGTATGGACGAGATTTACGAGCCGTTCGACATTTTCAATCGGTGTTTCAGGGAGAATTCCATGGCCAAGATTGAACACGAAGGGCTTAGGCGAAAGCTGCTGCAGAATCGTTTTCACCCTTCGCTCCATAGCATCCCCGCCGGCGAGCAGCAACAGCGGATCGAGGTTACCCTGAACGGGCAGCCGGGACTGCAACTGCGTCATGAGATCGAGCGGCGCCGCCGTGTCGCAGCCGAGCGCGTCGATGCCCGTCCCGTTTACATACCTTTCGAAATAGGCCGAGCTTCCCCTTGGAAAGCCAATGACCGGGATCGCGGGATGAACCGCTTTCACGCGCTTGACGATTTCTGCGGTGGGCTCGATCGCGAACGATGAGAAATCGTTATCGGCCAGGCTGCCTGCCCAGCTATCGAAGATTTGCAGGGCGCGGACGCCGGCGCTGATTTGCCCGATGAGATAGGCGCTCGACGTCTCAACCAAAAGTTCGAGCAAAGCTTTGAAGGTTTGCGGATCGCGATAGGCCAGAAGCTTTGCGGCCCGCTGATCGGGCGAGCCGCCCCCGCCCGCCATGTAGCTCGCCACCGTCCAAGGCGCACCGCAAAAACCTATCAAAGGCGTTTGGCCGCCAAGACCGGACACGATTTGCTCTATCGCCTCGTATACCAAGCCGAAGCGTTCGCTCGCGTTCCTTGCGGAGAGTTTCGAAAGATCCGCCGCGTTTGCGATGGGGTTGAGCTTCGGACCTTCGCCTTCTAAAAACTCGACATGCTGGCCGAGCGCATGCGGCACGACCAAAATGTCGGAGAACACGATGGCTGCATCGAACCCGAAGCGCCTGATGGGTTGAAGCGTCACCTCTGCTGCGAGTTTGGGATTGTAGCAAAGATCGAGAAACGATCCTGCCTGCTCGCGAACTTGGCGATATTCGGGAAGATACCGGCCCGCTTGGCGCATCAGCCAGAGCGGCGGGGTGCTTTGTGCCTTCCCTGCCAATGCCTCGATGAACCGCGGAGCGGCTTGTCCGGCTCGTGTCTGCTGGGACTTCTGTTCAACGCCTGAGGATCGCTTTTTCATCAAAAATAAGTCCACTTAAGATCTGTTATTTCTATAGGCGGTGCAACGCTGGGAAACTTGGCAGTGTTCCTTCGCTATCCCCCGGTTCCAAATTTGGGCCGGTCCGGAATATGGCGGCACAGCTGCCAATGTTGAAAATCCCGTTTGCACCGGCTCCAGCCCTTGCTGTTTAATCTTGCTTTGCCACTTCCCGCAATGAATAACATGGGGACAAAGTGTGAAGACTCAGGCTTTGCCGGAGCTGAGGGGAGGACCAAGAGCTTTCTTTCCACGGCGTCTTTAGCTGTGCGTTCTTTTTTTATTGGTGTGGAGGACTCAATGAAGCACGATGGAGGCAACCCGCGCCAAAGCGGCGAAGGGGCACAGCTCTCCCCTGAATCCACAGCAATCCACACCCCGAAACACTTCCACCTTCATCTTGTTTCGGACGCTTCCGGCGAGACTTTGACCACAATGGCGAAGGCGGCGCTCGTGCAGCTTTCCGGAGCCAAACCCAACCGGCATATGCATCCCTTGGTCCGCAACCCGAAACAGCTGGCAACGGTAATGCAGCACATCGAGGCTTCGCCCGGAATTGTGCTTTACACGCTCATGAATCCTAATCTCTGCGCGGCTCTTGAAACCCGGTGCGCCGATCTCGGCGTGCCGTGCGTCGCCGTGTTGAAACCGGTTATTCAGGCCTTCGAGAGCTATTTGAAAATGCCCGCGCGCGCAATAGTGGCCGGGCAGCATACGCTCGATGCTGAGTACTTCCGGCGGATCGAGGCTATGAATTTCACGCTAAGCCACGACGATAGCCAGCTTACCGAGGATCTGGAAAAGGCCGATATTGTGCTCATCGGCGCGAGCCGCACCTCCAAGACGCCAACAAGTATCTACCTTGCACACCGGGGATATAAGACAGCGAATGTCTCTCTCGTGCCGAATATTCCACCGCCGCCTAACCTGCAGGGCTTAAAGGGACCCTTCGTCATAGGTTTAATCGCAAGCCCCGAGCGCGTTTCCGAAATCCGGCGCAATCGTATGCTTTCTCTCAATAGCAGCAAATTCGACAATTATATCGACACAGACCTCATCAAAGAGGAGATGACTTTCACGAAAAAGCTTTGCTTACAAAACCGGTGGCTAGTTGTCGATGTCACCCGGAAGTCGATCGAGGAGACAGCGGCTTCCATCATCTCTCTCTATGAGGAGCGCCGCAGATAAGCGAAGCGGTACTTTTGGTCTGAGTTCAAGAAGGTTATACTGCCACCCATGCAAGCCGATTATCCTGAAGTCATCCTCGCGTCCGCGAGCGGAGCGCGTGCGGCCATCCTTGCGAGCGCGGGGATTCGATTCCGCCAGCAGCCACCGGTGCTGGACGAGGCGGAGGAGCACAAGCGTTTCGCGCCGGGCACGGCACCCAGCGAAGTTGCCATCTCTTTGGCAAGGCTCAAGGCCGGCAGCGTGCTGGAAAGGGAGCCGGGCGCGATCGTCATTGGCGCCGATCAGGTGCTGGCGATCGGCGATGAGATCCTGCAAAAGCCGCGCAATCTGCAGGAGGCGCGCGAGCAGCTGCACAAGCTGCGCGGCCGCACTCATGAGCTGTATTCGGCGGCCGTGGTGCTTCACAAGACACACACAGCCAGCTTTACCGACATAGCAAACCTGAAGGTGCGTGATTTTTCGGACAAGTTCATCGAATGGTACATGGAAACTGTGGGCGAAGGTCTACTCACCTCGGTTGGCGCCTATCATATCGAGGGTCTTGGCATTCATCTCTTCTCTGAAATAAAAGGCGATTACTTCACTATTCTCGGTTTACCTGTGCTGCCCGTGCTTGAAGAATTGCGCCGTCTTTCGATTATTGAGAGGTAAGCAGCCGGCATGAAGCGCGCTTGTGTCATTGGATGGCCGGTTTCCCATTCGCTGTCACCGGCAATCCATGGCTATTGGCTGGAAGAGCACGGCCTGGAAGGCGAGTACGTTAAGGCGGCCGTCGAACCGAAGGACTTCGAAGGCTTTCTAACGAGCCTTGCTGCGAGAGGGTTTTGCGGCGCCAACATTACTGTACCTCATAAGATCGAGGCCTACCGCTTGTGTGAGCTTCGCGATGGCGCAGCCGAAGCCATAGGTGCAGTGAATACGGTGTGGCTCGATGCCGGCAGGCTCGCCGGCTCGAACACCGATGCCTATGGATTCACGGCAAATCTCGATAGCGAAAGCCCGGGCTGGGATCGGGGCGGCGGCCCTGCTGTTGTCGTTGGCGCAGGCGGCGCGGCGCGGGCTATCGTCTGGGCGCTGATCCAACGCGGCTTTGAGGACGTTCGGATCGTCAATCGAACCGAAAGGCGGGCCGCGGAGCTGGCGGCTTCGTTTCCGCCGGCGCGTGCGTTCGGTTTTGAGAGTTTGGGACGTGTGCTTGAAGGCGCCGCGCTCGTTGTCAATACCTCGACCCTCGGCATGACCGGTGCGCCGGCGCTCGATATCGATCTTTCCGCCATCGGTCTAAATGCGACGGTCGCAGATATCGTTTATCATCCTCTTGAAACAGCCTTGCTAAGGCAAGCAAAGGAGGGAGGATGGAAGACGGTGGACGGGCTGGGCATGCTCCTGCATCAGGCGGTGCCAGGCTTCGAGAAGTGGTTCGGTTTGAGGCCCAAGGTCTCGCCTGGCCTTCGCGAACGGGTACTTGCTGCAGTAACAGCGAGGGAGAGAACCGCGGCATGATTGTCGCCGGGCTGACAGGCTCGATTGGAATGGGTAAAAGCACGGTTGCGCGCTACCTTCGCGGTAAAGGCGTTTGCGTGCTCGATGCGGATCAGATTGTCCATGAACTCTATTCGGGCGAGGCTGTGCCGCTCATAGAGGCTGTGTTCCCGGGAACGACGCGCGATGGCATAGTCGACCGGCAGGCGCTCGCGCAAAGGGCCCTTTCGTCGGAGGAAGAGCTGAAAAAGCTGGAGGCTCTCGTTCATCCCCTTGTGCGGCGCACGGAATGGCGGCTTCTTCTCGCCGAGCAGGATAAAGGCGCCGATCTTGTTATCGTCGAAGTGCCGCTGCTCTTCGAAACCGCGGCTCACCACCTTTTCGACGCCATCATCGTCGTGAGCGCGCCCGCCGAAGCTCAGCGCGAGCGAGTGGCGGCGAGGCCTAGCATGACACCTGAGAAGTTCGAGGCCATCGTCGCCCGGCAATGGCCGGATGCGGTTAAGCGCGAAAAGGCCGATTTCGTTGTGGATACCGGCGTGCCGCTGGAAGACACTTACCGTCAAATCGATGCAGTTGTAGAGGAGATTTCAAAAAGGCAGCCGCTGGCTTATCAGCGCTGGGCCGATCTTCACGGGGCCTGAACGCATCGATTTGGGGGCCAATGCGCGAACTTGTTCTCGACACCGAGACGACGGGGCTCGACCCCAAAGACAATCATCGGATCATCGAGCTCGCTTGCGTAGAGCTCATTAACTACATCCCCACGGGCACATCCTGGCATTGGTATTTCAACCCTGAGCGCGATGTGCCGAAAGCAGCAACCGATGTGCACGGTTTGACGGCGGCTTTTCTGAGCGATAAGCCCCTTTTCGGCGCCGTTGCCGATGAGATTCTCGGTGTACTCGGCGATGCCCGGCTGATCATTCACAACGCGCCTTTCGACGTCGGCTTTCTCAACCACGAGTTCGGGCGTCTGGGCCACCCGCCGCTCAGCATGGATCGGGTGACGGACACCTTAGCTCTTGCGCGCCGCAAGCACGCTGGCAGTCCAAACAATCTCGATGCGTTGTGCCGCCGCTACGGAATCGACAATTCGACGCGCACGAAACACGGCGCGCTCCTCGACAGCGAGCTTTTAGCCGATGTCTATCTTCGCCTCATCGGAGCTGAGCAGGCTGGGCTCGATTTTGCGCCTAAGGGTGCGGGCGCGAAGATCGAAGGCGATATCTCCGTACAAATCCGGGCCAAACCGCTGGCGCCGCGCTTATCTCCAGAGGAGGAGGCCGCTCATGCGGCGTTTGCCGCTTCGCTCGGGCCCAACGCGATTTGGCACCGCTACCTGCCGGGACAGGGCGAGCCCGGGCAATCCGGGGCGTAGAGTCTGTTCAGGTTTACGGAATCGCCGGGACCGCTGAAAAGTCCCCCCTCACCCCAGCCCTCCCCCGAGGGGAGAGGGAGGCTGCCGCCGCTTGCAACAGCGTTCCTTCTCGCCTTGGGGAGAAGGACAGGATGAGGGGGTCTGAGCATACTTCAGTATAAATCTAACCGGTAATGGTAGGCTGCTGGCCCATCTCGACGCGGCGCCGGAATAGGCTGCCAAAATCGATGGGATCGAGCAGTAGCGGCGGGAACCCGCCTTCGCGCGTGAGATCGGCCACAATCCGCCGGGCGAACGGGAAGAGAAGGGCGGGACATTCGATGAAGAGCACCGGTTGGATCGCTTGCTCCGGAAGGTTCTTCAAAAGGAATGCGCCGGCGTAAACGAGCTCGATGTTATACAGTACACCTTCGTCGCTGCGAGCCTCGCCTTCGAGGGATAGGGCGGCTTCATAGGCATCTTCTTGCAGCCTGCGAACCTGCACGTTGAAGTTCAGCTGCAGGTTCGGGTTTTTGCCCGGCCCGCGAAAGAAGCGCTCCGTATCGGGGGACTCGAAAGAAAGGTCCTTGATATATTGACCAAGCACATTGACCTGCGGATGAAGAGAGGTATCCCCCGATTGAGGGATGTTGCCGCCATTCGTTCCATTGTTTTCGGCCATGGTCTCTAACTCCGCCTGATTGTGATGAGGTTTTCGCTTGCGCGACGGTGCGCGGCCGCGCTTGGCGCGCTGTTACGATGCGAGCTACCATGGCACACGCTGAACTGCAACGTCTTCGGAGGCTTCCGTGCCATCTAGCCCCAGGAAAGGTGCTTTGGGCCCTCTTGCGAGCGGGCGCTAGATGCACAAACAGAAACGGCGCCTGGAGGGCGCCGCTCCGACGGCCAGATGGGGCTGGCTATTTCAAAGGCTCCTGGGCCGTAAAGGGAAAGTAGTTAAGTCCGACACGGACGGTGTGGTACGCATCGTCGCGAAGCGTGCCGCCCGAAGCAGCGTAGGATCCAGCCACAGGATCCACAGGGTCGTTCTTTCCGAGGTCGATGAATTGATACTCGGCTTTGAATGACACCCAGCGGTTAAATCTGTATTCCACGCCGCCGCCGATAACATAACCGGTTGCGGAGGGCTCGGTTAGGAAATCAGCGGTAAGGGCCTGAACGATCGCTTCATTATGCATGGTGCCGTAAGCGAAGCCGCCGGTGAAATAGAGAAGGGTGCGATCCATGGCGTAGCCAACACGGCCGCGGACGGTCCCGAAATCTTGCAGCCTGGATCTGAAGACGTCGCCAGAAGCGTCGCTACCTTGTGCATCGGCTGCGGAAACTTGAATATCGGCCTCAAGACCAAGAACGAGAGGAGCGATCCCGAATAGGCCCTGCCGGTTATAGCCAATCTGGCCGCCTCCGAACGAGCCAGATGGCGACAGTCCGCCAAACGGACCGCAAGGGATCGCTGGATCGTTACAGGCGAGTTGACCGCTCTCGGCGCCCCAGGCTCCGCCAACGTTGACGCCGACGTAGAGACCCGTCCAATTTACGGCCGCATAAGGCACATCCTTATAGCCGCCATACATATCAGCTGCATTTGCCGAAATCGCCAACGCGCTTGTCAATGCCATGCCCAAAAGGCCAGCATAAAGTTTCTTCATTGGTGGTTTCCCCCTGGTCTAACGATAGCAGCTTCGCCCCGGCGCATCGTAGCAGTTTATTCACGCGGTGCAATGCAGGCCCTGCTCAGTTGGCGCTAGCTTAAAATCGCAGGCAGTTTGGCATTAAGTATTAAAAATATGTGCAATATCAATGTGTTGTCGCAGAATTACGCGGCCTGGGCCGCTTGTGCCTTTTTTGTTACAGGCTATTTAAAATTGCGGCTTGCCGCAACAACTGCGTTGTATTTTCGGGCTAATGGCCTTCTTCGGTCTCCAAGCCTCATCATTCCGCTGGCACTGGGTGTTGTTGCAGCCTACCGCGCGTCAGCGCCCAGGTTGCGAGCGCGCTTAAGAAAATAACTGCGCCGATTGCGCTAGAAACGAAAAGCACAGCCTGAAAGCCTCCATCGCGGTGGAGCGCGCCGATGATCGGAACGGCAAGGGCGCCCACAGTGAAGGCGAGGAAAAAGCGCAAGGAATAGACGCGGTTGCGATATTCGTCCGGCACGTAGCGTCCGACCATGGCGTCGTTGATGACAACTTGGCCGTAGATGGCTGCCGTCACCAGAATGAGACCGATGGCCATGGGCACGCCCGCCGTGCGCGCCGCAAGCAGCAGCCCGGCAGGCTGCAGCACCGAAAGCCAGATAAAGAGCGTCGTCAGTTCGAAGCGGGCGATGAGACGGCCGATCAGGATTTGCGTAAGAGCGCCGCAAACGAAAATCCCGGTGGTGATCCAGCCGGTCGCGGCAAGCGGAAGTGCAAGTCCGAGCCGTTCGTCGACCACCTTCGGCATTGCGACGGTCACGATGTTGAAGGTAAGGCCGCCCGCCAGAATCGCTGTCATGAACACCGCCAAAAGCGCAATAAGATGGCCGCGGCCCGCACGAAGCGTATGGCTGACAGTCTGCTTCTTGCCGCGCACGCTGTGGTCCTTGACCAGCAAAACGAAGGCAATGCCCGAGGCGATCAGGACGGCGCCGGGCACAACAAATGCCGCGCGCCAGCCGAACGCCCCCGCTAGCGCTGCGGTTATTCCCGGCGCCAGCGCCGCGCCCATATTGCCCCATACGCCGTTGATGCCCAGCGCGTGCCCAAGCCGCGAGGTGTTGGCCACGATGATCGCGCTGCCGATCGGATGGTAGATGGCGCTGAATATGCCGAGCGCAAACAGCGATATGGCCAGCATTGGCACACTCGCCGAAGCTGCGACGAGAAAACAGGCCGCGCCATAGCCAAAAAAGAACGAGCTCAGCAAAGCCCGGCGCCCAAAGCGGTCCGCTAGCCAGCCAACGGGCAGCGCGAACAAACCGAAAGCTAAAAACGCGCCGGTCGAAAGCGAAATCAGGCCGCTATAATCGCGTTGAAGATCGGCTGCGATGGCTATGACCGCGGTCGGATAGATCAGAAGCGCAAAGTGATCGAGCGCGTGCGCCCAATTCACGAACAGGATCGTCCGGTTCGCTTCCTTAGCCCCTGTTGTCATGATCGCAGTTTTCCGCTTCTTGCTGTTTCCTTTTGCAGACATTAACCTGGCCTGAAAAAGCGTTGGGGCCGAAAAATGTTGCGAGCGGGCCAAAACCGAAGCACGAACCCGTGCGATTATCAGGATGTGGATCGCGCGGTGGCCGCGATGGCGAAAGAGTTCGCCGGCGGGACGAGCACGCTGGCGCATTCCCACCGGCGAGGCCAGCTTCTTCACGCTTTGAAGGGGATCATGATGGCCAGGACCGCCGAAGGCGCCTGGATCGTCCCGCCCCGCCATGCGCTCTGGATCCCGCCGCGAACAGTGCATTCGGTCGAGATGCGGGCGGCGGTAGCCATGCGAACGGTTTATATTCGCGAAGGCGAGGCACGCCAAATTCCCGCGAGCTGCAAAGTTATAGCCGTCTCGCCGCTGTTGCGGGAAGCGATCCTGGCGCTGATGGAGGAGCCGGTGCTCTACGCCGAGGATGGTAGAGGCGGCGCGCTGGCGAAGCTTGTCGTCGATGAGATTGCCCGCGCGGCGGCGGCCGAGTTCGAATTGCCGCTTCCTGCCAATAAGAGGCTGGGGGCGATCTGCGAAGCTTTGATCGAAGACCCTTCGCTTGCGATCGATATCGACGGCTGGGCGAACAGAGCCGGTCTTTCGCGCCGCACCCTTACGCGGAAGTTCCGGGAGGAGACGGGCCTGTCGTTTGGGACCTGGCGGCGGCGGCTGAGGGCCTTAAGTGCAGCGGCCCATTTAAGCGAGGGCACCAGCCGGGTTGCTGCCGCGCGGAAAGCCGGTTATCGAAGCGCGAGCGCGCTCATGTCCATGATGCGCCGGGCATAAGCAGAAAAATTATGGGCGTCCGGAGCCCATCGGGACGACGCCGTTTCAGTTTTCTTCTCATGCGCGCATACCGCCTATGCAATACCCGATTTGCATTGGGCACGCTTAATCAACGGCTGCTTATGCAGTTTATAGTGTTTCCTAACCATGAACAGTTCGTACTTGTAATCTGCGGACGCGGTTGTGAGGCCATAATTTGTGTTCCGGCCTGTATCATCATTTCCGAGGCGATCTGCCGTTGAGCTTCGTCAACGCGCACTGCATCTGCGTGTCCTTTAGACACGTCGGCTTGAAACTTTCCGTTGCTCTCGATAAGCAATTTATTTGCAAGGCCGACCGGAAGTTCCCCGCTTGCGAGCTTGTAAAAAATTGCATCGCTTCTTTGAAAGAATTCTTGCCAGTAAGGTGTTTCCCAAGCTGCATATCTATTGTCATAATCCAAAACAATCTGTTTGCACCGTTGTAATCTATTGTGTGTCTGCACGAGTGCATCCTGTTCAGCTTTGGTAAGCGGCTTCGGGTCAGTCAATTTGGCCGCATTGTCAGAATCGTCGAAGTTCCAAAGGCGAACATATGCGATCTTTCCTTCTGGTGAAGACCTAACCTCCTTTATGCAAGAGGTCGCGTTTGAAGCTGCCTGCCGCGTAGCCAATTGCGTTGTTATCGCGCATCCGCCTACTAGCGCCGTAAGCGCCAAAACTGCTAGGTTATGCATGTCCCCACCCACTACCCCACCGAATCTGTTAATACTTAGCGCAGAAGCGGGGCCTGCACCATAATAATTTGGTTACACACGAAACGCAGATCGACGCCTAAAATTAGTTCCGCAATTACACGAGGCTCAAATGAAGATGGAAAATCGGGTCGCAGATCACTCTGCAGATGAGATACGCAATCATATCCGTAAAACAAACCAAGTTGATCGCTTCGCCCAGTGGGATGAAACAACAGTGACTCCAGAAGAGTTGCGTTCTCGCTTTCTAAAGAAGTATCCAGACGGTTTGATTTTCGATTTTAATGATTGGTTGAATGCGCACGGCAACGACAATCCTCAGAGCTATATTTCGGACTCCAACTCTTTTTAGGCAACGACTTTTAGACCTGCCTGCATAAGCGCCACGCCGACATAGCGAAGTGGCCGCCCTTCTTTTGCCGACGATACCCAAGATCAGTCATTGCCCGCCCAAAGGCGTTCGGCGACCGCGGAGCTCCGCCGGCGGCCCGGACACTCCTCATGTTAATTTCGCGCGACGTGGATCGTGCGACCAACCCGGCAGCCGCACGAAGGAAACGGAGCTGGACACTGTCCGCGGCCGCATCGGCTATTCTTTGGGGCAGACGCTCGTCTATTTCACCGGCGGTTTTGCTTACGGAAACAAGAATAATGAATTCGATGATCTAACAACGGGAAATGTCTATAAAGACAGCGGTATTCATACCGGTTATGTCCTCGGCGGTGGGCTAGAATACAAGTTAACTCCGTCTTGGTCGCTAAAGGCGGAATATCAGTACATCGAACTTGGTCGCGGCAACGCAACAGACAGTCTGGGCGGATACGTGGACGCTAGACACCGAGTTGAATACGGTCCGGGGCGGTATTAACTACTACTTCAATTCACCCTTGGAACCCTTGAAATAGCTCGATTTCATTCACCGGCAAAAAGGGCGCGCGGAGGCGCTCTTTTTGTTGAATCCACTGCCAGGCGAGCCCGATTGCACATCGCCGGATGCGTGCCGGTCCAGGCCCTTGCAGTTAGGCGGCCCAAGAATGACATTACCCTGTGCGCAGACAGTTGCTTAAGCTACCGCGAGACCGTGCGTTGTGTTACCTAGGCGGCGGCATCGATCTAAGCTAATGCAAGCACCATGGGAGTCCCTAAGACGTTTCTCCTGCTTCTGAACATAAATTTGCCTTGATCGGAAGGCGCCGGTCGATGATTATGGCGGCAGGTAACGGGCGCCCGAGGGGCTATCGCATGAGTGAAGACACTCTGGCACGGCTGGCTGCGACCATATCCGCGCGCCGCAGCGCCACCGCTACAGCATCCTACACAAAATCGCTTCTAGATAAGGGCATCGCAACCTGCGCGAAAAAGCTTGCCGAGGAGGCAGCCGAAACCGTCATCGCCGCGGTAAGCGAAAGCGACGAAAGGCTGTGCAGCGAGGCGGCCGATCTTATCTATCATCTTCTCGTGCTACTTGAAGCGCGCAACGTTCCCTTGGAGGCGGTGTTGAGCGAGCTGGATCGAAGAACGTCGCTGTCAGGTCACGCCGAGAAGGCTTCGCGGCCTGAAAGCGGGGGGGCATCATGAGTATGCAAGGCCAAGTGCTCGATTTCGATCTGCGTCCGGCCGTAGAGCCGACGCCCTACCGCACGTTCAGCCGCAGCGAGTGGTCCGAGCTGCGCAACGGCGTTCAGCTGACGCTGACCGACGAGGATTTGGCGCGCCTGTCCGGCCTGATCGAGCGCATCAGCCACGACGAGGTGACGGACATCTACCTGCCCATCTCCAAACTTGTGAATTATTATGTCCGCGCGGCGCAGCTCCTGCATTCCGCCACAACGAAGTTTTTCAACAAAGGCGGAGACAAGGTGCCGTTCATCGTCGGCATAGCGGGTAGCGTCGCCGTAGGCAAAAGCACTTCGGCTCGTGTGCTCCGGGAGCTTCTCGCGCGCTGGCCTGCCCATCAGCGGGTGGATTTGGTGCCGACCGATGGCTTCCTGCTGCCTAATGCCGAGCTCGAACGGCGGGGCATCTTGCACCGGAAGGGCTTTCCCGAAAGCTTCGACAAGGCGCGGCTCTTACGTTTTGTGGCCGATGTCAAGGCGGGCCGCGCCAATGTTGAGGCGCCGGTTTATTCTCACTTCTCCTACGACATCGTTCCTGACGAGAAGATCGTGGTCGACCGGCCTGACATTCTTATCGTCGAGGGATTGAATGTCTTGCAGCCGGCCAAGCTGCCAAAACACGGAGAAGCGGTTCCGTTCGTTTCGGACTTCTTCGATTTCTCGATCTATATCGATGCCGATCCGGCGCTGATCGAGGAATGGTACGTGACGCGTTTTCTGCGGCTCTGCCAAACAGCGTTCCGTCATGAGAACTCCTATTTCTACCGCTATTCGAAACTGACGCGCGAGCAGGCCGTCGAACAGGCTCTCAAGCTGTGGCGGACGATCAACCTCGTTAATTTGAAGAAGAACATCTTGCCCACCCGCCAGCGCGCAAATCTGATATTGCGAAAAGGCGATGCGCACCGCGTCGAAACCGTATCTTTGCGGAAGCTTTGATTATAAGCTGTGAGCCCCTCAACATTTTGTCCGCCGGCCAGCCTCATGCAAAAGTCGATCACGCCGCCCAAACTCACAGCAGAGACCGGCCTGAAGCGCCACAGCGAAAAGCGCACCGACGCCAATTTCATCGGCGCCGCCCGCGCGAATCCGGATGCGAAAGTGCTCGCGCTATTCGATCTCAGAGTTCCGATCGTCCCTTCGGCTGACCGGAGCACGGCGCAGCTGCGCTGGCTCTCCTTTCACGAAGTGCAGGCCATCGCAAAGCCTGGCGAGTTTGTATATCTGGGAGAGGAGCAAGACGGTGCGCCGGTTTTCACCTGCAATTTCCAGCCATTGCAAACGATTCATGCCGCGGCCGCGCTTGAAGAGATGAAGCCGCTTGTGGACCTGCGTTCGCTTGCGATGCAGGGCGTTCTCAGCGAGGCGGAGCTGCTGATCGCGTCGCAGGCCCGCGCGCTCATGGCTTGGCATGCGGTCAACCGGTGTTGCACGCGATGCGGAGGCCAAGTCCGCTCTCACGACGGCGGGTGGCGCCGCCATTGCGGAGCTTGCAGCCTCGACGCTTATCCGCGCATGGACCCAGCCGTGATTATGCTCGTCACGCGCGGCGGTCGCTGCCTTTTGGGACACGAGCACCGCTTTCCCGAGAAGCTCTATTCCACGCTGGCGGGTTATGTCGAGCCCGGCGATGACATCGAGCACGCCGTCCGTCGCGAGATCAAGGAGGAGACCGGCATCGGTGTAGGCCAAGTGCGCTACATCGCCAGCCAGCCCTGGCCGTTCCCGCATTCGCTCATGATCGGCTGCTGGGGCGAAGCCCTGAGCGAAGAGATTTCGCTCGACAAAACCGAGCTTGCGGATGCGCGCTGGGTTACCCGGGAGGAGGCGGCGAGCATGCTCGAAAACCGGCATCCGGAGGGTCTGGAAGTGCCGCCGCCGATCTCGATTGCGCATTCGCTGATTAAGAGTTTCGTCGACGGCACGCTCGGCAGCTAAACAGCGCGTGCATTCTAGCATTCTCTCTCCCCTCGGGGAGAGAGACAGAGTGGGGGGACTTTTCAAAAATCCCGCCGCTTCCGAAAAAGCTGGACACATTCTAAGTCCGCCGCGGCCGGCCGTCAGTTTTTAGCCTCGGCGGCGCGTCCTACTCTGAAGCGCGGCGGGAGTTGTGGCCCTGCATTCCCCGATCGCGGTACTTCCGCAGCTCGAGCTTGGCGATCTGGTTGCGGTGCACCTCGTCCGGCCCATCGGCGATGCGCAAGCAGCGGATCCACGCGTAATCGTAAGGAAGGCCGAAATCGTCGCAAATGCCGGCCCCGCCATGTGCCTGGATCGCCCAATCGATGACTTTTAGAGCCATGTTTGGCGCTACCACCTTGATCATTGCGATTTCGGCGCGCGCGGCCTTGTTGCCCGCCGTGTCCATCAT
>Ga0074046_10001468_pt1 | contig 21241 bp, 17 predicted proteins | sample BogForMeECP23OM3_FD_94441 | JGI IMG/M metagenome (GOLD analysis project Ga0074046, IMG submission 94441) | Bog forest soil microbial communities from Calvert Island, British Columbia, Canada - Bog Forest MetaG ECP23OM3 | ecosystem: Environmental > Terrestrial > Soil > Wetlands ... | reverse complement strand
GGAGAGAAGCTCGAGCCCAATTCGCTGCTCGACGGCGACGACAAGCTCGACATCCCGACCTTCCTGCGCAAGCATCTCGACTAGCGTCGGCGAATTCCAGAAACGATTGCGGCGCCAGAGTCCTACGACTCACGGCGCCGCAATCGCGTCGTATCTTGCGAACCTGTCAGCGGCCGCCCACTTGTCGCACGGAGGCGTCGTCGCTGATTGCTTTGAGGATCGCTTGACGGCGTTGCTTCAATTCCTCCGGCATCGTCGGACCGATCTTTTCGAAGAATTCGCCGACGGATTCGAGTTCCGCCTTCCATTGTTCGGGATTTATGGCGAGCGCGTCTCGCACGGCGCTCTTGGGCAGATCGAGGCCCCTGAGATCGAGGTCTGCCTCATTGGGAATGATTCCCACCGGCGTCTGGCGGCCACCGGCGCGTCCATGGATTCGATCGAACATCCATTTGACCACGCGCAGGTTTTCGCCGTAACCGGGCCAGATAAAGTTGCCGGCGGCGTCCTTGCGAAACCAGTTGACCATGAAGATGCGCGGCGGCTTCTTGATCGCGTTGCGCAGCTTGAGCCAGTGTGCGAAATAATCGCCCATGTTGTAGCCGCAGAACGGCAGCATCGCCATCGGATCGCGCCGCAACACGCCCACCGCTCCTGCAGCCGCGGCCGTCGTTTCTGAACCCATCGTTGCGCCCATGAAGACGCCGTGTATCCAGTCCGTCGATTCGAGCACGAGTGGCACCGTCGTCGCGCGCCGTCCGCCGAAGATGATCGCGGAGATCGGCACACCCTGGGGATCGTCCGCGTGCGGCGACCAGGCCGGATTGTTGCGCATCGGAGTCGTGAAGCGGCTGTTGGGATGCGCCGCCTTGTCCGGCGAACCGGGTTTCCACGGGCGTCCCTGCCAGTCGAGCAGACCGTCGGGCGCCGGCACGTCCATCCCTTCCCACCACACGCCGCCGTCTGGAGTCATCGCGACGTTAGTGAAAATCGAATCATGCGCGAGCATCCTCATCGCGTTCAGGTTCGATTTTTCGCTGTTTCCAGGCGCGACGGCGAAGTAGCCGTTCTCGGGATTAACCGCCCACAGGCCACCGTCGGGACCGACGCGCAGCCACGCGATATCGTCGCCAATCGTGCGCACTTTCCAACCCTTGAACTCGGCCGGCGGCGTCAGCATCGCCAGATTGGTCTTGCCGCATAAGCTCGGAAACGCGGCCGCGACGTAAGTGGTCTCGCCCTCGGGACTTTGCAGGCCGAGGATCAGCATGTGCTCGGCCAGCCAGCCTTCGTCACGGCCGAGCGAACTTGCGATCCGAAGCGCGAAACATTTCTTGCTGAGCAAAGCGTTGCCGCCGTAGCCGCTGCCGACCGAGACGATCGTGTTGTCCTGCGGGAAGTGGCAAATCAGGCGCCGCTCGGGATTCAAATCGAGCGTGCTATGAATCCCCCGATTGAAATCGCCCGACTCGCCAAGTTGATCGAGCGCCGCCGTGCCCATCCGCGTCATGATGCGCATGTTCAGCACGACGTAGATGCTGTCGGTGAGCTCGATGCCGGCCTTCGAGAACGGCGAACCGAGCGGGCCCAGCACGTACGGCACCACGTACATTGTGCGCCCGCGCATCGAGCCGTCGAGCCATCCGCGCAACTTGGCGTATGTCTCCGCGGGATCGGACCAATTGTTGGTGGGCCCGGCGTCTTTTTTGTTCGGAGGGCAGACGAAGGTCAGTTGTTCGGTGCGCGCGACGTCGTTGGGATTCGAGCGATGCAGGTAGCAGCCGGGCCGTTTGGCCTGATTGAGTTCGATCAGTATTCCCGCGGCGACCGCCTCTTTGGTGAGGCGTTCTTTCTCCGCTTCGGAACCGTCGCACCACACAACGGCATCGGGCCGGGTGAGCAGGGATACTTTCTTGACCCAATCGCGCAACGCGCGGCCGCGGGTCGGCGAACTGGTTGTGTTGTCGGGATTGGGCGTCACTTCATCGCTCCACGTCGAAATTTGTGAGACGTAACTCCTATTCTAACGGAGGTGCGCAATGCAATCCTGCGAACCTCGGATCGTAATCGCGGACTTCCATTTTGCTTGTAAACTACTAAATTGATATTGCGCTTGAAAAGCCTTTATTCACGCTGGCTTGAATGCGAGTGGGGTGGCGTGCAGGACGACCGCCGGCGCCGACCGCGTCGAGCTTGCCAAGACCAACATCTTCCGGTGATCGGATCGGCGGGTTGAACCTGAGAATCAGGATTGGAGGACAGCAACAGCAAAATGACAAGTACACCGCGCGGCTTGGCGCTCCTGCGTGATCCGCAATTCAATAAATCGACCGCGTTCACTGAGTCCGAGCGCGAGGCGCTGGGCCTGCACGGCCTTTTGCCCGAAGGGATCGATTCCGAGGCAGCTCAGATCCGGCGGGTGCACCTTCAGTTGTCGCAAAAGCCCAACGATCTGGAAAAGTACATCTACTTGTCGCAACTGCAGGATACCGACGAAACGCTCTTCTTCTGCGTGCTCATGTCGGACCCGGTGCAATTCCTGCCGCTCGTTTACACCCCGACGGTGGGCGAGGCCTGCCTGCAGTTTGGCCACATCATGCGCCGCCCCAAGGGCCTTTACCTGTCGATCAAACGCAAGGGCCGCGTCCGCGAAATTCTCCGCAATTGGCCGCAGCGCGACGTGCGCTTCATCGTGGTCAGCAGCGGGCAGCGAATTCTGGGGCTTGGCGATCTCGGCGCAAACGGCATGGGAATCCCGATCGGCAAGCTGGCGCTCTATACCGCATGCGCTGGCGTGCCGCCGCAGTACTCTCTCCCCGTCCTCATCGACTGTGGCACTAACAATGAGACCTTGCTGCGCGACCCGCTCTATCTGGGCTTGCGCCAAACGCGCCCGCCAGTCGCGCAGTTGGATGAGTTTGTCGAAGAATTCATAACTGCGGTCCAGGAAGAGTTTCCCAATTGCTGCGTCCAGTTCGAGGATTGGGCCGGCGCCGACGCCATCCGCCTGCTTGCCCGCTACCGCGACCGGATTTGCTGCTTCAACGATGACATCCAGGGCACCGCGGCGGTCGCGCTTGCGGGAATTCTTGGAGCGCTTCGCACCACCGGCGGGAAGCTCTCCGAGCAGACCTTCTTGTTCCTCGGCGCCGGTTCCGCCGCTATCGGAATCTCAGGCCTGTTGACCGAAAGGTTGATGCTCGAGGGGATTTCAGCCCAGGATGCGCGCGCTCGACTGTGGTTGTTCGACATAAACGGACTGCTGGAATCAACTCGGAGTGACCTGGCTGATTTCCACAAGCCGTACGCGCATCGCCACTCGCCGACCAGAGATTTTGTCGATGCGATCGAGTCGCTCAAGCCCACCGCGATCATCGGCGTCAGCACGGTTGGCAAGGCCTTCAACCAGCGCGTGATCGAAACGATGGCGCGAATCAACCGCCGCCCGATTATCTTCGCCTGCTCGAATCCGACCTCGCACTCCGAGTGCTCGGCGGATGAGGCTTACCGCTGGTCGGAGGGCCGTGCCATCTTCGCCAGCGGAAGCCCGTTTCCTCCGGTGCTGCTTAACGGCAAGACCTTTGTGCCCGGACAGGGGAACAACGTTTACATCTTTCCCGCGATAGGTCTGGCGGTCTATGCGACCCGCGCAACGCGCGTGACCGATGAGATGTTCATAGCTGCCGCTTGCGCGGTGGCGGCGCAGGTGACGCCGGCCCAGCTCGATGCCGGCCTCATCTATCCTCCCGTGTCAACGATCCTCGATACCGAGTTATATGCTGCCGAGCGCGTGGCGGAGGTGATTTTCGCGCGCGGCTTGGCGCGCGTCCCGGCGCCGAAAGATATCGCGCAATTCATCCGATCGCAGATTTACAAACCCGAATACCATCTGCTTGGATAAAAACGTCCATGCACTACATATGCTCGCCATATATGCTCGCCGCGGAGGCCTCCACATCGTGCCCGACACTTTTCAGAAGGAAAGCGCGCTCGCTCGATTCTTCAACCGCCTGATGGGCCGCGCCGTCAAGCTCGGAATCGCGCCCGGATACATGCGCCTGCTCGAGGTCCGCGGCAGAAAATCGGGGATGACCTTCACCACCCCTGTCAACCTCCTCGAATTCCAGGGTCGGCGATGGCTGGTGGCTGCGCGCGGCGAGACTGCATGGGCCCGCAATGCGCGCGCCGCCGGTCGCGTCGTGCTGCGACGCGGCGCCAGTTCCGAGTCGTTGACGGTTCGCGAGCTTGCCGACGCCGACAAGCCCGAGATTATCAAAGCGTTCCTCGATCGCTTCGCCTCCCAGGTCCAGCGTTTCTTCGACGTGCCCGCCGGCTCGCCCGCCGACGCGTTTCGCGCCGTCGCATCGCGCACGCCCGTCTTTGAGCTGGTCGGCGACGCTTGAAAGTCCGCGAATTCATTTTGTGATTGATCCCGCGCCGCCGACGGCCCCGAATCACGAGCAGCTCGATGCCTCCGCCGATTCCGCCAGGCGCGAGCGGGTGACCGTTATCGCGCTGGTCGCGATGCTCTTCTACCAGGGCTTCGCGGCCTCGATTATCTCGGTCGCGGCGCCGTGGATAGCAGTAAGCTTCCACCTCGACGGCGCCGCGGTCGCCCGCCTGTTCGCATGGATCTCGCTCTCGGCCCTGGGCGCGCTCGCGCTTTCACGGATGATCGACCGGCACGGACGTCGGCGCATGATCCTGTGGTGCGTCGCCGCGATTCCCGTTTGCAGCATCGGCACCGCGCTCTCGGCCAATTTTGTCGCGTTCACCGCATTTCAGATCGCGCTCTACGCGGTCCTCGGCGCCGCCGGCGCCGGCTGCATCGTGATGCTTTCCGAGGAGCTCCCGATCGCACGTCGCGCACGCGGCCAAAGCTTCGGCGGTCTGGCGGCCTCGGTGGGCGCCGGCTTCTGCGTTTTCCTCATGCCGATCTTCGTCGCCTACGGATGGTCGTGGCGATGGATGTTCGTGATTTCGGCGGGGGGCGTCGCGATGCTGCCCGCGATGGCGCGGCTGTTGCCCGAGAGCGAGCGATGGGAGCTCTCTGAAGCTGCGGGATTCACCGCCAAGTCGCACTTTTACGACGTCTTTCAGCCGCTCTACCGCAAACGCTCGATAACGATGATCGTATGCGCGCTGGCCGTCGCAATCTCGACCACCGCCGCCAACGCGTTCGGCTACTACCACGCGGTTTCCGTGGTCGGCTTGTCGGCGGCAGCCGCCAGCACGATGACGATCGTCGCCGGCGGCTTAGGCTTGGTTGGTTTTCCGCTCGGAGCGTGGGCCGCGGAGCGCTTCGGCCGCGTGCCGACGGTGGTCGGCTTCGGCATTTTCATCACCGCCGGACATCTGTGGTTTTTTTGGGGACCGCCGGCGCATTTCGCGTGGCCCTTGATGTGGCTGGCGGGCGGCTATTTCTGGTTCAACGTATGCGACAACGGCGGCACCGTCGCGATCAACGCGGCGGCGACCGAACTGTTTCCCACCCCGCTGCGCGGCACGATGATCGGATGGTTCGCGCTGGTCGGCGCCATCGGCGCCGTCATTTCCAATGCCGCGGTCGCGATGCTGGCGAACGCGATGGGCGGGCTGTCGGTCGTCGTCGGCGCGCTGTCGATTATTGGAATCCCGGCGGCGATCCTGTTCGGTCTCATGATCGACGAAACGCGCGGGATGTCGCTCGAGATGGCCGGCAAGGAAGACGAATTCATCGCCTCCGAGAACTAACCCCGCCTGCTCTTAACACTGGGTGCCAGGGTCATCCTTGGCCGTGGCGACGGCGGCGCAGTATTAAGCCGTTGGCAGGGGACGCGCCCGCCAACGGCGGGCGGCCCTAATACTGGGTGCAGGGGTCACCCCTGCCCGGTGAATTTCGGCTCCCGCCGCTGCAAGAATGCTTTCAGCCCTTCTTGACGGTCCCGGCTTATCTCCTGTGGATGGGTGTATAGGATATATTCGCGTTCATCGACCCGGACTTTGTTATCCGTCGTTTTGTAGTGCCCGTACTTGACCGCCTTGATATAGAGCGGCGGAATCTTCTTGAGCAGCTCAGCCCATCGGACCGCCTCATCCATTACCTGCTCATCCGCTACGACCTTGTTGACCAGCCCGACCTCATAGGCGCGATGCGCGTCCATGATCTGCCCGCCGTTCCACGCCAGCAGCATGAACTCGAGGCTGATCTTGAAGGGCATATACGGAAGATACTCCATCGGCGGCAGCGGCGTGCCGATCCGTGCTTCCGGAAAACCCATCAGCATGCTTTCGCCGGCGATCGTAATGTCGCAGCCGCGAACGGCGAGCGCATAGCCTGCGCCGAGCGTGTAGCCCTTGACCGCGCCGACTATGGGCTTGAACACGGTGATGCCGTTTTGCGGATAGCCCTGATGGACCTGGAATGGCACCGTGCGATCGATCGCACCGGGGCTCACGTCTGCGCCGGCGCAGAAATGCTTGCCAGTGCCAGTGAGGATAGCGACCTTGGCGGCAGGGTCGGCCTCGAACCGGCTCCAGGTCGCGCACAAGGCGTCGCTGAGCGCGCCGTTGAGCGCGTTTATCTTCTCCGGTCGATTCAACGTGATGAAGGCGATTTCGTTCCTCACCTCGTAGAGCAGCACATTTTCTGATTTCGCTTTCGATACCTTTGGCTTGGCGTTGCGCTTCTTCTGCGGGCTCAACACAGTAGCCATTACGTCTCTCCCATGATTGATCACGCGGCCCGCGCGCCCGCACGAGCCGGCTCCGCGCTCACGTCCGCCGGATTGATATAACCCGGATTTTCCATTTTGAATCCTGAATTAGACTCACACCAACACCAAAGGGTTTGCAATCGCGCAGTCCTAGCCCCACGCCACTTGATACCCGCCCGCTTCTGATCTTTTCGTCATCCCGAGCGTAGCCGAGGGACCCCGGGTCTTTTTCTTCGCCGTGTGCCCGTGGCACCACCCTGACAGGAGAGCTTTGCATAGCCGGGAGTTGGTGCTGAAGCGATACGCGCCGACGCGCGAGATCCTTCGCCACGCTCAGGATGACTCAAAAGGCGAGCGATAGCCCGTGTCATTCTAGAGCGAAAGTTGCTGTAGCGAAGAATCCCGGTTCTTTGCCGCGTGCCCGTGGCACCATCCCTCGGGAGCAGCCGCGCCTCCGGCGCGCTCCGCTTTGCGCGCCTGAGCCAAATCGAAAGCAAGCTGCATTCGCATCAGGTGTTCCATCTTCGGCCCACACGCCGGCTCGACTTGTGTTACACGCGCACGCGAGATAAGCGGTAAGCATTCGAGTCCGCGTTCCAAGCGAGGGGTCACGTGCAAACGATTCGCAACCTCACCGGACGAGTTCGTTTTCCGGCCGCTGCCATTGCTCTCCTGTTACTGACTTGCGGCGCGCCATCGCACGCATGGTGCGCGAGCGCGGACCTGTGGGTAGCGACGGATGACGCCGACAGCATCGAGGCATATACATCAGCACAGCTCAAGACGAGCGGAGCGCCATCGCCAACTAGTCTGACCAGCCCCGCGTTGGGTCTTGCCTTTGACAAGTCTCACAACCTTTGGGCCGTTGCGAACGGCGACGAGGTGGTGGAATTCACCGCCGCGCAACTCAAGAACCTGAAAAACGATTCGAGCCCGACGCCCGGCGTGATCATCACGAGTACAGGTACGTTCTCGGGCCTCATCATCGGCTGCAACTTCGACCATCAGGGTAACCTGTGGGTGGCAGACTTCGTGAACGGCTCGATCGATGAGCTGTCAAAAGCACAACTGGCCGCGGGCACCGGAAATGTAACGCCCGCCGTCGTCATCACTTCCGCCGATCTGGAAGCTCCGAACTTTGTGACGTTCGACAAAGCCGGAAATGCGTGGATAGATAACGAAGCCAGCGGGCTCGCCGAATTCTCGGCCAGCCAGCTGACCAGCGGCGGCAGCAAGCCGGCCACGGTAGTGCTGACCGACGACGGCAGCGGCACTAGCCTTAACTATCCAGGAGAGATCGCGTTCGATAAGAAGGGCAACCTTTGGGTCCCCAACGATCTCGCGAACACGGTCGTGGAGTATGCGAAGGCTCAATTGACCAGCTCTGGAAACCCGGCTCCGACAGTGAAGCTGAGCAGCGCCATTTTTGACGGGCCATGGGGAGCGGCATTCGATGGCAAAGGCGATCTGGTGGTTATGAATCACCACAACGGAACGATCGCGAAGTTCGGAGCCAAACAGTTGAAAGGGAGCGGCGCGCCGGTTCCCGAGGTTTCAGTGACGGGTAATCTCGGTGGTGCCTACCAGATTATCTTTGGACCGGCTTCATAGCGTCGGTGGCGTCGGTGGTCGGCTTACGCTTCCTTTCAATTTTCACAGATTATCACTCCTCGAACGTGAGGCAGAGTCCGTCACGCATTCATTCGACCGCCAGCTTCGTCTCGGCGAATTCCTTCCTGTCGAAGTCCCAGGCGAACGCGGCTGCGCCCGCGAATTTACCCGCGCGAATCGACATCACGATGTAAACAATTCCGGGATAGTCGGGTGCCGGCGGATCGAATGAGCACGCCTGCGCGCGATCGGTCGCGGAAAAATACGCGTTGTGATCGGGATGCGAATGGTAAACGGCGCGGATCGCGAGCTTGCGGCGATCGACTTCGTTCATTACCGCCAGATGCTCCTTCGGCTCCATCAGGAAAGCCATGCGCGCATCGCGCGGGAACGCCGCCGCATCTTCGGCGTGCATGCGGTTCTGGATATTGGCGACCGGGCGGACTTCCTCGACCGAGTTTTCGTCGTCGCCGATGATGAAGCCGCAGCACTCGAAGGGAGACTCGCGCTCAGCCTGTGCGATGATCGCATCCATGCTCGCGCGGCGTATCGATGCCGCCTTCATCGGTGCTCCTTTTTTTCAGTGACGCGTTCCGCAGCTCGGACGAGCCGAGTGAGTATCCGATTCGTTTCCACGCTGAGGCCGAGGCGATCGGCAAGCTCGACGATCTTGCCGTTCAGCGCGCCGATCTCGGTGCGCCCGCGAACGTGAAGATCGCGGATCATCGTCGGCCGATGACTGGACGTCGGCGGGATCATCTGTTCGTAAAAAACTTTTCGATATTCTGCCGCGCTGGAAAAGGGGAGGGCGATGCCGAGCGCGCGCGCGACCGCGAACGCCTCCTCGATCGCGCGATCCATGATCGGTCTCACGTCCGGATCCTCGGCCAGCGCTCCATAATGCTGCTGCAAAAGTGCGCCGAGCGGATTGAGCGCCACGTTGTACAGAACCTTGGTCCACAGCACGGGCATGATGTCGTCAACTCCGACCGCGGGAACGCCGGCGGTGTCGATCATTGCGGCGATCGCGCGGGCGCGTGCCGCCAGTGCCGGCGAGTCCTCGCGATGAATCGCGGGCGCGGGTCCGATTGCGACCGGCTGCGCGAAGACCGTCACGTGCGCGCTCCCCGGCGTGGGTATTTCCGCGCCGAAGATCACGCGCGCGCCCAATACCCGCCGCCGTCCGAAGCTCTCGATCAACAACTCGATATTGCCCAGGCCATTTTGCATCGAGACCACCACGCCGTCGTCGCTCAAACTGCCGGCCAGCACAGGCGCGATCGATTCGGTGTCATAACTCTTGACCGCGCAGACGATTAATCCGAACCGCCTGCCAAGTTTCGCGGGATCGTCGGCGAGGCGCATGCCGGCGACGGTTCGATCGCCAAGCAGTCCCGAAATTCTTAAGCCCCCGCGCGCAATCGCCTCGAGATGCGCTGGCCGGCCAAGCAGCGTGACGTCGTGCCCTGCATCATGCAGCATCCCGCCGAGAATCGAGCCAATCGCGCCGGCGCCCGCGATCAAAATGGGAGTATCGGACATCGTATCGAAATTATCGGTACCCGATTCGCCAGACAACGCCACCGCTTGCGGTCGTTCGACCGCTGGCCGCGACGACTTGCTCCCCTTCTTGCGGCTCTGATACTTTTGGCTGTCTGGCGCGCGCATGGCGCGCGTTCGTATTTTGAGGGTTCGATCCTAACGTCCCCGTCGTCTAGCTCGGCCTAGGACACCGGCCTTTCACGTCGGTAACACGGGTTCAAATCCCGTCGGGGACGCTCAATTTTCTTGCCTCAGACCAGCCCAAATTGTCCACCTTCTGGCCGTGGGCACGGCAGGCCAGCATTAAATCAAGTTCGCGCAGATAGGGGCGCGCACTCCCTCGCGAGCGATAAATGCGCCGCGCAAAATGCTGACGCGCGATTAGGGCATCTTTCGAAGCAGCCCGGAATCGGAGCGGCGGACTGTCGGCGATTAGGTGGATTGACTTTTCGCGTCTTTCTTTCTAATAGAGATTTATGTAAACTCAACGGTGGCTGGCATTATTATCAAACCCGGAAAAAAACGTTCCATGGCTTTTACGGAGGTTCCAATGCAATTGGGGATAGCGCGGTTTCGCAAAACAGTCGTTGCCGTTGGTATTGCATTGTTGGCCCTCGCGGCCCTGAGCTTGCCGGGGGAGGCAGGCGTCAAGCCGGGCGACTTCATCACTCCGGACAACGCGGCGCAGGTGAAGGATCTTGTTTCGCCGGGCGTGTTCTACAAAGTGCAGCGCGGGATGACGATGAACATAGTCCCGACCGAGCGCATCGATTGGCCGCCGCCGTACAAGGACGCGACCGAAAAATATTCGTCGCAGGTACAGCTCTCGAAGGATCATCGCACCGTCATCGGCTATGTCGCCGGCCAGCCCTTCCCGCTGATCGACGCCAACGATCCCAACGTCGCCACCAAGGTCGTCTGGAACGCCTTGTGGCGTCCGATCAGCAATGACGACTACGACCTGCGATATTACGATTGCGACACGGTTTACAGCGGTCGCAACAAGCCCTACTTTGCAGTCTGGTACTATCAGACGGGGCACTACGCCGGTTATGACCTGGTCGGCCGAACCGAGGTCGAGCCGCTGCCCGTCGATCCCGACTTCAAGATTACCAACCGCCTGTGGTTGTTCATGCTCGGTCCCGAACTTGCGCCCCAGGACGGTCGTGGCACCAGTCTGCTGCGTTATCGGTACGCCGAACCGACTCATGGCGACGACACCTGGGCTTGGGAGCCTGGCTCGCGGCGCCTGCGCCGGCTGAACGAGGCGATCAATTCGAGCGCGACTGGCGCGTACAGCTGGGACCCCGATCACTATTCGGGTTTCAATCCCAAGACCGAAGAGTACGACTATAAGTTCCTCGGCGAGAAGGAGATGCTCGCGACGGTTGACGCCGAGCATTCACCGGAAATCCGATGCGCCACCGACGGCGGCGCCAGCGCATGCCCCGAGCGTTGGCAGATGCGCCACATGTACATCGTGACCGCCGAACCGCGGCGCAGCGTTAACAACGCGCTCGATTCCAAGACGGTCATCTACATGGATTCCGAAATGTGGTTCGAGCCGTACGTCGATACCTACGATCGCCGCGGCGAGCTGTTCCGCAACCACATTTACTGGCTCGCGTATCGCGATCGTCCGGTGCCCGACGCTAAAATCGCTATCTATCCTTTCAAGCGCGAATTCGTCGTCGGCGCCTGCTCCACCGATGTGCAGAGCGGCCAGGCATCGATGTGCTACCTGCCCGGCCACGAGACGGCCGAGCGTGAATGCTGGTACATCAACATGGGTGCGGTGGATCGAGCGTTCTTCACCACCGAGGCGATGGTGAAGATGGCCGAAACCGGGCATATGTAGTAAGCGGCCGCCAGGCCAATCACCTTACGATTGGGATTGCACGACGCCGGCAGGAGCATCCACTCCTGCCGGCGTTTTCTTTTCTCTCACGCGCGGGCGTCGATTCCCGCGGCCCATCTCCACAATATCTAAACTGCCGAGTGGACTGCCGGCACATAGGCTGTTTCGCCTCGCATAGGCTCGTGCCTATCGGAACACAAAAAGTAAATTGCATTTGATTTGCAAGAAGGCGGATTGACTTTTCGGGTCGTTTTTTTTAATAGAGATTGGTCGGAAATTCAGGCTGGCCGGTATTTTTATCGAGCCAGGGGGGAAAACGCTTCAGGGCTCTTACGGAGGTTCGAATGCAATTGGGGATAGTGGGGTTTCGCAAAACGGTCGTCGCCGGGGGTATCGCATTGTTGGCGCTCGCAGCCTTGAGCTTGCCGGGGGAAGCAGGCGTCAAGCCGGGCGACTTCATCACTCCGGAGAACGCATCGCAGGTGAAGGATCTTGTTTCACCGGGCACGTTCTACAAAGTGCAGCGCGGGATGACGATGAATATAGTCCCGACCGAGCGCATCGATTGGCCGCCGCCGTACAAGGACGCGACCGAAAAATATTCATCGCAGGTACAGCTCTCGAAGGATCATCGCAGCGTCGTCGGCTATGTCGCCGGGCAGCCCTTCCCGCTGATCGACGCCAACGATCCCTACGTCGCCACCAAGGTCATCTGGAACGGTTTGTGGCGTCCGATCAGCAATGACGACTACGACCTGCGATATTACGATTGCGACACGGTTTACAGCGGCCTCAACAAGCCGTACTTTGCACTCTGGTACTATCAAACGGGACACTACGCCGGTTATGACCTGGTCGGCCGAACCGAGGTCGAGCCGCTGCCCGTCGATCCCGACTTCAAGATTACCAACCGCCTGTGGTTGTTCCTGCTCGGTCCCGAACTCGCGCCCCAGAATGAACGCGGCACCAGTCTGCTGCGTTATCGGTACGACAATCCGGCTCATGGCGACGACACCTGGGCTTGGGAGCCCGGCTCGCGGCGGCTGCGCCGTCTGAACGAGGCGATGAATTCGACCGCGACCGGTACACAGACCTTTGACCCTGATCGTTATTCGGGTTTCAATCCCAAGACCGAAGAGTACGACTACAAGTTCCTCGGCGAGAAGGAGATGCTGGCGACGGTTGACGCCGAGCATTCACCGGAAGTCCGATGCGCCACCGACGGCGGCGGCAGTGCATGCCCCGAGCGTTGGCAGATGCGCCATATGTACATCGTGAGCGCCGAGCCGCGGCGCAGCGTTAACAACGCTTCGGCGCTTGATTCCAAGACCGTCATCTACATGGATTCCGAAATGTGGTTCGAGCCGTACGTCGATACCTACGATCGCCGCGGCGCGCTGTTCCGCAACAACGTCTTCTGGCTCGCGTATCGCGATCGTCCGGTGCCCGACGCGAAAATCGCCATCTATCCTTTCAAGCGCGAATTCGTCGTCGGCGCCGCCTCCACCGATGTGCAGAGCGGCCAGGCAACGATGTGCTACCTGCCCGGCCACGAGACGACCGAGCGTGAATGCTGGTACATCAACATGGGTGCGGTGGATAAAGCGTTCTTCACCACCGAGGCGATGGTGAAGATGGCCGAAACCGGGCACATGTAGCAGGCGGCCGCGAGGCCAATCGCCTTACGATTCGGATTGTACGACGCCGGCAGGAGCATCCACTCCTGCCGGCGTTTTCTTTTCTCTCACGCGCGGGCGTCGATTCCCGCGGCCTATCTCCACAATACGTAAACCGCGCCGCCCACCAGCACCAGCACGCCCGGATTGATGTGGCGCCACAGTAAAATCCCGAACACCGCAATTGCGATCGCCAGCGTCTGCACGTTCACGATCGAAAGCCTCGCAATCGCAAACGTCCCCGACGTCATCAGGCCAATTGCAACCGGCGCAAGCCCGCGCTGAATCGACGTGCGCCACGGCCACCCGCCCAGATGCACCCACCATCGATTGACGAACAACGTAATCACGCAGTCGGGCAGGAAAAATGCGATTCCCACCACCACCATCCCGGCCCATCCCGCGAGCTGATAGCCGATCACAAGCACCATCAACATGTTTGGTCCCGGCGCAACCTGGCCGAGGCTGTAGATATTGCGGAACTGCGCGTCGGTCAGCCAGTGAAACGTATGCACCGTCATGTGCTGCATCTCGGGCAGCACCGCCGTGCCGCCGCCGACCGCCATGACCGACAGCAGCGCGAAAACCAGAAACAGATGTATCAATCGCGTCATGCGGGTTTCGATCTCAATAGTTAGTGCCGAAACAGGTGATGGCGCGGGCCGCGATGAAATGGCAAATGCTCGTCGAGCGCGCGCGGTTTTGAGACCTTGGGCCGGTAGAGCCAGACCGATATCGGCCCGAGACCGAGCAGCACCACGAACAGCGGCAATTTAACCAAGCTGACCGCCAGAAACGTCACGAGGATGATCGCGATATCCGGAAGCTGGCGAAATTGGCGCCGCCCGATCTGCAACGTCACCGCCGACAGCAAACCAACCGCCGCGGCTGCGATCCCCAGCAGGAAACGCTTCACGTCTGGATTGCTGTGATTCGATTGATACAGTATCCCCAGCACCATCACGACGATTCCCCCCGGCAGCAGCATCCCGATGACCGACACCGCCGCGCCGGCCAGCCCGCGCAGATTGTCGCCCATGATGATCGCCATGTTGACGGCGTTGAGCCCCGGCAGCGTCTCGCTGATCTCCATCGCGCCGAGAAATCCCTCGTCGTCCAGCCATCCTTCTTCCCGCACCAGGTACTCGCGCAAATAGGCGACCGCGCCGCCCCCGAAGCTGAGTCCGCCGGCGAGGAGGAAGATCCTGAAGAGCGTTAGCAGACTCGGATGAAGATTGGGTTCATTCCTCGTGCTTGAGACCGGTGTTTCCGTATCCGTAGATGAGGGCGGTTTTGGTTGTTCCACGCTGCACCCAGTCTGAGGCCCGCGACTGCAGGGCCGTGTAGAAGAACTCGGAAAGCTCGCGCTGTTTGCGCCGCACCGCTTCGGGACTATCGAACTTCAACTGGTAGCCGAACTCCGCCACGATTGGCGTGTTGGTCGTGCGCACCCGCCATACCGCCAGCGTCGCCTTAGCCTCGAGCTTGTGCCCGAAGTCCAGCATCCCGAGATCGACCTCGTATTCCTGGATCGATACGCCGTTGACTACGCTCAGCGCCGCCTTGGGGTTCGCGTCGATCTTCTTGAGCGCCGGAAATGCTTCCGCGGTCGTTTCGAATCGTTGCGTCAATATGATGTTGGGTGTGTCGAGCTCGCAGTTGTGCGAATACACCAGCCGCATCCCCAGCGCGCCATCTTTCGGCAGGAGGATTTCCTCCTTGAACTTCAGCGTGTACGCGCACGGCAGCAGTGGCCGCGGATCCACCGCCAGCGCCGTTTTCTTTTCCGGATGCCGGAATTTGATCACCAGCTCGTGCTTCGCATCGGGCAGACCATGATGATAGAAGGTGCGTTTTCTAAGGATGAAGCCGTGATTGTAGAGCTTGAAGTGCGGCGTGTCGTAGAACACCACTTCGCGCTGATGCGGCTTGACCGATTCGTCGATCTTGCCCAGCTTGATGCCGAGTGATTTGGCCGCGTGATGCGCTAACTTCCAGAACTTGTGAAACGCTTTCTCGTCGGGAAACCGCTCCGGCTTCAGCAGCAGCTTGTATTCGCGATACTGAATCTGGTCCGACGGTACGATCGGTTCGTAAAACTTTGAACTTTCGGCCTGCGTACTCATCTATATTTGATCATCCGTTCGAAACCGTCGCGCCGGGAGTCCCGCCGGTCCGCATCAGGCCCGCCACCGGCGCATCCCCCCGCATTTTCCAGATCCATTCGAACTATCAGGCTGGATAGTGCAGGTCAATTATTACCGATTTGCTGGCGGGTTCGAAACTGCCACTCAGTCAACTATGAGCATCGCAACACCGCGGTCCGGGCGCATGCTGCGCGGCGATTCCCGCTCGCCGGCCTGCGCTGGCGCCTGCACCCTCATTGATATGAAATATTGGCGATGTTATCTTGACCGTCATCGGCGCGATGCCGGTGCCGGGGCATGTCCGGAAAGACTATCGCCAGGCCGCAATCCTTGAACCCTGTATCGCCCGCAAGACGAAGAGCACGCCCCTCGAGGCTTCCCGAGGTTATCGTAATCGGGCCGCCGCGCACCGGTTCGACCTGGCTTTACAACGCGCTGCGCAACGCGGTCGACATGCCCTGCGGCGTCAAGGAAACCCAGTTCTTCAACGTGTTCTACGACAAGGGTATCGAATGGTACGCGCGCCATTTTCGCTACGCGACCGGCGATCGCACGGTTGCCGAAATCTGCCCGTACTTTTTCTATCCGCTGGCGCCCGAACGCATCAAGACCCACATCCCGAACTGCAGGTTCGTCGTGACGCTGCGCGATCCGGTCGACCGAATCTATTCCGTGTACAAGCTCCAGCGTCATTACGGATGGGTGCGTCGCGGAACCTTCGACGAGGCCCTCAAAGCGTTGCCGCATCTGGGTGGCGCCAACCGCTACGCGGCGTGTCTCGAGACATGGTTCGAGAGCTTCGGCCGTGAGAACGTCCTGGTCACGATATATGATGGATTGCGCGCGGATCCGCAGACGTATGTGAATCGGGTCTGCGACTTTATGAGTGTCGAGCGAGTCATGCTCTCGCCGCGCCCGGATCTCAGTGGCGATGTGAATTCTTATGCGCGTGCGCCCAAGAACCGCAAACTCGCGCGCAAAGCGACCAACTTCATGTACTGGCTCAGGGGCCATCAGGCATATCGCCTTTTCAACCTGCTCGAGCGTGCGGGCGTGTGGGAATTTTGCCAGGGGCGCGGCGAGCTATATCCGCGCCTTACTCCCGAGCAGGACGAGCGCTTGCGCGCGCGCTTCATCCCCGAGGTCGAAGCGCTCGAGGAATTGCTGATGATCGATCTCTCCGCGTGGAAGAAACCGCGCTCGCCGCGCAGCATCGAAACTTCCCCGGCGCCCCGGCTGCAGCGATTAGCCAACGGATGAGCGCAACCGTCAAATACCGGCTTCCTGCGATCATCGGCGCCGGTCCCGGCCGCACCGGCACCACATGGTTGCATCGCGTGCTCGAAGGCCATGTCGATCTGCCCTACGGCGTCAAGGAGACCCAGTTTTTCAGCACGTACTACGACAAGGGCATCGACTGGTACACGCGCCATTTTCGCTACGCAACCGGCGAGCGGCCGATCGTCGAGATCTGTCCCTACCTGTTCGATCCGCGCGCGCCCGATCGGATCAAGACGTACATTCCGAACTGTCGAGTAATCACCACGCTGCGCGATCCCGTCGAGCATTCGTTTTCGGTCTATAAGCTGGTTGCTCACTACGCCTGGGCACGCGGATCGTTCGACGAGGTCCTGGTATCCCGGCCCAGTTTGGGCGGCGGCAACCGCTACGCATTCCATCTGCGCAAATGGTTCGAAACCTTCGGCCGCGAGAACGTGCTCGTCACGATGTACGATGAATTGCGCGAGCAGCCGCAGTCGTATCTGGATCGGGTGACCGATTTCATGGGCATCGAGCGTATTGCACTTTCCGCGCGGCCCGAAATCGGTGACGACGTGCATTCGTTCGATCGCGCGCCAAAAAATCGCAGGCTCGCGCGCAGCGCGACGCGCTTGATGTACTGGTTCAAGGTCCGCCAGGCATACGGCGCGATAAATTTTCTGGACCGCTGGGGCGTATGGGATTTCTGCCACGGCCGCGGCGAGCCGTTCGGCCGGCTGACGCCCGAGCAGGAGGAGCGGCTGCGCGGGCGCTACCTCCCCGAGGTCGAGGAGCTCGAGGAATTGCTTACCATCGATCTCTCTGCGTGGAAGAAGCCGCGCGCACCACAAGCTGGCCACGATAAGCGAAAGGCGGCGATGTCTGTTGCGCGCGCGACCAGCGGTGGCGGTCTTCGTGACTCAATCTTCAAATAACGGACGTCAACTGAGACTGCCCGATTTCATTGCGGTCGGACCGGGCCGGACCGGCACGACGTGGCTTCATGAAGTCCTCAAGGGACGCGTCGATCTGCCGGCCGGAATCAAGGAGACGGATTTTTTCACCACCAACTATCACAAGGGAATCCAGTGGTACGCGCATCACTTTCGCGATGCCGACGGCGGCCGTCCGATTGGCGAGGTCAATCCATACTTCGGCTTCCCCGAGGCCGCCGAGCGCATCGCGCTGCACGTTCCGCGATGCAAAATCATCTGCACGTTTCGCAATCCGGTCGAGCGAATCTACTCGGCCTATAAACTCTGGCGTCACTACACGCTTACGAACTTTCCGCTCGATGAGTTCCTCGTAAAAGTTCCGCAGGTGATCGAAGTGACCCGCTACGCCAGGCATCTGCCCGATTGGCGCGCGCGTTTTGGCCAGGACCGGGTGCTGGTCCTGCTCAACGACGACCTGTGTGCCGATCCGCAGGCCTACCTCGACCGGGTTTGCGATTTTATTGGTATCGAGCGGTACCCCGTGCCGGCGCTGGCAGCGCAGGGCAAGTTGATCAATTCAATTACCGATCTGCCAAGGTTTCCGCGCGTCGCGCGCAAGGCGCGCCATTTCATGTACTGGCTCGAGGAGAAACAACTTTACGCCACGATGAATTTCCTTGAACGAGCGGGACTCTGGAAATTCTCATTCGGCGGCGGGCCGAAGTTCTCATCTCTCGATCAGGCGACTGAAGCGCGCCTTCGCGATTTAATGCGTCCGGAATTCGACGCGCTCGAGCCGATGATCGGGCGAGACCTTTCCATGTGGAAGGGACCTCAAGCTGATCTCAGTCCCGCAGCTCCTCGCGCCGACGCCATTCAAGGGAAATAGCGGCCCGCGATGGCGAAGGTGTCGGTAATAGTTCCGGTATATAACGGCGCAGCCACGATCAGCCGCGCGCTGGCGAGCGTGTTCGCGCAGTCGTACTCCGACTACGAAATCGTGGTCCTCGACGATGGCTCGACCGACGATACCGCATCGGCGCTGGCCGGCTACGGCGATCGAATTCGCGTTATCAGCCAGCCCAATCGCGGTCTCTCTGCGGCGCGCAACGCAGGCGTGCGCGCATCGGGCGGCGAGTATGTCGCGTTCATTGACGATGACGACGAGTGGATGCCCGAAAAGCTCGCGCGATCCGCAGCCGTCCTTGATCAAGATCCGAATTGCGTGCTGGCGTACACGGGCGCATTCAAAGTCGATCTAAAAGGGCGGCCGATGCCCAACCAGGACAGCCAGACCCAAGGCGTCGATTCTCCGACGCTCGCGCAGATGCTTGAGCGCCCATGGAATGTCGTGCCGAGTCAGCTCATGGTGCGCCGCGAGGTCTTCGATCGATGCGGCGGATTTGACGAGCGCTACGTGACGACCTGCGAAGATATTTATTTCCTGCTGCTCGCGCGTGAGTGCGGATATTTCCGATGCGTCCCCGAATTGCTGGTGCGCAAGGCCACACGCCCGCTCTATCCCAAGGCGCTGATACGCGAGCCTGCGTGCGAACTGTTCGTTGCGCTGGTCCGCGAGCGCTATGGCGCCTCGGCCACCGGCCTCATCCGGGAATTCCGGCGCTTGCGAATGAAGGTCATGAGACATATGGCCCGCACTCTGATGGAGGAGGGACGCCCCAAGGATGCGCGCCGTTGTCTCGCCCGCCTCATCCACTATCAACCGGCGTCACCGAAGGCCTACCGGCGATACTTGAAGACTTTCCTTCCGGCTCGCTCGCCGCTAGCGACCTCGCGCACGGGTGATGGCAACGCCTGAGCGAACCCCGATGGCGTCAGCCGGAACAGACTCGCAGTCACGCGGGCGATCGCCGCGCGTATCCGTGATCATTCCGGTTTACAACGGGGCCGCGACGATCAGCCTTGTGCTCCAGAGCGTCTTCGATCAAACCTTTGCCGATTTCGAGATCGTCGTCGTCGATGACGGCTCGACCGACGCAACGGCTTCCATACTTGAAGGGTTTGGTTCTAGGATCGCGATCATTGGGCAGCCCAACCAGGGATTTTGCGCAGCCCGCAACGCTGGAATCGCAAAGTCGAAAGGCGAGTATCTCGCGTTGTTGGACGCAGATGATTTCTGGGCGCCCACGAAACTCGAAAAGTCCATCGCGATTCTCGACAAGTCCCCGCAAGTCGCACTGGTCTATACGGATGTATCCAATCAGGATACCGCTGGCCGCGACCTCGGTACTTCGCCGGTAGATGCGAAGACAGCGCATTCTCCCACCCTCGACGAGATGCTCAGCCGACTGTGGCCGATCATGCCAAGTACGGTCGTGATGCGTCGAGCGGCGTATGAAAAATGCGGCCGTTTTGCCGAAGGATTTAGCGAGGACCTGGACTTTTGGATTCGTATTCGCGAACAAGGCGAGTTCAGCTATTTGCCGGAAAAGCTGACGCGGTTCACAATGGGCCCGCTTTATCCCAAATTGCTGAGGCGAGACAGCCGCGGCGAGCTGTTCGTGCGGTCGATTCGATCTCGATATGGAGATCGCGCCTCTGGAGTTCTCCAGAGTTACACCCAACACAAAATCCGTATCCTCAGAAATACCGGCCTCGCTGAACTCAGGAAGGGTAATCGAGCCGCCGCGCGCAAATGCCTGATTCGCTCGCTCTCTTATGATCGCACGGCGTTCAAGACATATTTGAGAATCGCGCGAACGCTTCTCCCGATGAGCATTATTCGCGCACTCGACCGTTCGCGTGACAGTCTATAGCCTGTGCGGTTCGATCTTGGCAGGTAGTGGCTATAGTTCGATTCGCGCCACGTGAAAAGCTGCTTGCGGATCGGGCGAACCTTTTTGCCCGCCGGCGCCAGACCCGCCCTCGGCGGCCGTGCCGCTCGCGGCGTCACTGAACTCTACCGCGTGCTGGATACCCGCGCCTTAGGTTTGGGCTCAGTCTCAGCGGGCTCCGCCGGCGACGACATCGATCCATACCCGACCGCATTGCTGATCCGCCGCCAGTTCACCAGCGCGTCGATGCGATCCATCTTCACGCGATGCTTGAAATGCTCGACCTTGTCGAAGACCGAATCGATCAGCACCTCCGACAGCAGGCGCGGCTTGAGGCCCAGGTCGATGAGCTTGGTGTGCTTGGCGTTGTAGTAGTGGACTTCGGCCTCGACGCGCGGGTCCGCGATATGCTGAATCTCGACGCTGCGGCCCTTGTGCTTCGCCGCAGCCTGGATCAGGTCGGCGAGCTGCGCGACCGAGAACTGCTCGGTGAACTGGTTGAAGACGCGGTATTCGCCGGCCTTGGCGGATTTCTCGATCGCGATTTCGATGCATCGCATCGTGTCGCGAATGTTCAGGTAGCCGCGGGTCTGGCCGCCTTTGCCGTGCACGGTGAGCGGATGCCCGATCGCAGCCTCGATACAGAACCGATTGAGCACCGTGCCCCAGATTCCGTCGTAGTCGAAACGGGTCGCGAGGCGCTCGTCGAGCATCGTCTCGTC
>Ga0074046_10001467_pt1 | contig 21251 bp, 14 predicted proteins | sample BogForMeECP23OM3_FD_94441 | JGI IMG/M metagenome (GOLD analysis project Ga0074046, IMG submission 94441) | Bog forest soil microbial communities from Calvert Island, British Columbia, Canada - Bog Forest MetaG ECP23OM3 | ecosystem: Environmental > Terrestrial > Soil > Wetlands ... | reverse complement strand
CGCGGGAAAGAGCACCCTCAATTTGTCGGAGATCGTGGGGGCTGGAGCGGCCGCGGGCATCGGCAATCTGTATTATCCGGCAGAATACAACCCCTGGGTGAAAACGTATCAACGTTGGGGAACGCAGGTGGGCTTGGACGGCGTGTTCAACGTATTAAAAGAATTCTGGCCGGACATCAATCAGGCGGTATTTCACTCAAAATATTAATCCTCTTCCGCAGCCTGCTAGTGCCGCCAGACTTTCTGGGCGCGGTGGGTGGCGTCGCTGGTAGACGGGACGGACCCAGTTTCCCCGTTCGCGTTGGGCGTGAGAGCGGGCGTTGCCGTCGAGGCAATCGGGGTGGCGGTGGCCAATTCCGGCTTGGATCCTACTTCGTCGCCACGGAAATAGCGGTCTTTGTTCTTGGCGGTGCGCATTTCGAGCATGGCGGCGTAGGGCTTCGAGTAGTCGTTATTGGCGTTCCAGAAGAGGAAGCCGATGCCGCCTTTTTGTTTCGCTACTTCGGTTTGAACTTCAACATACTGCGGCGAGTAAGTCTTGGTGCGCCAGGCGAAGGCTTGCAGCCAAGGGCGAATCACGACGCCGCTGTCTTTGGTGATCAGCTCGAAGCGGTCCATGGACTCGCTGATAAAATGTTCGGGCGCGTCGCCGGGGCGCGCGATCCCGTCCATGCCGAAGAAGTGCGAGGGATAGATCATGGGCGAGAGCACATCACAGTGCTTGGACATAGCTACGATGTCCTGCCCGGTATGCGAAAGATCTACGGGACGCTGCCAGGCCATCACTCCGAAGACGTCGAGCGAGAACAGGGCTCCGGTGGGATGGATCTGGGCATAGGCGCGCTGGAGGAAATCGGCGATCACGTCGGAGCGCTTAATTTGCGGATTTCCGACTGAGTCCTTGCAGGTCTTGGAAGTCGCACTGGGGTGCGTTTCAGATGCTTTCTGCAATGCCGCTGGTAGCGCCGGCGAAGGCATAGGTCCTTCGCTCCGCTCAGGATGACAGCTCGTGTTAACTAGAGGTTCTTTAGCGATCTGATAAGCGAACTCGGCATCTTTCTGGTCGCCTTCAGCCGGAAAGCGGACGTAGTCGAACTGCACTTCATCGACACCGGACTGGGCTACGAACTTGGCGAGCGCGATGTCGTAGTCTTGCACTTTGGGATTGGAGGGATCAGTCCAGACCAGCTTGCCGTTTTCGCGCCAGGGCTGGCCGGTGCTACGGGACTTCACGGCCAGTTCAGGATGGCGTGTGACCAGGTGCTCATCGCGGAAAATGGCAATGCGCGCGATGGCGTGCATGTTTTCGGAATGCAGGAAGTGAACGAATTTGGGCAGGTCGGGAATGTAGTGGCGCTGCCCGCTAGCTAAAGGATGGTCGAAGGCGATGTTAACGATGCCGTCGCTATCCTTGATATCGAAGACGACCGCGTTGCCGCCGACTTCCCGCCAATGGCGGATGATGCGCACTCCATGATCGCTGCCCGCCATCACCCCGGTCAGGTAAATGGCGCGGACCTCGAAATCTCTTGCAACGGGGACCGTTTTCTCTACAATTGGCGATTCCAGAATTCCGGGGATGATGATCTGCTCTCCGGATTTGAGGAAGACTCCTTGCCGGTTATGGTTAGCTTCGCGGATGGCTTCGGCCAGTTCCGCTGAGGTTAGGTACTTGGTCCGCTTCAGATTCCTGCGGGCGACCGACGGGAGGCTGTCTCCACGCTGGGCGACATAAACCGCGGAGCCGGGGGGCGCAATGACGGAGACAAGCGCCGGGGGGTCGGGCTTCTTGGTGGCATCCGCTTTGGCCTGCACCAACTGGACGCCGTGCGGATTTTGTACTCCGAAGGCGGCCGTAGAAAGAAGCCCAACCAGGGCCAAGCAGAAACGGAAGGCTGCAAGGCTCGCTATCGAGGACCTCGCTTCCGAGAGTCTGACCGTCGCGAATCGGGACAAAGGTATTCTCCAAAGGTCTGATGATTTTTATGAGTAGTCTGGTTCGATTGTGGGCTAGCGGTTACCAGGGCTGCCAGTTACGTCAGGCCAAGCGACTTACGGCTTACCGGACATGGGCATACGGTGGTTGGGGCGCAAGGGAAAGTTCCCGCAGTCTGCAAAGAATTTCTCTTGGGGAAACTGTGGGTAACATGACCGGCCGGACCCAAGGGGGCCTAGCCGCATCTAAAACGACGAGAAAGCGCGGATTACGGGGCGCCCAGAGGATGGCTAACGGCTTGCACGAGGTAGGCATGCGGGTGGAGGAAAGGCAGCCTTTCTCCAGCGCGGTCGCCGAGTGAAAAAATGAGCAGTTTCCCAGAAAAGGTGCTGTACCCGGAAAGGAAACCAGGGCCTGAAGCGATGAGAACGAACCTTGCAACCGTGCTGGACCCTAGCCGCCGCAGCAACGACGCCCGTGACTTTGAGACCGCCCTACGGCGGAAGATTGTGGGGCAGGACCAGGCGATCGAAAAGGTTGCGGAAATCTACCAGATGTTTCTGGCCGGGCTGAACGCTCCGGGGCGCCCTGTGGGCAATCTGCTGTTTCTGGGGCCGACGGGATCGGGCAAGACGCGAGTTGTGGAAGCGGTGGCCGAGTCGCTGTTCGGTGATGCGCGGGCCTGCATCAAGATCGATTGCGCCGAGTTCCAGCATTCACACGAGATTGCCAAGTTGATCGGATCGCCTCCGGGATACCTGGGACACCGCGAGACGCATCCGCTGCTGACGCAGGAAGCGCTTAATCAGTGGCACACTGAAAAACTGAAGCTGTCGATTCTGCTGTTCGACGAAATTGAGAAGGCTTCGGACTCGCTGTGGCAGTTGCTGCTTGGAATCCTCGACAAGGCAACGTTGACGCTGGGCGACAACCGCCGCGTGGATCTTTCCAGTTGCATCATCATCATGACCTCGAACCTGGGCGCCGTGGAGATGAATGGGTTGGTGGATGGCGGCTTGGGTTTTGCGCCAAAAGCAGTGCAGGTGGATAACTCGCTCGACGAAAAGATGTCTCGCTCGGCAGTGGATGCGGCGCGGCGCAAATTTGCGCCTGAGTTCATGAACCGCATCGACAAAGTCGTCGTGTTCAAGACGCTGCGCCCCGAGCATCTGCAGCAGATCCTGGAAATCGAATTGGGGATGGTGCAGCAGCGGGTGCTGATGGCAGCGGGAGCGCACCAGTTCGTATTCAACTGCACGCCGCAGGTGAAGACTTTCCTGCTGGCGGAAGGGACCGACCCGAAGTACGGGGCACGGCATCTGAAGCGGGCGATTGAACGGCATCTGGTGTTTCCGCTGGCGAACCTGGTGGCGACGGGACAGGTGAAGCTGGGAGATTTCATCCGCGTCGATTTGCTGGGCGAGAACAAGCTCACCTTCGTGAAAGAAGCGGAAGGAGCGATGGTGCCGGTGCTGCTCGAACGCTATGGGGCGGCCGCGGCCATGCCGGCAGCAGTGTCCGCCAGGGCGGCGCGCCCGGTAATACAACGCAAGGAATTTGGAGCGGGATCGCTCAACGAGAATAAGTAAATCGAGTTGCTGGTAGGTAGGACACCGCGTGGGCGGTGTCCTTTTTTGTTTTGGGCCTTTTGTTTGGAGCCGGGTGCCCCATCCTAAAATCGCGCTCTTTGCGATTTTAGGGTGGGATGTTCCACCCTGACTCGAAGATTCGTCGGCTGGCGTCCGTTATAAGCAAACCTCATTTCCGATTGTCATCCCGACCCTGAGCTCGCCGAAGGGGAAGGACCTCTGCAACCACAAGCGATGGCGCTGGCCACCGCAGAAAGTTGAGGCGCCTGGCGGGCCCGTTCGACGACCTCACTGCGTTCAGTCGCTCAGGGCAGGCTAAGAACTGAGCCCGCTGCCGAAATCCCGACTTTGCCGAAGCCCTGAGCGCAGTCGAAGGGGAAGCCGAGGGATCATGATTCGTGAAAACGCGCTGGTCCCCATGGCATGAGGACAATCTAGTTCGGTTCGCCGGACTGAGTCTGTGACCTGTGAACATCCCCACTCAAGCCAAAACCGGGCTTGAGTGGGCCACCCGTCCCCGACTCAAGATTGGCACTTCTTTTCTCCTCCGGCGATGTCCCAAGCTTCAAAAGGGATCAAGAGAAAATGAGCCGCCTAGAAATCGGCGGGATTGATATTTCACATTCCTGCCTCGTGGACCTCGCGAAGTTGGCTGACCAAGCTCGCCCGTTTTATGACTGGGTCACTGCCCAATTCCAGGCGCACTTCGAGACAGATGAAACTTTGGACAAGATCCTAAAAGCTGTCCGGGAGGCAGACTTACGTGCCGCGATTGAAAAGTGCTACATCCTTGCAGACCAGCCGCAGGTACCTATTCTCACCGACGGTGTGGGGCGGACGTACCCTCATTTGAAGGCTTGCTACTACTTTTTTTCTTGGCTTATCAGGGACGCGCCTCAGCAAAGGCTTTTTCCCTTGATTACAAGGGTCGCCAGGGCAACGCATCAAACGCGAACCGAAGCGGAAGTTAGGGTCTTAGCCGCACTCATCGTAAAGTACCGTTCCAACGTCGCAACTTTCTGCTGGGAAGCAATGCGGGAAATAATCATCGACAGATTAGAAGGATCCCGCAGAAGCATCAAAGGGCACGAAAAGGAGACTATCGGTCGAACGGCATTGGTAACCGCCCTTCAGACGTATTACAAGCGACGCGGAAACTACGGAAATTACGCGGGCGTGAAAGTCCCCGATTCGCAGGTCACCATTAACAACGAGACCTTTGACGTCAGTGCAAACCTCCTTGACGCCAATGGCCAATGCGTCAAAAGAATCCTAATGCCAATCAAAACACGCGAGACAGAGGGCGGGGGACACGCTCATCTTTTCACGCGCGACGTAATCGGTGCTTTGAACGCGGTGCAAGCTGAAGGTTCGGGCGATTTTCTGGTCGTCGTGATCGTAGCGCGAAACTGGGCGGCTCGGGAAGCGGACAATATACGAGATAGGGTGGACCACGCGGCCGTCTTTGACCTGAGCCCGAATGAATTCAGCGAATTCGGAGATGCGGAACAAGGTAGGTTGAATGACTTCATCGGAGGCGTATTAGATGGTACAGTGAATCCAAAGGCATTACGCTGATAGAACTGGGAGAAATGGTGACGCCAAGGCACGTGCCTGAAGAGCTTCGGGATGCGATTCTCGTGGGGGACAGTCTGGACCTAGCAAAAGGGCTCCCCTCAGGACTTGTCCGCGCCATTGTGACAAGTCCCCCCTATTTTGGACATCGGGACTACGCGGGCGACGGTCCTCTTGCCCGTCGCGAACTTGGCAGGGAATCTGACCATAAAGAGTACGTCCATCGACTGGTCACGCTGTTTGATGAGCTAAAGCGCGTGCTCGCAGGGGACGGCACGCTTTGGTTGAACTTGGGCGACACGTACCGTGACGGGCAACTGCTAGGAATGCCGTGGCGGGTCGCTTTGGCGCTCCAGGAGGCCGGGTGGATCCTCAGGAGCGAAATCATTTGGGAAAAACCAAATGCAATGCCATCCTCCATCAAAACTCGACCGACGGTATCCCATGAACACGTGTTCTTGCTCTCCAAAGATTCCAGCTACTTCTACAACACGGACGCGATCCGGGAACCCCATGTTACGTTTAGCGCTCAATCGAAGATGAAGGGGGGGCGCAACCATTTCGGCAAGCGAAACGGAACTCCCGAAAAAGGCAAAAATAGGGGCAGTCACAATCTACACGATGCTCGGTGGGACCAATATTTTCATCCTTTAGGACGTAACAGGCGGACGGTTTGGAGTATTCCTCTGGGGAAGTTTCGAGATGCCCATTTCGCTGTCTTCCCAGAAAAACTAGTTGAGATATGCGTCACGGCTGGAACAGAAAGAGGAGACTTGGTTCTCGATCCCTTCATGGGTGCCGGCACCACTGCGGTTGTCGCGCAAGCAATGGGTAGACATTTCCTTGGCTTGGAATTGATACGTGGTTACGCCGAGATGGCCCGTCGCCGTATTGCCAGGAGCGTTGGTACGGCATCCTTGTTTGAGGACGCATTTGACAGCGCGAACAAAGACAGGCAAGGCGAGACGACCGGGTCCGCCCCGAGATTGCTCTTTTAGGTCCCCTCCAAAGATGACAACTGCGCCAGCAGCGATAACGTCAAAAAATCGATGTGCGATTTGCGGCCAGCAGGTTCTAGGTTTTTTAGCCCGCTTCGTTGAAGAGTACCCTCATGTCGTATGCCGCGAATGCAAGGCCCGAGCTGTAAACTCTAGTGGTCAGCCGCCCGCACGAAGTGCTGCATACGACGCCGGCACGCCGGTCTTTATAGATGGATTCAAGTGCTGGCGACAGTGGCGATTTTCGAACTACGTCGTCATGCGCGATCTGTACGACTGCAATACAAGGGACGAATTCTATTTCAAGGCAAAAAGAGCGCGCGAACGAAGACGTTCCGTCAAGAGGTCATAACTCAAACTATCCATGAAAGGGCGGAAATACGGGGACAGACGGAACGTTCCGGAACTAGTTCGAATCACACCCCAGAGAGAAGCGCAGGGCAGCACACACTTCATTCATCCGTGCGGAACTAAGCTGGGCCACACGTTTCCCCAGGCGCTGTCGCGACACCGTAACGGCATTGTGCAGGTTCACCGCGCACGGGGACTTCATGCCGTCCTCCTCATCCAGAACGACTTCCGATGGCACGCCGCGAATCGTGGAAGCGATACAGCCAATCGGGAAATCCTCCTAACTTATTGACAGAAAAATACTTTACGCATAAGTCCTTATTCCTCAAAGACCTGGCGAAAATTCCGAACAAATTCCCGCTAAGTCTTTGATTCCAAAAGACCGGTTCTAGGGGGGGCAAGCACCTGAGCAAGAACCGAATCGTCCAGCCGCTTGCCGCGCAATTCCGCTGCAAGCCTCGGCGAAAGCGGCGAAGGGATTTCACAAGGTCGATCTGGCCGAAAACCACCACCCCGGTGGAACTGGGCCACCGGAACCTCAAGTATCGCTGCCAAACCAAGCTGCTATGTCTGTCCTAACTTACTAAGAATAATGCAGTTGCAGAATCTTTGCCGGGTGCGCGACATTGGCACTCCGCCTGCGTTATCTCTGGTAGCGTTTGTGTCCCGAGCAAGCTGGAGGTAAGTATGAAATTCAGATTAATGGCGGCAATCTTAGGATTGGGATTGATGGTCGCGATTCCGGGTGTTGTCGTCGCTCAGACCTCGGACGACCAAGTGCCGGATCAAGATGCGAAACCGTCGCCGAATGTCCAAATGCAGGGCCCCCGCGAACAGGATTTGGGTCCAGGTTCAATGAGTCAGGGCCCGATGGATCCCGGCTCCAATGACACTGGCGCCGGCGACCAGACTTACAACACGCCGGCTCCGCAGGAGAAAAATGGGGTGGCGCGCATCAGTCTGATTCATGGCGATGTCTCCACCCAGCGCGGCGACTCTGGCGCCTGGTCCGTGGCTGTGCTGAATGCTCCCGTGGTTGCGGGGGACCGCGTTTCGACCGGCGACAAAGCGCGCACCGAACTTCAGCTTGACTATGCCAACATGCTCCGGCTGGCTGAACATTCGCAGGTCAACATCAACACGCTCACCAGCTCGCAAATACAGATTCAACTTGGCCGCGGCATGGCGAACTACACCGTCTTCAAGAACAGCGACGCGGATGCGGAAATCGATACGCCCAACGTTGCCATTCGCACCGAACGCCGCGAATCCAGCTTTCGAATTCTGGTGACTGCCGACGATCACACGGAAGTGCTCGTCCGCAAAGGCGAAGTGGAGGTTACGACTCCGCAGGGCGGCACGCGTGTCGGACAGAACCAATTCATTACTATTCAGGGCGTGGGCGATCAGGCGCAATACAAGATTGGCGAAGCGCCGGCCCGGGATGACTTTGATCAGTGGAACACCGATCGCGACAACATGATCCGCAACTCGGACGCGCGTCGGCACACTAACGACTACTACGTGGGAACCGAAGATCTCGACAACCACGGCACCTGGTCGGAAGTTCCGGATTACGGTCCAGTGTGGCGGCCAGATGAGACGGACCCCAATTGGGCTCCGTATCGCAATGGCCGCTGGGTGTATGAGCCTTATTGGGGCTGGACCTGGGTTTCCTACGACGACTGGGGCTGGGCGCCGTATCACTACGGCCGTTGGATGTATGTTGACGGAGGTTGGGGATGGTGGCCTGGTCCGGCCTACGGATATCCGTACTATCGTCCCATCTGGGCGCCGGCTTATGTTTCGTTCTACGGCTGGGGCGGCGGCTTTGGATTTGGTTGGGGATGGGGCTCGGTCGGCTGGCTTCCCCTTGGCCCGTGCGATTATTTCCATCCCTGGTGGGGCCGATGGGGCGGACGCGGCTGGGATCGGGACAGGGACTGGGATCGAGGTCGGAACGTCCGTGACTGGAACCGAAACGGCTTTCGTCCGCTGCATGGCGGCACGCGATTTTCGAACGTGAACCTGGCGCTGCACGACGAACATTTCCGTGGGGGGACGACCGTCTCGGGCCGCGAGTTCGGCACCGGCCGTATGCATGCTCAGCCGATGAGTCATGCGCAGTTCCAGAATGCGCATTTCTCGACCGGCAGGCTGCCCGTGACTCCGGGCCGCGAGAGCTTCTCGGCCAGCGGACGTCCGGCGGCGGCTTCAACGATTCGGAACGTGTCACAGAATCAGCACTTCTTCTCCGCTCGTGGAACGACTGGGACGGCCGGTGGCAGGTCGATTGGAAACGGGCGCGAAGTGGCGCGACCTGGAAACAGCAACGCCCGCACTGGTTCGAACGGCGGGTCCCAGCGCTTCAGCCAGAATTCGGAAGCGCGTGGCAATTCGAACCTGGGTTCTACGCCGCGACCCGGCAACTCGGGCGGACCGATAAGTACTCGCGCGAGCAGCGGCGGCTGGCAGAGATTTACGCCGATGCCCTCGCGGGCATCTTCGGAGTCAGCCCGCAGCACGCCAACAGGACGGCCATCCATGGGTGGTGGTGCAGAGAACCGCGGCTCTTACGGATCGCCCCGCAGTTCGGGGCCGACAAGCCGCAGCTATGGTTCAGAAGGTCGCGGTTATGGCGGGTACTCTCGGCCGCCCCTTAACATGAGGCAGCCTATTGTCACGCCGCGCTCTTACGGCAGAGCCCCTTACGGTGGCGGCTCTTATGGCGGCAATCGTGGCGGCTACAGCGGCGGGCGCCCGGCTCCGAGTTACGGTGGCGGCGGACGTTCTGCTCCGAGCGGCGGGGCGCCGCACGGGGGAGGCGGCGCACCGCACGGCGGTGGTGGAGGCGGATCCTCGCACGGCGGCGGTGGATCCTCTCACGGTGGCGGATCGTCACACGGAGGCGGCGGTGGCGGCAGACATGGAAGGTAAGAATACGCTGGATTCTTTCCCAGCGTAGCAAGGCAGCATAGTAACCCTCTACCCCAGCAGTGAGACGCGCAACCACGCGTCCCACTGCTTTCTTTCTGTGAAGCCTGGAGCGACGGGCGTCCCCGCTCTCATTCAGAACGAGAACGGAAGGTTATTTGCCGTCGTTCAACTGCTGCGCGAGGTAGTTGGTAATGCCCATTTCCTTGATGGAATGAAGTTGAGCTTCGAGGAAGTCGGCGTGCCGCTCTTCGTCCTGAATCATGTGCTCGAACAAAGCCTTGGAGCCCGCGTCCCCTGCCTCAACGCAAATTTTCGCGGCTTTGTTGTACTGGCGCACCGCATCCAGCTCATCTTTCAGGTTAATTTCTATTTGCTGCTGCACCTTGCTGCCCAGCTGAGGTTTCAATCCGACATCGACCGCAGGTATGCCGTCGAGAAAGATAATCCGTTCAATCAAGCCTTCCGCGTGCCGCATCTCCTCCATGGCCCGCCCCTTCGTGTGCTCTCCAAGCCGTTTGTAGCCCCAGCCCTGGCACATCTCTGACTGGGTCATGTACTGCACAATCGCGGTCAATTCTGAGCATAGAGCTAAGTTCAACTGTCCAATAACCTTCTCGTCGCCGTGCATGGTTTCATCCTCCATCTTTCAACATTTTGCGATCTCGACGCCAGAAAAGGCTGTGATGAAGAACACAGAGGGATGGCTGAGCGGACACAACTGGGCCGGGACGTGGATAGAAATCGTGTTCCCAGGTCACAGGCCCTCATGATCTACGTCACAGACCGGATGGTCATGCGACGGCAGAATCAAATGGGTCACTTCGCAAGAGCACTTCGCAAAGGAGCAAGGCCATGGCCTCTACTGCCACCCCCGTTAAGCCGGAACTGCTGCGGACACTTCCTTCCGATGCCGCGCGCCAGTTGCAATGGCGATTCGCCGACCGCTACGACCTGCAGATGCTGGTACAGTCGGCGCGATCGGTGGCCCGGGGTCCGGTGGCGCGATTGGTGGCCAGCGGCGGGCGCAATTCTCATGATTGGACACCGGCCAAGGCGGAGTTGCTGGAAGCGTTCGACGCGGCCGGGATCACGGCTGTATTCATGGAGCCGGAGCAGGGTGGATTCATCGCGGGCCCCAAAAACCTGGCACTGGCCTTAGTAGCGTTTGAGCTGGCGTGGGTGGACGGCGGAGCCGCAACCGCGAGCCTGGCGAGTTGTCTGGCCTTGTCGCCGATTCACGAGCGCGGCACTCCGGAACAGCAAACCAAGTACATGCAGTTGGCGGCACCGCCTCAGGCCGGAGAGGATCGCAAACCCTGGCGGGGAGCATTCTGCCTGACCGAACCCATCCCTTATGTCGGCGTGGATACCGGCATGCTCAACGGGAAAATCCGCATCGCCGAGTGGAAAAAGGGAGAAGAACCGGTTCTTCAGGTGGAAAAGCGCGGGCGCTTTATCACCAATATCGCGTTTGCCAATTTTGTGACGGCGGCGGTGGATTCGGGCGACGAGCGGATCAAGGGCAGCTGTATGGTGATCCTGGAAGAAGGCGACCCCGGCACCTTCGATCGCGGGACGCCCACGCGAAAGCTGGTGCATCAGCTTTCTTCCACCGGCGACCCGATTTTCAGCCTGCGGATTCCGGCCAGCCGGATTGTCGGCGGCTATGACGTGAAAGACGGCGTCATCGTACCGCGCTACAACCACAGTGAGGTCATTGAAGCCGTGTTCCGCCGGACTCGCGTCACGGTGGGAGTCATGACTGCCGCGAAATTGCTCTCCGCGGTCGAGCCGGTCATCCGCTATCAGCGCGGGCGGTTCCGTGGCGCGGAGACGGCGACGCCGGGATCGGTGCGCTATGAACTCGGGCTGCAGGCTCGCGAAGACGCGCTGCACCGGTTGGTGGACATTTGGGCGACCGGCGAGGCCTCTGCATCGCTTGGTTTCGCGGCGGCACGGGCTTTTGATGAACTGGATCCCCTGGAGCGCGAGGCGGACAAACTGCTCGCTGCAAAGGGAGTCACCACCGTAAAAGCGCGCGCGAAGCTGCAACGCGAAGCATCGGAACGGGCGGCTGATCTGCTCCGCTTGCCAGACGGCGATCCCCAGCACGCGGAACTGGAATCGAATCCGCTTCTGCGTTTCGTTCTGCTGGATTCACTGGCCGACGTCCTTTGCCCCGCCACCAAACTGTGGAACACGGGCTGGGGGGCGCAGATGATGCGTGAAGCAGTCAGTCTGATGGGCGGGTACGGCATCACGGAAGACTGCCCGGGCTTCCTCGGCAACAAGTGGATGGACGCGCAGCTGGAAGCGACCTACGAGGGACCGGAAGCGGTGCAACGCCGCCAACTTTCCATCACCATGACCAACCCGCTCTTCCTGGCACAGTTTAAGGCGTGGATCAAGGAAATGCGCGGCATCGCGTCGGATCGTCCCGGCACCGGCGCATGCACGCTGGCAACCGCCATGGGAATGTGGCTGTGGACGCTCGAGCGTTTGCAGCGCTCGACCGATGCCGACGGCGGCCGTCTCTACCAGAGCGCGCGCCAGGGTGTGACGTTCCCGCTAGCTGACGCGCTCTGCTGGTTGCTGGCGGCGCGCTGCCAGATTCTCGATGCGCTCGAATTGGAGCGACGTGGACCGAGCGACCCCGCGGTTGCTGAGGGCCTCGCGGGGCTGGTGAATTTTATGACCGATCTGTGCCACGTGCAATCGGCGCGGGCCAGTGGAGAAGTGGCGCGCATCTGCGCGGAGTTGGTGTTCGGATACAACCGACATCCGGCGTGGGACGAAGCGGGATATCGAGGTTGCTACCAGCAGGACGAGTTGGATTCTCTTGAGGGCATTATTCCGGGCATCGGCTCCTACGGCCTGGATGTCATCGGTAGCGACGGCTCGCATCCCGGGAAGGCCGGGCCTTGTGCGAAGTGCAACGGAGCCGAACAGTTTCTTTCTTTGCAAACGAAGCTCTCCACTTGCCTGACGGGTTGCCGACTATCCAAGGATCGGGCTGCCGAGGCGATTTCGAAGCTCATGATTCCGGAGGCGCTGGACTACCCTGCATGAGCGCCGATTCCCAAGAACCGTCAGCTGCCGTCGAGCAACAAATGTTTGAGCGGCAACAGATGACCGTCGACATCGCCTGCGTGGGCTTTGGTCCCGCGATGGGCGGCTTCCTGACGACGTTGAGCCGCAGCTTGCTGAATCCGGATGGATCGGTGCGGCTGGAGAGCGCAGCGTCTCCCGGCTTGCCTTTGCAGGTGATCTGCTACGAGCGCGCCGACGGGCTGGGCTTTGGAGTCTCGGGCGCGGTCACGCGAGCGCGTGGGATACGCGGCAGTTTTCCCGGCGTAGATCTTACCGAGATTCCGATGGCGGCGGCCGTGAAGACGGAGAAGTTGGTCTATCTGCTCGATCCTACAGGCGCGAGCCGACGATCATTTTCTTTCAGGGCTGCCGACCGCGTGCTTCGCTCACTTGGCTTCGCGTTCGGGCTAAAGCACGATGCTGTTGAGCTGCCCTACACTCCTCCGTTCATGCGGAAACACGATGGCCTGGTGCTGTCGCTTGGCCAGTTCAACCAGTGGGTCAGCGATCAAGTGGCAGCGTTGGGCGTGGTGCAAATCTGGCCGGGAATGCCGGTTGCCGAACCGCTGATTGAAGGAGATGTCGTCGCAGGCGTGCGGCTTGCCGATCAGGGAACCGATCTTCAAGGGCATCCCGAGACAGGTTTCACGCCGGGCATGGACCTGCGCGCTGCGCTGACGGTGGTGGGCGACGGTCCAGTTGGAGCGGTTGGGCACAAACTCGACGCGCAGCTTGGAATGCCGCCAGGCCACGGATGGCGCGAATGGGCACTCGGTATGAAGATGGTGGTCGAACTCCGCGAAGATAGTGGACTGGAACCCGGCACAGTCTTGCACACGATTGGATTTCCGGAGCCGGAAATTTTCGGGTTTCTCTACGTTCATCCCGATCGGCTGGCTTCGGCGGGGATTTTTGTTCCGTCATGGTTCCGCAGCCCGGTCCGCACGGCCTATCGCTACCTGCAGCACTTCATGCTTCATCCTTATCTGTGGCGATATCTCGAGGGTGGGACGTTGAAGTCTTGGGGAGCGAAGTCGCTGCAGGAATCGGGCCGCCACGGCGAGCCATTTCTCGCGGGCAACGGCTATGCCCGCATCGGCGAAGGGTCGGGAAGCACGAACGTGCTGGCCGGGTCGGGCGTGGATGAAGCCTGGACCACGGGCGTGCAATTGGCGGAAGCGGTCATCGAATTGGCGGAGCAAAAGCGGGCGTTCACTCGCGAGAACCTTGAAGCTACGTATGTGCGCCGCCGCCGCGACAGCTGGGTCGATCGCGAATCGAAGATCGCCGCCGACTCGCGCAATGGATTCCAGCAGGGCGTCATCACGGGAATGATCGGCATGGCCGTCGCGGGCTTGACTGGCGGGCGTGTGACGCCAGCGTCGCGTCCAGCCTATCGCAAAATGCCTTCGCTTGAGGAAGCTTACGGATTGCGGATTTCGTCCGCCGAACTGAAACAGATGAAGGAGGAGTGCGCCGCCAAGGGCACCTCGCTGCACGACCGGATCATGGACCGCTGCGGTTGGCCGCAGATTCCGATGGATGGCAAGCTGCTGATCTCACACCAGGACGCTCTGCTCATGGGCGGAGGGGTGCAGGCGCCGCCGGGTTATGCCAACCACGTAATCTTTCGCCGTCCGGAACTCTGCCGTGCCTGTGAAACCAAGTTGTGCGTGGAAATATGCTCGGGACAGGCGATTGCCCGCGGGGAAGACGCAGTGCCTGCCTTCGATCGTGAGAAGTGTGTTTACTGCGGCGCGTGTCTGTGGAATTGCGCGGCCGATAGCGACGGCGCGCAGGGGAATATCGAATTCAAAGCCGGTGCGGGCGGATTGCACTCGGCGCTGAATTGATTCTTAGTCAGAGTTTCGTGGTCGGCCGACAAGTAGCGCCGGCATCTTGCCGGCTGTCCCGAGGGCGTCTCGCCCTCGGTGCGGCGGGCGAGGACGCTCGCCGGACAGCCGCCGGGACGGAGGCGCTACGGTGCACGAAGAACGTGGATTGCTGAATTGACAGGACTCGAATGACAAACGGATATCACATTGTGGTTTGCGGCAGCATTGTGCCCGACCCGTTGCAAACTTTGGAGCCGATCCAGACGCCAGCCGGCCCCGCGCTCAAGAACGAAATGATGCTTCCCGCCGTACTGGATCCCTGGGCGGCTCATGCTCTGTATGAAGCGGCCAACCTGGCATCCAAGGCCGCGGGAAGCAAGGTCTGGCTGGTGAGCGTGGGACCCAAAGCTAAACTCCAGCAGGTGATGATGACGATTGCCCAGCGAGTGAGTTTTGAACTGGTCCCGGTCGATTCCAGCGCCAGCGGCTTTGCTGATGCGCACTCGACCGCCGCGCTTCTCGCGGAAACCATCCAGGGTATCTCCGGTCTCGATCGCGCGCGCTTGCTCGTGTTCGGCGGATGGGAATCGGCTTCGCGCGGCGCCGGCGCCACCATGCAGTTAGTCGGTGAGCGGCTTGAGATTCTTGACCAGTTCCAAGGCGTCGACCAGCTCAGTGTGCAAGCCGACGGTTCGTTCGAGGTTCTGGAGCGGATCGAAGGCGGGCGTCACCAGATCTCGGTTTGCCAGGGTCCGCCCGCTTTGTTCGGGTGGGCGACGGGCAATCTGCCGGAGCCTCGCAATAATCCTCAAGTGGGGATGGCGAATATGCGCACGGTGATGCCGGCGCTGCAGCGGGCGAAGTCGGTGCCGCTGGCGGGTGGTGGGTTGCACTTCCTGAGCGCGAGCCCGCCGAAACAACAGCGTCAGACGCGCGTCGTCAAAGACCTGTCGGCCGAGCAAATCGCGCAAGAGATTGCGGAATGGATTGGCAAGTAGGTAACGAAATCAACATTCCAATCGCAGCCCCTAAAGGGGCGGTCGAGACTGGACGATTTACGGCATCGCTAAAGCGATGCCCCGATACGAAGCAAAAGTTCTTTCGCAGTTTGTTAGTTAGCCTGTTGTGTATGTGAGATTCGTATCAGGGCATGCCTTCAGGCATGCCGCAAGCGTATTAGCATCACCGCGCCTTCAGGCGCTGGATTTTGATACCGGAGATCAAGAGACTGATGTCAAAAAGCATTCTATTCCTGGCTCACGTTTCAGAAGCTGGCAACACGCTCCCCAAGGCGTCGTATGAGGTTCTGGGCGCTGCTTTGAAGCTGACGAAGCAGCTCGGCGGGCGCTTGACCATCGGTTTGATCGGCGCGGACGTGTCGGCCGTGGCCGAAACAGTTGCTGCCGCTGGAGCCGATCGAATTCTAGCGGTTGCTGGGCCTGACTTCGCGAGCCCGCGCTATGCCAGCGATGCGGCGGCGGCGGAAGCAATCTGCCGGTCAGCCAAGGCTGAACTGATTCTCGCGCCCGCAACGTCACGCTTTATGCGCGTTCTGGCGGGAGTCGCACATCGCCTGAACGGATGTGTGGACACGCATGTCACGGCGCTCGAAACCGTTAACGGCGAACTGCGTGCCACGCGCTGGCACTATCGCCAGCGGATCGAAGGCGTGATCCGCCGCGACGCCCGGCCCTGGATTGTGCTGCTCGAGTCCGGCTGCGAAGCGGCCTGGGTGAACACTAAGACTAATGGGTCGCCCGGCGAGGCGAAGATCGAAGTAATTCCGGTGACACTGCCGAAAGCGGCCACCAGAACGGCCGTCACCGGTGTCCGCGCTCCGAAAAGCGACGTACAAACCATCCGGCCCGACGCCAACTTGCTGTTTGTTGCGGGCGCGGGCTGGACCAAGAAACAGGCCGACGGCAAGACCCATGTCGATCAAGCGGAACCGCTGATTCTTGACTTCCTTCGTGTCACGGGCGCATCCCTTGGCGGCAGCAAGTCTCTCGTCGATCAAAGCGGAGAGAGTCAGGCGGTGCTCGGCTTCATGACCCATCTCAACCAGGTGGGCCAGACGGGATCGACGCCGCGTCATCCTAAGGGTTTGTCGACCTGCTGCCATGGCGAGGAGCCCCATGTCGTTGGTTGGCGCTTCATCAACGAGCGCCGCGCCGTGAATCTCGACCCGAACTGCGGATGGGCGCGAGGAAAAGCGGACGTGCTTTATGTAGCGGATGCGTTTGAAGTACTGGCAAAATTGAACGCACTGCTTGCCCAGAGAAATCAAGCCAGCCGCGAACCGGCAGCGCAGGGGCGTTGGTAAATTAAGCCGCCACCGTTGTATTCTCGGGGCGTGCGAAGTTCGCCTGTTCCTGCGCCCCACCGGTCTCCAACTCCCGGACTATTCCTAGGGCTGATTATCACTCTGGCGGCGGTGGTGGCTTACTCGGGATACATCACGCGGCAGATTTCCGGCCTGCGCGAATTGCAGAACAATCTGGTGGACCGCAACCGGAAAGACTCTCTGCAGTTGCTGCGCATCCAGAACGATTTGAACTCGCTGGCGCTGGCGATGCGCGACATGCTGGACAACGATGAGCCCTACCCGTTGACGGCTTGGTCGGCGCAGTTCCAGCGCGTACGCACGGACTTGGACGACGCGCTGCGCCGCGAGCAGCAAGTGGCCCCGGTGAATCGCACTCCCGACCAGAAGCAGTACCTGGAGAACTCGGTGGCGCAGTTCTGGGACGCTGCGGACCGGACCTTTGCCCTGGCGCGCGGCCCCAACCAGGCGGAAGCCAGGACGCAGATTCGAATCTCGCTGCGAGCGCGGCAGGAAGCGCTGAGCACGGCTGTATCCCGGCTGCTGGTACAGAACAACGAGAGCGAAGAGCAGGCGGCGCTGCGAATTGCGCAGATTTACGACCGGGTCCAGCGCCAGGTCTATCTTTTCCTGACGGCGACTCTGATCGCCATTCTCTTTACCAGTCTTTACCTGATCCGCTCGAATCGGAGGCTGTTCGCACGACTGGCGGCACTTTCGGAACAGCGCAGCGAACTTGCCCAGAAGCTCATTGCCGCCCAGGAATCCACCCTGCGCCACATCTCGCGCGAATTGCACGATGAGTTTGGACAGATTCTGACGGCGGTGGGAATGATGCTGACGCGCGCGCGGAAACATGCTCCGGAGAATTCAGAGCTGCGCGCGGAATTGCATGAAGTCTCTGAGATTACGCAGAGCACGCTGGACAAAGTGCGCAGCCTTTCGCAAGCGTTGCATCCGGTGATGCTCGAAGAAAACGGACTAGAGAGTACGCTTGACTGGTATTTGCCGGTGGTGGAAAGGCAGGCTGGCGTTCACGTATTCTATGAGAAATCGGGCAAATCCTTTCCCGTAGATGGAAACGCCGCCATTCATGTGTACCGCGTGGTGCAGGAAGCCTTGAATAACATGACGCGGCATTCGGGCGCCAAGGAATGCTGGGTGCGTCTGCGATTTCTGCCGCAAGCTTTGGAAATCGAAGTGGAAGATCACGGCCGGGGGTTCGACGCGCGGATTGCCAAGCAGGGAATCGGCTTGGTGGCGATGCGGGAACGCGCGGAGTTGATGGGCGGCACGGTCGAATTCCTGCGCCCCGCGCAAGGTGAAGGCGGAAGGGGGACGCTGGTTCGATTACGGGTCCCCAGAAAGAAGCTAGAGGCTTGATGCGCATGCCGGGAAAGATTTCAGTTTTGCTGGTGGACGACCATACCCTGGTGCGCCGCGGATTCCGGCGCATTCTGGAGGATGAGCCGGACATCACGGTTGCCGGCGAGGCGGGCGACGGCCTGGAAGCCATCAAACTCACGGATGAGCTTCGTCCGAAGGTGATTGTGATGGATTGCGCCATGCCCGGCATGAACGGATTGGAAGCCACGCGGCAGATTCTTGGGAAGCATCCGCAGGCTTTGGTGCTCATGCTCAGCATGCATCCGGAGGAGACTCTGGTGCGGCAGGCACTGGACGCCGGCGCACGCGGGTATGTCCTGAAGAATGCAGTGGACCTGGAGTTGGGTGCTGCCATTCGGCGAGTCGTGAATGGCGAAACCGTGCTCGATTCCCAACTCAAGCGTCCGGTTGCGCTCAAAGGCAAGCGCAACGCCGGGCTCACTCCTCGCGAACTCGAAGTTCTGCAAATGATCGTGGATGGTAAATCCAACAAAGAGATCGCTACCGCGCTTGACCTGAGCGCCAACACTGTCGCCGTCCATCGTGCCAATATGATGGACACTTTGGGAACCCACAAGACCGCCGAATTGGTCGTCTACGCGATCCGCAACGGGCTGGTTGATCTGCCGTGAACCGCCGGTCCTTTCTCTGGGGAATGGCGGGCCTGGCGTCAGCATCAGGCTTGCGGTTCGACGCATTCGCAGCCTCTCCTTCGCCCGATCCCGGTTTCCGGCTGGTGGAGGTGACCGCCCAGTCTGGAATTCGTTTCCGTCATAACAGCGGCGCTTACGGCGGGAAGCTGCTGCCGGAAACGCTGGGCGCAGGTTGCGCGTTCCTCGATTACGACCGCGACGGCTGGCAGGACATCCTTCTGGTGAATGGCGCTGACTGGCCTGGTCACAACCGAGAACATAAACCGGAGCCCAGCACGCTGAAGCTCTATCGCAACAATCGTAACGGGACGTTTTCCGACGTCACGCACAGCGCTGGGCTCGACGTCGAGATGTATGGCATGGGGGTTGCGATCGGAGACTACGATAACGACGGCTATCCTGACATTTTGATTACCTGCGTCGGGCAGAACCGGCTGTTCCGGAATACCGGCAAAGGCACGTTTGTCGATGTTACTAAGTCGAGCGGGCTAGGCGGGCGGCAGGCTTTGAGCTCATCCGCACTGTGGTTTGATTTCGACCGCGACGGACTGCTGGATCTGTTTGTTTGTAACTACGTCAAGTGGTCTCCCGAACACGATGTGTTTTGCAGCCTCGACGGCCGGCACAAATCCTACTGCACGCCCGAAGCCTACCGCGGAGAGACCTGCTGGTTGTTTCGCAATCGCGGCAATGGAACGTTTGAGGATGTGACAGCCACCAGCGGAATTTTCGACAGCAGCTCGAAGTCGCTGGGCGTGGCCATGCTCGACTACGATCACGATGGCTGGCCCGACTTGCTGGTGACCAATGACACGCAGCCCAATAAGCTTTACCGGAACCAGCGCAATGGCACATTTAAGGACATCGCCGTGGAAGCGGGCATCGCTTTTTCCGCGGAGGGCCGGGCCCGCGCCGGCATGGGAGTGGACGTAGCTGATTTTGATAATTCAGGAAACTCGGGCGTCGCCATCACCAATTTCGATAATGAGATGACCGGGCTCTACCGGTTTTCCGAGGGCGGAAATTATGTTGATGTGGCCATGCAGAGCGGAGTGGGGCAGGCGTCGAAAGACAAATTGGGATTCGGATGCATTTTTCTCGATGCTGATCTGGATGGCACCCTCGATCTGGCAGTGGTGAACGGGCACATCGACGATACGGTGCGAAACGTCAGCGGCGTTGGTTACGCGCAGCCGCCGCAACTTTTCCTGAACAGTGGAAAGGGAACGTTTGTCGACGTGGCGGCGGAAGTGGGCGGCGGCTTCAGTCAGGCAAAAGTCGGACGCGGCCTTGCCTACGGCGATTTTGATCGCGACGGCGATCTTGATCTGCTCATCACCACCAACAACGGCCCCGCCTATCTTTACCGTAACGACCAGACGGCCGGGAACCGAAGCATTCGGGTTCATCTGGTCGGAACGAAGTCGAATCGCGATGCCATCGGGACGGCGGCGAAGATCTTTCACGGAACTTCGAGCCAAGCGCGCCTGGTCAAGGGCGGGTCCAGTTATCTGTCGCAGTCGGAACTGCCGGTAACCTTCGGGCTGGGGAAGCGAGACAAGATCGATCGTCTGGTAATCGAATGGCCCAGCGGCAGGACGGAAGAATACAAGAACCTCGCAGCCGGGCGGGCCTATGAGTGCGTGGAAGCGAAAGGAATCACGGCTCAGCCGGGCTTCTAGGGATTGATTTCGTGGCCAGCGTTTGCGGCCAAGCTCAACCACATGTGCGCCGAGACGAGGTTTTGGGGAATGCATACTATGGTCAACTTATTGGACCATACCTCATATGCGCTGCGGGGCTTCGCCCCGCTGGACGGACGAATGCGTCCGTCCCTACCTGGGTATTTCTTGTGCTAGTCTGACTTTCCATGACCCAGGTTTCGGCGCATTCCAAGCACTTTCTCTCCGACAAGGTTGAACATTTTACCGAGTCCGTGATTCGCGAGATGACGCGGCAGGCGATGCAATATGACGCCATCAATCTGGCGCAGGGGTTTCCCGATTTCTCCGCGCCCGCCGAAATCAAGCGTGCGGCGCAGGAAGCGATCGCTGCCGACGTGAATCAGTACGCCATCACCTGGGGCGCGAAGAGCCTGCGGGCCGCGATTGCCCGGAAAATGCAGGAGGGGCAAGGGATCGAGGTCGATCCGGAAAAAGAAATTGTGGTGTGCTGCGGCTCGACCGAAGCGATGATTGCGACTCTGCTGGCGGTCTGCAACAAGGGCGATGAGGTCGTGGTCTTCGAGCCTTTCTACGAGAATTATGGGCCGGACTCGATTCTGAGCGGAGCCAAACCGCGCTTTGTCAGTTTGCGTCCTCCGCAAAAAGCGGGAGGAGAATGGACGTTCGACGAACAGGAATTGCGCGAAGCGTTTCAGCATCAGACTGCGCAACACCACACCAAAGCCATCATCGTTAACACGCCCAATAACCCTACCGGCAAGGTTTTCAGCCAGAAAGAACTGGAACTGATTCGCGACTTGTGCGTGGAATACAACGTGCTGGCCATCACCGACGAAATCTACGAACACATTCTTTATGATGGATCGGAGCACATCTCTCTGGCGCGCCTCGAT